>Ga0209816_1000312_pt1 | contig 39630 bp, 38 predicted proteins | sample CoawatmetaG01DNA_FD_187509 | JGI IMG/M metagenome (GOLD analysis project Ga0209816, IMG submission 187509) | Marine microbial communities from the West Antarctic Peninsula - Coastal water metaG017-DNA (SPAdes) (version 2) | ecosystem: Environmental > Aquatic > Marine > Coastal ...
ACCCCGCTCCCCTCCCCGCGCATCGCTTGCCCCAAACACCCTGTCACCCCGGACTCGTTCCGGGGTCCACTCCGCGGCGAGGGGGACGGCAGGAGGCTCAAACGCGGCCCCCGCGGCCCGGTGGACTCCGGACCAAGTCCGGAGTGACGGCGCGTGTGGGGCTTCCCTTCCGCGCGTCGCTTACCCCAAACACCCCGTCACCCCGGACTCGTTCCGGGGTCCACTCCACGGCGAGGGGGACGGCAGAAGGCTTAAACGCGACCCCCGCGGCCCGGTGGAGTCCGGACCAAGTCCGGAGTGACGGAGTGTGTGGGGCTCCCCTCCCCGCGCATCGCTCGTCCCAAACACCCCGTCACCCCGGACTCGTTCCGGGGTCCACTCCGCGGCGAGCGGGACGGCAGGAGGCTCAAACGCTACCCCCGCGGCCCGGTGGAATCCGGACCAAGTCCGGAGTGACGGAGCGTGTGGGGTTTCCCTTCCGCGCACGCCGCCACGCCAGCGATTGTCGATTCAGCGCCGCTAGGTCGGCCCACCCCTCCACGACGTCGTGCCCCAACGCCACCGCCCGCGCTAGCAGCCCGCCATCGATACACCGATACGCCGGCCGTCCGGCAACCGCATCATACCACACCCCGCCGACGACCGCGTCGAGCAAGATCCGCTGGAAGCAATGATCCGCCCGCACCGGCCAGACACGCGAACGCGCGAGACCCGGTAAGGTCCCGCGCGTCAGCTCCAGCCATTCGGCCTCCAGATCGGCGCGGGAACGCTCTGCTCCCTCGCCGTCCGACATCAGATGTGGATCGGCTTGCCCGTCACCGCCATCGCCGCTTCCTTGATCGCCTCGGAATGCGTGGGGTGGGCGTGGCACGTGTAGGCGATATCCTCGCTGGTCGCGCCGAACTCCATGGCCTGCGCTGCCTGCGCGATCATCGTGCCGGCGACGCTGGCGATCGCCCAGACGCCGACGACGCGATCGGTCTTCGCATCGGCGATGATCTTCACGAAGCCGTCCGGCTCGTGGTTGGTCTTGGCGCGGCTGTTCGCCATCATCGGGAACTTGCCGACCTTGATCTCGCCCTTGGCCTTGGCCGCTTCCTCGGTCAGACCGACACCGGCGAACTCGGGCATCGTGTAGACGACGCTCGGGATCACATCGTGGTTCACGATGCCGGTCAGGCCAGCGATGTTCTCGGCGACCGCAATGCCCTCGTCCTCGGCCTTGTGCGCGAGCATCAGGCCGGGTGCGACGTCGCCGATCGCCCAGATACCGGCCACGCTGGTCGCGAAGTCGTGGTCGATCTCCACCTGTCCACGGCCGTTGACCGACAGGCCCGCGGCTTCGAGGTTCAGGCCATCGGTGTTCGGCTTACGACCGATCGCCAGCAGCACGGCATCGGCGGTGATCGTCTCGGCCGCGCCACCCGCGGCGGGCTCGACGGTCAGGGTCGCGGTGTCGCCCGCCACGGTGACGCCCGTCACCTTGGTCGACAGCTTGAACTCCATGCCCTGCTTCTTGAAGATCTTCTGCGCTTCCTTGCGCACGTCGCCATCGAAGCCCGGCAGGATCTGGTCGAGATATTCGACCACCGTCACCTTCGCACCCAGGCGGCGCCACACGCTGCCCAGCTCCAGGCCGATCACACCGCCGCCGATGACGACCATATGCTCGGGCACCTTCGGCAGCTCGAGCGCGCCGGTGCTGTCGACGACGACCTTCTGGTCGACCGTCACGCCCGGCAGCGGCGTGACCGACGAGCCGGTCGCGATCACGATGTTCTTGGCGCGCACCGTCTGGCCCGCGACCTCGACGCTGTCCTTACCGGTGAAGCGCGCATGGCCCTTCAGCCACGTCACCTTGTTCTTCTTGAACAGATATTCGATGCCGCCGGTCAGCTGCTTCACCGCGTCGCGGCGCTGGCCGTGCATCGCGTCCAGGTCCAGCTCGGGCGTCACCTTGATGCCCATCTTGGCCATCGCGCCATTGGCTGCCGCATCGAAATATTCCGATGCGTGCAGCATCGCCTTCGACGGAATGCAGCCGACGTTCAGGCAGGTCCCGCCCAGCGTCTCGCGCGCCTCGGCGCAGGCGGTCTTCAGCCCCAGCTGCGCCGCGCGGATCGCCGCGACATAGCCGCCAGGGCCGGCACCGATCACGAGGACGTCATAGTCGTAGTCTGCCATCATTTCCTCCAACCGTCATGCCAGCGGACGCTGGCATCTCGTGCGGCAGGAAGCGATGCTCCCCGCGAAAGACCCCGGCCTCCGCCGGGGTGACGTGTCTATATAGATACTTACAGGTCGATCAGAATGCGCGTCGGATCCTCGATCGCATTCTTCAGCGCGACGAGGAAGGTCACCGCCTCGCGGCCATCGATTAGACGGTGGTCATACGACAGCGCCAGATACATCATCGGACGCACCACGACCTGGCCGTTCACCACGACCGGGCGATCCTCGATCCGATGGAGGCCCAGCACCGCCGACTGCGGCGGGTTGATGATCGGGGTCGACATCAGCGAGCCGAACACACCGCCGTTGGAGATGGTGAAGGTGCCGCCCTTCATCTCGTCCATCTTCAGCGTGCCGTCCTTGGCGCGGCGGCCGAAGTCGCCGATCGTCTTCTCGATGCCCGCGACCGACAGGTCCTGCGCATCGCGGATGACCGGCACGACCAGGCCGTTCGGCGCCGATACGGCGACCGAGATATCGGCATAGTCGTGATAAACGATCTCATCGCCCTCGATCGAGGCGTTGACGGACGGAATGTCCTTCAGCGCCATCGTGGCCGCCTTCACGAAGAAGCCCATGAAGCCCAGGCGGACGCCGTGCTTCTTCTCGAACAGGTCCTTATACTTGGCACGCGCCTCGATCACCGCGGTCATGTCGACGTCGTTGAACGTCGTCAGCATCGCGGCGGTGTTCTGCGCTTCCTTCAGGCGCTTGGCGATCGTCTGGCGCAGGCGCGTCATCTTGACGCGCTCTTCCTTGCGGCCGCCCGCAGCGGCGGCAGCCGGAGCAGCAGCAGCGGGCGCCTGCGCCGTCGCGGCCGGCTTCGCAGCGGCGGCAGCGGCCACGTCTTCCTTGGTAATGCGACCGTCCTTGCCGGTGCCGGTGATCGACGCGGGATCAAGTCCGTATTCCAGCACGGCACGACGAACCGACGGCGACAGCGCCGCCGGCGAGTCGCTCGATGCCTCAGGCGCCGCAGCCGGTGCCGCAGCGGCCGGAGCAGGCGCAGCCGGGGTCACCGCCGGAGCCGGCGCAGCGGCAGGCGCCGCCGCCGCACCACCGCCCGCCTCGATCGTCGCGAGCATCGCGCCGACCTGCACAGTATCGCCAACCTGCACCGCATGCTGACCCATCACGCCGGCGACCGGCGAGGGCACTTCCACCGACACCTTGTCGGTCTCAAGGCTCGCGATCGGCTCATCGGCCTTCACGGGGTCGCCGGGCTGCTTCAGCCATTCGCCGACGGTGGCTTCGGTGATCGATTCGCCCAGAACGGGAACGGTGACTTCGGTTGCCATCTCTTGCATCCTTCTCCCCGGGGAGGGGGTCTTCAACGGGGAAAGTGGTTAGCTGCTCGGGGACTGGGTCGGCCGGGCGGTGGTGGTGGAGCCCTCGCTGCGGGTCCGGCGGATTTCCTCGCGCACATTATGGCCAAGCGCATCGGCGACCAGCGCGCCCTGCTCGGCGGTGTGCCGCTTCATCAGACCCGTGGCGGGCGACGCCGCCGCCGCACGACCCGCGTAGCGGGCACGCTTCACCGCGCACTGCGCCTGAGCCAGCGATTCCTCGATCAGCGGCTCGACGAAGAACCAGTACCCATTGTTCTTCGGCTCTTCCTGCGCCCAGACCACGTCCTTGAGGTTCGGCATCCGCGCGATCCGGCGGGCGAGCGCATCGCCCGGGAACGGATAGAGTTGCTCGATCCGCACAATCTGCGTGCCGGTATCGCCCGCGGCGTTACGAGCCTCGATCAGGTCGTAGGCGACCTTGCCCGTACACAGCACCAGCCGCGTCGTATCGGCATCCGCCGCACCATTGGTGTCGGACAGGATGCGCTTGAAGTGGCTGTCGCCCTGGAACTCGGCCGCCGTCGACACCGCCAGCTTGTGGCGGAGCAGCGACTTCGGCGTCATCACGATCAGCGGCTTGCGGAAGTTGCGGTGCATCTGCCGGCGCAGCAGGTGGAAGTAGTTGGCCGGGGTGGTGCAGTTCGCCACCTGGATATTGTCCTGCGCACACAGCTGCAGGAAGCGCTCGGGACGCGCCGAGCTATGCTCCGGCCCCTGCCCTTCGTAGCCATGCGGCAGCAGCATCACCAGGCCGTTGGCGCGCAGCCACTTGGCTTCACCGCTCGCGATGAACTGGTCGATCATGATCTGCGCGCCGTTGACGAAGTCGCCGAACTGCGCCTCCCACATGACAAGCGTCTTGGGGTCCGCCAGCGCGTAGCCATATTCGAACCCGAGCACGCCATATTCGGAGAGCGGGCTGTCCAGCACCTCGAACCGGCCATGCTCCACCGTCGTCAACGGCACATACTTGTGCTCGTCGGTCTGGTCGACCCACACCGCGTGGCGCTGGCTGAACGTGCCACGACCCGAATCCTGACCCGATAGGCGCACGCCATAGCCTTCCGACAGCAGCGAACCGAAGGCCAATGCCTCGCCGGTCGCCCAGTCGAAATTCTCGCCGGTCTTGAACATCTGCCGCTTGGCGTCGAGCACGCGGCCCAGCGTCTTGTGGATCTGGATGCCCTCCGGCACCGTCGTCAGCGTACGACCCAGCGCGTCGAACAGCTTCATCTCGATGCCCGTTTCGACGTTGCGCCGCTCAGTGCCGCCGTCGGTCGGCGCCGACAGGCCGGTCCAGCGACCCGCGAACCAGTCCGCCTTGTTCGGCTTGTAGCTCGCGCCCGCCTCGAACTCGCCTTCCAGCAGCGTCGTGAACTGGTGGACCTTCTCGTCCATCCACGCCTGGTCGATCACGCCTTCCTGGATCAGGCGCTTGCCGTAGATTTCGCTGACGCCGGGGTGCGAACGGATCTTGTTGTACATCAGCGGCTGCGTGAAGCCCGGCTCGTCGCCCTCGTTATGACCGAAGCGGCGATAGCACCACATGTCGATCACGATGTCGCGATGGAACTTTTGGCGGAATTCGATCGCCATCTTGGTGGCGAAGGTCACCGCCTCGGGATCGTCGCCGTTGACGTGGAAGACCGGCGCCTGCACGCCCTTGGCCACATCCGACGGATAGGGCGACGACCGCGCGAACTGCGGGCTGGTGGTAAAGCCCACCTGATTGTTGATGATGAAGTGGACGCAGCCGCCGGTGTTGTAACCACGGATGCCGGAGAAGCCGAGGCATTCCCACACGATGCCCTGGCCCGCGAACGCCGCGTCGCCGTGGATCAGCACGGGCAGCGAGGCGCTGTGTTCCTTGAGGTCGTTGGCGATCGTCTGGATCGCACGCGTCTTGCCGAGCACGACCGGGTCCGCTGCCTCGAGGTGCGACGGATTGGCGACCAGCGACATATGCACCTTGTGCCCGTCGAACTCACGGTCGGTCGAAGTGCCGAGGTGATACTTCACGTCACCCGAACCGCCGATCTCGTCGGGCTGCGCCGAACCGCCGGCGAACTCGTGGAAGATGACGCGCAGCGGCTTCGCCATGACATTGGCGAGCACGTTCAGGCGGCCGCGGTGGGCCATGCCGTATACGATCTCGCGCACGCCGGCCTGGCCGCCGTACTTGATGACGCTTTCCAGCGCCGGGATCATGCTTTCGCCGCCGTCGAGGCCGAAGCGCTTGGTCCCGACATACTTCTTGCCGAGGAACTTTTCCCACTGCTCGGCCTCGATGACCTTGCTCAGGATCGCGCGCTTGCCGTCGACGCTGAACTCGATCGCCTTGTCTTTGCCCTCCATGCGGTCCTGCAGGAAGCGGCGCTCCTCGACATCGACGATGTGCATGTACTCAAGGCCGACGTTGCCGCAGTAATTGCGGCGCAGCGTATCGACCAGCTCGCGCACGGTCGCCCATTCGAACCCGAGCGTTCCGCCGAGGTAGACCGGGCGATCGATATCGGCATCGGTGAAGCCGTGATATTCGGTGCGCAAATCCTCCGGCATGTCGCGGTGCGACAGGCCGAGCGGATCGAGATTGGCGGCAAGATGGCCACGGACGCGATAGGTACGGACCAGCAGCTGCGCGCGGATCGCGTCGCCCGCCGCCTTGATGATGTCCTCTTTGGACGGGGCGGCGCCGGCCGCCGGCGCGGGCTTGCCGCCGCCCTTCGCGGGTTTGGGCGCGGGCTCCATCTGCGTCGGGTCGAGCCCCGCGGTCAGGTCGTCGGTCGTGGTCAGCGGCCAGCGCTTGTTGGTCCAGCTCGGGCCGCCGGTGCCGGCCTCCAGGCCTTCGAAGAAGCTGCGCCAGCCCAGATCGACCGATGACTGGTCGGCCTGATATTTGGCATAGAGCGCCTCGATGAACGCCGGGCTGACGCCCGCCGCGATATCGCCGAAATCCTGACCTTCGTAGCCCATGGTCTTCTTCCTAATCCCCTCTCCCACCGGGAGAGGGAGGGGCCCGCCGCTCGTCAGAGCGGTGGGAGGGTGAGGGTCGAGGGGAAGGCTACCGCCCTCACCCTTCCGCGGCTCTGCCGCTCCCTCCCTCTCCCGCCGGGAGAGGGAATTTACTTGTTCAGCACCTGCAGCAGGGTCGAACCCAGCTCGCTCGGCGACGCCGCGACCTTGATCCCGGCCGCTTCCATCGCCGCGATCTTGCTTTCCGCATCGCCCTTGCCACCCGACACGATCGCGCCGGCATGGCCCATGCGACGGCCCGGAGGCGCCGTACGACCCGCGATGAAGCCCGCCATCGGCTTCTTGCGACCGCGCTTCGCCTCGTCGATCAGGAACTGCGCCGCCTGCTCCTCCGCATCGCCGCCGATCTCGCCGATCATGATGATCGACTGGGTCTCGTCATCGGCCAGGAACAGCTCCAGCACGTCGATGAAGTTGGTGCCGTTGACGGGGTCGCCGCCGATGCCGACCGCGGTCGTCTGACCCAGGCCAGCGTTCGAGGTCTGGAACACCGCCTCATAGGTCAGCGTACCCGAGCGCGAGACGACGCCGACCGAGCCCTTCTTGAAGATCGAACCCGGCATGATGCCGATCTTGCACTCACCCGGCGTCAGCACGCCCGGGCAGTTCGGGCCGATCAGGCGCGACTTGGAACCCGACAGGGCGCGCTTCACCTTGACCATGTCGAGGACCGGAATGCCTTCGGTGATCGCGACGATCAGCGGGATCTCGGCGTCGATCGCTTCCAGGATGGAGTCGGCCGCGAAGGGCGGCGGCACGTAGATGACCGACGCATCGGCGCCCGTCTTCGACTTGGCTTCGGCGACGGTGTTGAAGACCGGCAGGCCGATATGCTCGGTGCCGCCCTTGCCCGGCGTCACGCCGCCGACCATCTGCGTGCCATACGCCAGCGCCTGCTGGGTGTGGAACGTGCCGGTTTCACCCGTCATGCCCTGGGTGATGACCTTGGTGTTCTTGTTGACGAGGATGCTCATCTTAGCTCCCAACTCCCTTGTGTCCCCGCGAAGGCGGGGACCCAGTCCTGGGCTCCCGCCTGCGCGGGAGCACGATCGCTCAAAACAATGACTCGTACAGGTCGAGCCAATCCGGATTCTTGTCTTCGATCAGCCGCAGCTTCCAGTCCCGGTTCCACTTCTTAAGCTGGCGTTCGCGAAGCCGCGCACTGTCCAGTTCGTCATGGGCCTCATACCAGACCAGAAGCCTGCAACCGTATATCTTGGTAAACCCGTCGATCAGGGCATTGCGGTGGTGATAGGCCCGCTTCGCCAGATCGCTCGTGACACCTAAATATATCGTTCCGTTCAGTCGGCTCGCCATGATGTAGACATAGCCGATTTTGGTCATCCTACGACTCCATGTGCTCCCGCGAAGGCGGGGACCCAGTACTGGGCTCCCGCCTTCGCGGGAGCACAACGGAGCGTGAAGATCGCCATTAGTTCAGCGTGCTGTCGATACCCTTGCAGGCGACCAGCAGCTCCTTCACCGCGTCCACCGACACCTGAAGGTTCGCCTTCGCCTCGTCCGACAGCTTGACCTCGACGACCTTCTCGACGCCACCGGCACCGATCACGACGGGGACGCCGACATAGAGGTTGTCGATGCCATATTCACCCGACAGGTGCGCGGCCGCAGGCAGGATGCGCTTCTGATCGTAGAGATACGCCTCGGCCATCGCGATGCCGCTGGTGGCGGGCGCATAATAGGCCGAGCCGGTCTTGAGCAGCGCGACGATCTCGCCGCCGCCGCCGCGGGTACGCTTGACGATCTCGTCGACCTTTTCCTTGGTCGAGAAGCCCATCTCGATCAGGTCGCTGACCGGGATGCCGCTGACGGTCGAATATTCGAGCACCGGGACCATGGTGTCGCCGTGGCCGCCGAGCACGAAGGTGTTCACGTCCTTCACCGACACGCCGAACTCCTCGGCGAGGAAGTGCGAGAAGCGCGCCGAGTCGAGCACGCCCGCCATGCCGACGACCTTGTTCGCCGGGAGGCCCGAAAATTCGCGCAGCGCCCAGACCATCGCGTCGAGCGGGTTGGTGATGCAGATGACGAAGGCGTGGGGAGCGTTGTCGCGGATGCCCTCGCCGACCGCCTTCATCACCTTCAGGTTGATGCCGAGCAGGTCGTCGCGGCTCATGCCGGGCTTGCGCGCGACACCGGCGGTGACGATGATGACGTCCGCGTCCGCGATATCGGCGTAGTCGTTGGAACCCTTGATGTTCGCGTCGAAACCCTCGACCGGGCCGCACTGCGACAGGTCGAGTGCCTTGCCCTGGGGAACACCCTCGACGACGTCGAACAGGACGATATCGCCCAGCCCCTTGAGCGCGGCGAGGTGCGCGAGCGTGCCGCCGATGTTGCCGGCGCCGATCAGCGCGATCTTCTTGCGAGCCATTCCAATCCTACTCCATTGGCCCCAACGGGGCGAGGCGTGATTGGTCATGCCGCATAGGCCTGTTACGGCAGGGGCACAACCACCTAAAACTCGCTCGCCGGATTTATCGACGATAACGGTTCGCAATAGCGATAAAGCGGATGGGGCTGGATTTCGGAGCGGGTTGTTAACCCTTCTGCGATACCGCGGGCGCGTGATGTCGCAGCCCTCCCGCCCGGATCGCGCCCTGTCCGCGATCGACGTGCTCCGCTTTGCGTGCGCGGCGATGGTGGTGGGATATCATTACGGCTTCGCCTTTCCACTCACGCCGCCCCGCCCGCTTGCCGGCGTCGTCGCGGCGCCGGTCAACGGGCTCTGGTTCGGGTGGGTCGGGGTCGAGCTGTTCTTCGTTATTTCGGGCTACGTCATCCTCGGAACGGCCGAACGACGCGACACGCGCCAGTTCGTCCGCGCGCGCGTGCTGCGGCTCGTCCCCGCCGTCTGGATCTGCGCGACCACCACCGCTTTGCTGCTACTGACGGTCCCCGGCGTCGATATCGGTTCCGTGGCGCACGGCTGGGTCGATGCGGTGGCCTTCGTGCCCATCGGCGTCCAAATCGACGGATCCTACTGGACCCTCGCCATAGAAATCGTTTTCTACGGATTGGTCGCCACAGTCATCGCGTTGAGGCGAAACGATCGTTGGGTATGGAGGGCGGTGCTATATCTAGGCGCTATCAGCCTAGATTACTGGATGATGCAGGCTGCTTTCGCGGACAACCCCGCCTTTCCCACGCGTGCCCGCATGCTGACCTTGCTGCCACATGGCGTCTTCTTCGCATTGGGCGCGGTGCTCTATCGTCTATCGACCAAGAGTTGGTCGTGGCAACTTGCCGGCTTCTCTCTGGCGCTCGCTTGGGGGTGTTGTTTCGAGATTGTCGTGCGGGCGACAACGGTGGCACGCGATTACCAGCTGACGATCGGTCCGTACCTCCCGATCGCCGTGTTCCTCGCGGGTGTCGTCGTCGTTGCGCTGGCGGTACGGCTCCAACCCGCCATGGCTAGGACAGTGCCATCAAGGCACGCCGCCCGCATCGGCATGGCGACCTATCCACTCTATCTAGTCCATCAGGCCGCTGGGGCGGTGGTGATCGCTTGGCTGACGGCGGCAGGGACACCTTATTGTCTAGCATCGATGGTGGTTGGCGCACTATCGCTGGGTTTCGCCCTTTGGTGCGCGGCAATACCCGAACCGTGGCTTCGCGAACGCCTCACACGCGTCAGATTGCTCCGTGTCCCTGCGCCAGGTAGGTCTCGGATCGCATTTCTTCGAGGCGGCTGACGGTGCGTTGGAATTCGAAACGGCCATCGCCTTCGGGGTAGAGTGCATCCGGTTCGGCGTCTGCGGCGGCGAGTAGCTTCACTTTGTGTTCGTACAGCGCGTCGATCAGTTGGACGAAGCGTGCCGCCTCGTTTCGGTTTTCGGGGCCAAGCTGGGGAATGCCGACGAGGATCACGGTGTGATAGCGGCGGGCGATGGCGAGATAGTCGGCCGCGCCCCGCGCTTCCCCGCACAGTTTCTTGAACGAGAAGACGGCGACGCCCTTCAGCGTCTTGGGCACGTGAAGCGTACGCCCCTGCACGGCCAGATCCTCCGAGGGGATCGGCTCGGTCACCTCATGGTCGGTGAGGCGAAAGAAGGCCGCGGACAGGTTCGCGGTCGCTTCCGGCCCGTTGGGCACCAGCCAGGTGTTCTGCTGGCCCAGCCGGTCGCGGCGATAGTCGATCGGACCATTCAGCGTCACGACGTCCAGCCGCCCCTCGATCAACGCGATGAAGGGCAGGAAGTGTTCGCGATTGAGGCCGTTCTTATAGAGATCGCCCGGCGCGCGGTTGGAGGTCGTGACCATCGTCACGCCCGCCTCGATCAGCGCGGTGAACAGGCGACTGAGGATCATCGCGTCGGGTGAGTTGGTGACCATCATCTCGTCGAAGGCCAGCAGCCGCGTCTCCTCGGCGAGGGCTGCGGCGACGGGGGCGATCGGATCGCCGCTTTCCTTGCGCCGCTCGATCGCGATGCGCCCGTGAACCTCGAGCATGAATTCCGAGAAGTGAACCCGGCGCTTCCGGTCGACCGCCACGTTCGCGAAGAAAAGGTCCATCAGCATCGATTTGCCGCGCCCGACATCGCCGAACATATAGACGCCGCGCGGCGCGGTGCCGCCGCGGCCGGTAAGGCGGGCGAACAGGCCGGCCTTTTTCGGGGCTTCGAGTTCGGTGGCCAGCGTATCGAGGCGGATGGCGGCGGCCCGCTGCTCCGCATCCGGGCGCAGTTCGCCTGCGGCGATGAGCGCGTCATAAGCGGCGAGGACTTGGGTCATGTCAGGCTTTCGTGATGGTCTTTGCGCGGGCCATTCGCTCCACCGTCGCGCCGGACGTATTCAAGGATGTACCGGGCCGCGGGCGTAGCGCTAGAGCCTCTAGCCAATCCCCTCGCCGCGGAGTGGACCCCGGAACACGTCCGGGTTGACGAAGAGAGAAGTACCGACGTTATAGCAAATCACCGCAACGACGGCGGCGGGGTCGATTTGCGCAAGGTGCCGGTGAAGCTCGCGACGGTAGGCCATCCGTCCTGCACCACCAGCCCGCGCAGGAACAGCATCCGACCGGTCTCGCGGAGCAGCTCGATCCGTGCCTCCAAGGGCTCGCCGATCGCGCTGCCGCCGATGAACTGCGCGGACAGATCGAGCGTCACCGCCCCGCCCGCCTGCAACACCCCCAGGCCGCGGGCCGCGGCGAACAGCGCAATGTCGATGAACCCCAATAGCGCACCGCCATGGACATGGTCGCGCATGTTGGAATGCTTTCGGCGCGGCGTAATCCGCACGCGCGCGATACCGTCCTCCACCCGAACGTGGAGCGGATCGAATGCCGAGTTGAACCGCCCCCCGTAGCGAAGCTGCCAGCGTTTCCAGCCGGGCAGCTCCGGATCGTCGTCGAACGAGAAGACGGGGGATTCCGGCGCGTCCACGATCCTTACAGGATGCGCTCGGCTTCCATCTTCTTGACCTCGGCGATCGCCTTGGCCGGGTTGAGACCCTTGGGGCAGGTGTTCGCGCAGTTCATGATCGTGTGGCAGCGATACAGGCGGAAGGGATCTTCCAGCTGATCGAGGCGCTCGCCCGTCATTTCGTCACGGCTATCGGCCAGCCAGCGATAGGCCTGGAGCAGGATCGCCGGCCCCAGGAACTTGTCGGCATTCCACCAATAGCTGGGGCACGACGTCGAGCAGCAGGCGCACAGGATGCACTCGTAAAGGCCGTCGAGCTTCGCGCGATCCTCCGGCGACTGCAGCCGCTCCTTGCCCGAGGGCGGCGGGCTGACCGTCTGCATCCACGGCTTGATCGAGCTGTACTGCGCGTAGAAGTGCGTGAAATCGGGGACGAGATCCTTGATCACGTCCATCGACGGCAGCGGGGTGATCTTCACCTCGCCCCTCACGTCCTCGATCGCCGTGGTGCAGGCGAGGCCGTTGCGACCATCGATGTTCATCGAGCACGATCCGCAAATGCCTTCACGGCACGAGCGGCGGAAGGTGAGCGAGCTGTCCTGCTCCGCCTTCATCTTGATCAGCGCGTCGAGCACCATCGGGCCACATTCGTCGAGGTTGATCTCGAACGTGTCGTAGCGGGGGTTCTCGCCCGTGTCGGGGTCGTAGCGGTAGACCTTGAACGTCTTGATCCGCTTGGCGTCACCGGTCGCTTTATGGACCTTGCCCTTCGCCTTGACCTTGCTGTTCTTGGGCAGGGTGAACTCGGCCATCGCCGTGACGCTCCTTCGAAATGCTGCAATTGCGGTTATGCCTGTCGGACCGCGGACGCAACCCCTTTGGCACCGTCAGATGATGTCGAGCACCAGGCCACGGCTCCGCGCCTCTTCCGCCTCGATATACCAGTTGGAAGGCGCCTTTTCGCACAGCTCCTCGAACGAGACCGACGATCCGCGCACGATCTCGCGAAACCCCTCCTCCTGAATCTTGATCGATTCCTCGATCTCATGCAGCTTCGCCTTCAGCACCGCGGGCAGCGTCGTCAGCGGACCGGAGAGCTGGACGCTGCTGCTCATCAGACGCTCGTGCAGCATCAAGCGCGTACCCCGGGTGAGAAAGCGCTTTTCGACCGGGAAGGCCGCCATGAAGGTCGCGCCCGCCGAATAGACCGCGACCTTGCCCAGAAACAGCGTCTCGCGCCCGGTATAGTCGCGCAGCAGCTGGATATCGTCACCCATCGCCCGCCCCATCTCAGGGTCCCCGCCCAGCGTGGTCAGCGACACCACGAGCGGCCCGTCCACCGGCGCCTCGGCCAGCTGCGTCTTGAAGCGGGCGTACATCATGTCGTCGACCGTCCCATGCAGCTGGATATGGGGGTGGGCGAGCAAGGGATATTTGCTCGCGGCGGTCTGGCGGTCCTGATCGGTCATGGCGGCGCGAACCCGCCGTGCACGGCCGGAGTTCCCGACGACCGCCAAGCAATACGCCCTTCATGACACAATGTTAACGGAACCGCGCGGGACGGGCTGGGGTTCATATGCCCCGTCAGGAGAAGATCACCGTGGCCGCCATGCCCAAACCCTTAGCCGACCAGGTAATCGTCCTGACCGGCGCAAGCTCGGGGATCGGCCTCGCCACCGCCCGGATGGCGGCGGAACAGGGCGCGCGGGTGATGTTGGTCGCGCGCGACGACGGGACGCTGCGCGAGATCATACGGACGATCACCGCGGCGGGCGGCACCGCCGATTGTTACGCCGCGGACGTCACCGATGCCGACGCGGTTCGCGCCGCGGCAGCCCATGCCCAGCAACGGTTCGGTCGGATCGATACCTGGGTCAATGCGGCGGGCAGTGCGATCTACGGCAAGCTGGCCGGATTGCCGCTGGACGAACATCGCGCGCTGTTCGACACGAATTACTTCGGCGTGGTGAACGGCTGTCAGGCGGCGATCCCCTATCTGCGGGACAGCGGCGGGACCCTGATCACGATCGGATCGATCGCATCCGACCTGCCCAGTCCGATCATGGGCGCCTATGCGGCGAGCAAACATGCGATCAAAGCCTATGTCGAGGCGCTGCGGATCGAACTGGCTGCGGACGACGTGCCGATCACGGTTACGCTGGTGAAGCCATCGGGGATCGATACCCCCATCGCTCAGCATGCGGTGAACCACGAGGCGGGCGAGGCGCAGATTCCGCCGCCCGTCTACGCGCCGGAGGTCGTGGCGCGCACGATCCTGTTCTGCGCCACCCACGCGAGGCGCGACATTACCGTCGGCGGTGCCGGACGGGCGCAGGCGCTGTTCGCCGCGCATTTTCCGCGCCTGTTCGAACGTCTGGCGCCGATCGCAGCGAAGAGCTTCGTCGATCCGGCCAAGTCACAGCCCGCGCCGGCCAATCTGTTCGCCTCGACCGATACCGGCCGGGTGCGGTCCGGCGAGCATCCCGCGGTGCGGCAGACCAGCACCTACACCCGCGCGGCGCTGCACCCGGCGATGACCGCGACCGCCGCCATGGCCGCGGCGGGGATCGGCGCCCTGTTCTATCGCCGCCACCGGCGGCCTACCCCCGACGCAAGGAACGAATGATGGCCGAAGACCGCGTTACGATCGACACGGCGAGCGTGTTCGACAACACCGCCGACCGCCAGGTCGAATTTGCCGGCGAGGCGAGCGGCGAGCGCTATGCCTTCGCGTTGCGCTATGATGTGCTGGAAGCCTTGGCCGGCGATGCGACATTCGACGCGATGCCGCTGTTCCAGCGCCACCGCGCGCGGATCCAGACGCTGGCCGCCGATGCGCTGGCGCGCGATCCCGATCAGGCGCTGGTGGTGATCAGCGAGAACGATCTCGCATGAGCGGCATCGACTGGCGGATGAGCGCGGTGCTGGCCAATGTCGACCGCGGCGGATCGGAATTGGCGGAGGTGACCAGTCTGGAGCAGACGGTGCAGGCCTGGCTGGCGCTCGACAACGGCTTGCAGAACGAAGCGGTATTGCGGCCGGAGCGCGCCGTCGTGATCGACGGCGAGACGGTCGCGGCGTTCGAAGGACAGGCGATCCGCGCACTGGCGGACCGCTTGCCGTAGATCGATCCTGCCTCGCGAAAGCTAGGTGGCAACGCTGGGGTTGGCCGACGGGGAGGATTAGCGCGAGCTCGGCGTGTGCGGGAACGCCCCCTCCACCCTTCGGCTGACGCCGAACGGTCCCCCTCCCCCGGCTGCGCCGAGGGAGGAATAGGCGGTTACGCTGCGCGGAACATTTCGGGCGGCAGCGCCATCACGCTCTCCGCGCCGCCTTCGATCTTGCGACGCAGTGCGCCGGCGTCCGGGCAAATGCGCTCGGCGAAGAAGCGTGCGGTGACCAGCTTGGCGTCGAGGAAGGCGGCATCGCCCTCGCCCGCCGCCTTCTGCTCAGCGGCCGCCTTGGCCATGCGCAGCCACATCAGGCCGGTCGCGACGATGCCCATCAGGTGCATATAGGGCACCGCGCCCGCGCCGACGTTTTCCGGGTTCTTCATGCCATTGGCCATGAACCACATCGTCGCGGCCTGCAGTTCGCCCAGCGCCTTCTTCAGCGCCGCCGCGATGCCGGCGGTCGCCTCGACACCCTCGGCCGCCGCGGTTTCCTCGGTCACGATCTTGAACAGCGCCTGCACCGCGCGACCTCCCTTGGTGGCGAGCTTGCGGCCGACGAGGTCCATCGCCTGCACGCCATTGGTGCCTTCGTAGATCATCGCGATCCGGGCATCGCGGACGTACTGCTCCATCCCCCATTCCTGGATGTAGCCGTGGCCGCCGTACACCTGCTGCGCGTTGGTCGCGATCTCATAGCCCTTGTCGGTGCCGACGCCCTTGATGACGGGGGTGAGCAGGCCGATCAGGTCGCCCGCCATCTCGCGCTCTTCCTCGGTGCCGGCATTATGCTCGAGGTCGACCTGGAGCGCGCCCCACAGGCACAAAGCGCGCAGGCCTTCGGTCCAAGCCTTCGCCTCCATCAGCATGCGGCGCACGTCGGGGTGGACGAACAGCGTATCCGCCTTTTCGTTCGGCTCCTTGGGGCCGGTCAGCGCGCGGCCCTGACGGCGGTCGCCCGCATATTGCACGGCGTTCTGATAGGCGACTTCGGCGATGGCGAGACCCTGGAGGCCGACGCCGAGGCGTGCCGCGTTCATCATGATGAACATCGCGGCCAGGCCCTTCATCTCCTCGCCGACCAGCCAGCCCTTCGCACCGTCATAGTTCATGACGCAGGTCGAATTGGCGTGGATGCCCATCTTGTGCTCGATCGAGCCGCAGGTGACGGCGTTGCGCTCGCCCAGGCTGCCGTCCTCGTTCACCAGCACCTTCGGCACCACGAACAGCGAAATGCCCTTCGAACTGTCCGGCGCGCCCGGCGTCTTGGCCAGGACGAGGTGGATGATGTTGTCGGTCAGGTCGTGCTCACCGGCCGAGATGAAGATCTTGGTGCCGGTGATCGCATACGATCCGTCGGCCTGCGGCTCCGCCTTGGTGCGGATCAGGCCCAGGTCGGTGCCGCACTGCGGCTCCGTGAGGTTCATCGTGCCGCCCCATTCGCCCGACACCATCTTGGGGACGTACATCGCCTGCTGCTCGGGGCTGCCCTTGGCGATCAGCGCGGCGATCGCGCCATGAGTGAGGCCCGGATACATGGCGAAGGCCATGTTCGACGAGATCATATATTCCTGGAATGCGATCGACACGACGTGCGGCATGCCCTGCCCGCCATGTTCGGGCAGGTTGCCCAGCGTCGCCCAGCCGCTCTCGACATATTGCTTATAGGCTTCCTTGAAGCCCTTGGGCGTCGTGACGCTGCCGTCTTCGTGGCGGGTGCAGCCTTCCTGGTCGCCCGACTGGTTGATCGGGAACAGAACCTCGGCGACGAAACGGCCGCCTTCCTCCAGCACCGCCTCGACGACGTCGGGCGTGGCGGCGTCGAAGCCGGGCAGGTTGCTGTAGTTCTGCAGGCCGACGACATGCTCCAGCAGGAAGCGGGTGTCGCGGACGGGGGGCGTATACTGGGGCATCCGATTATCCTTGCTGTTCAGTGTTGTGGACGGCCGAGACGACCTCCACGAATTCGGTGAGTTCGGCGATGGCGGCGTCGATGTCCTGCTTCTGCCGTTCGAGCAGCGCGATGCGCGCCTGGCAGCGGTCGATCGACACCTGCCGCTGCACGCGCCGCCCGTCGCCCAGATCGTACAGGTCGATCATCTCGCGGATCTCGCTCAGGCTGAACCCGACGCGCTTGCCGCGCAGGATCCAGGCGAGACGCGCGCGGTCGCGGTGCGAATAGATGCGCTGCGTGCCACGTCGCTCGGGCGCGATCAGGCCTTCGTCCTCGTAGAAGCGCAGCGCCCGCGCGGTGACGCCGAACTCCTCGGACAGGTCCGAGATCGTGAAATGGTCGCGGTCGTGGCGATGTTCGATCATCGCATAAGCGGGAGACGAAGCCATGCGCTTCGACTACATCACGTTTACGTCAACGTCAATTGGCTGACGCGGTGGGACACAGCAATTTTCCGCCCGGCGTCCGCAGCGTTTCCGCCTCCGCCGTCGATGTGCTGAGCCGTTCGACGGTCAGCGCGGCGAGGGACGCGCGCCCGGTACACAGGCTGTCGCAGCTGGCCGGCAATTCCGCTGGAAAGACGATTCGATCGCCTTCGAACCGCGCCTCGAAACGACAGGCGCCGAAGGTCATTTGCACGCGGTCTCCGCTGCGCCGGGCGGTGCCGGACGCCGCGCACCCCTGCCCCTCGCCGTAATCGACGAGCGCTCCCAGCCGAAGCCGGCCTTTCGCACCCGGCACGACGCAGACGCGGTCGGTGTCCAACGCCCAGGAGCCGAGCAAATCGGCGCGCGTCGGATCGTCGATCAGGCCGGTGCGGATCGCCGCCGCTTCTAGCTGCGCACCGGACGTCGCGGCGTCGGCGGACGGCTGCGGTCGCGAACCGCAGCCCGCCAGCAGGACGACCGCCGCCGCCAGCGCCAGCAACGCCCTCATGCGACGCGGATGAGCCGATCGCCGTCGATCCGCCGGTAGAAGCAGCTCGTCGCCCCGGTATGACACGCGGGGCCGGCCGGATCGGCGATGATCCAGAGCGCATCCTGATCGCAGTCGATCCGCATCTCGACGACGCGCAGGACGTTGCCCGAGGTTTCGCCCTTCTTCCACAGCCGGCCGCGGCTGCGCGACCAGAAGGTGGCCTCGCCGCTCGATTGGGTCGCGGCCAGCGCCTCGGCGTTCATATGCGCCACCATCAGCAGCGCACCGTCGCGCGCGGTGACGACCGCGGTGATGAGGCCAGCGGCGTCGTATTTGGGATCGAGGATCGGATCGGTTTCGCGCGGGTCGGACATGCAATCCTCCTATCGCCCACCCGCGGCATTGGCGAGAGGCGGTCGTCCCATCCATGGCGTCACGCCGTCACCCAAATTCATGTCCGGCATGGCGGGTGAGGTGTTACCCCGCCGCCCGTTGCGCTTCCGGTTCGTGCGCATGCACCCGGGCGAGCGCCTCGCCTTCGAGCTTGGCCAATTCGCCCAGCGTCTGGTCGAGCGCATCGCGCTGCTTTTCCAGCTCCTCGATCCGCATGCGAACCCGCTCGGCCAGCGCGCGCATCTGTTCGAGATGCTGGGGGTCCGCATCGTACAGGTCGAGGAATTCGGCGATGTCGGTCAGCGAAAACCCCAGCCGTTTGCCACGCAGGATCAGTTGCATCCGGGCGATCTCGCGCCGACGATAGACGCGCGTCGTCCCGATGCGGCAGGGCTCGATCAGCCCCTTGTCTTCATAGAAACGCAGGGTCCGCGGCGTGATGCCGAGCATCTCGGCCACCTCCTGGATACCCTGCAACTCGCCTCTGTCCTCGTTCACCCCTTGCACCCTCACCTGAAGCGAGCCGGCGTCTAACGCGCCGCCTTCGCCATTTCCTCTTCGACCAGCTCCTTTTTGGAAAGCTTGCCGATCAACGTCTTGGGCAGACTGTCGCGGATTTGCACCTCGCGGGGAAGCTCGATCTTGCTGATCTTGTCGCGCAGGAAGTCGCGCAGATCGGCGCCTGTCACGCTGCCCGGTTCAGACAGGACGACGAAGGCCTTGGGCGCCTGGCCGCGATGCGCATCGGGTACGCCGATCACGACGGCTTCGACGACGGCGGGATGCTCGTACAGCGCCTCTTCGATGACGCGCGGATAGACGTTGTAGCCGCCGCACAGGATCATGTCCTTGATCCGGTCGACGATGAAGAGATAGCCGTCGTCGTCGAGATAGCCGACGTCTCCCGTCCGCAGCGCACCATCGGCGAAGGCCGCGTCGGTTTCGGCAGGCTTGTGCCAATAGCCCTTCATGACCTGCGGCCCACGCGCGCAGATTTCGCCCTTCTCGCCCTTGGGCATGATGCGCGACGGGTCTTCGCGGTCGCGGATTTCGATCGTCGTGCCGGGGAAGGGCAGACCAGCCGAGCCTTCCTTGTTGACGCCGTCGAACGGGTTGCAGGTGATGATCGGCGAGGCTTCGGACAGGCCATAGCCCTCGACCAGCTTCGCGCCCGTGTTCGTCTCGAACGCATGGCGCACTTCGATCGGCAGCGGCGCGCCGCCCGAAATGCAGACCTTGATCGCGGACAGGTCGGGACGCTGCCCCTCCCCCAGATTGGCGAGCGCATTGTAGATCGTGGGCACCGCCGGGAAGTAGGTCGGCCGGGTACGTTTCAGCGTGCCGAGCAACTGCTTCATTTCAAAACGTGGCAGCAGGATCATCTCTGCACCGACAAGCGTCGAGAAGGTCAGCACGTTGGTCAGCGCGAAGACGTGGAACAGCGGCAAGACACCGAGCACGCGATCCTGATCGGGCGTTTCGCCGCCGACATGGACCAGCATCGCGTCGGTGTTCGCGACGATATTCGCGTGGGAGAGCATCGCCGCCTTGGGCACGCCGGTGGTGCCGCCGGTATATTGCAGCACCGCCACCTCGTCCGGCGCGACCGCGACGGGAGCAGGCGTGGCGCGCTTCGCCATCAGGTCGGCGAAAAACAGATGACGCGCGTCTCGCGGGGCGCGGCCGATCTCCTTACGCTTGACCAGCTTGTAGGCGAATTTCTTGATCGTCGGCAGGGCGTCGGCAATCGGGCAGGTGATGACGTGGCGCATACCCGCGTCGCCCGCGACCTTCAGCACCCGCGCCTGAATTTCGGCGACGTCAGGCGTCGCGATGATCTCCGCGCCCGAATCGTGGATTAGGTGCGCGAGCTCGCGTTCGACGTAGAGCGGGTTGACGTTGACGACGATGCCGCCCGCCTTCAGCGTCGCGAAGAACAGGATCGGATAATAGGGCGTATTCGGCAGGCAGAGCGCGACGCGCGTCCCCTTCACCACGCCCAGCGCCTGCAAGCCCGCCGCGGCGCGGTCGACCGCCTTGCCGAGCTCGCCCCAGCTGGTGACGGACCCCATGAAGTCGATCGCCGCGCGACCGGGAAAGCGTGCGACGGTATGGTCGAGCAGGTCGCCGAGCAGGCGGGGCCGACTCGGCAGCGGCACGCCCTGCTTGATCGCCAGCGGCGCTGCACCCTGCGCCGTCGTTCCGGCGGTGGCGGTGTCGCTCATTCCCTCATCCTCTCATGCGCATCATCGAGCATATTGTCGGCTCGATCCACTTGACGTAATGGGAAGGTATCGCACCTATACGGCATCACGCAAGTCTGCGCTTGCATCCCGATGCCTGCCAAAGAGAGGATTTCATGACCAACGTCGTCATCGCCGGTTATGCGCGCTCGCCGTTCCACCTCGCCGGCAAGGGCGCCCTCGCCCGCGTCCGTCCCGACGATCTCGCCGCGCAGACGATTCGCGGCCTGATCGAAAAGACCGGCGTCGACGCCGCCGAGATCGAGGACATCATCCTGGGCTGCGCCTTCCCCGAAGGCGAACAGGGCCTCAACGTCGCACGGATGATCGGGTTGCTCGCCGACCTGCCGTTGTCGGTCGGCGGCATGACGGTGAACCGTTTCTGCGGATCGTCGATGAGCGCGATCCATATCGCGATGGGCCAGATCCAGATCGGTGCGGGCGAGGCGTTCATCTGCGCCGGCCTGGAATCGATGAGCCGCGTGCCGATGGGCGGCTACAACCCCCTGCCCAACCCCGTTCTCGCGAAGAAGAATGCCGGCGCGTACATGGGCATGGGCGACACGGCGGAAAATGTCGCGACCAAGTATCAGATCACGCGGGCTGAGCAGGATGCGTTCGCGGTGAAGAGCCAGCAGAAGGCCGCCGCCGCGCGCGCCGATGGCCGGCTGAGCGATGAAATCGTGCCGATCCAGACGAAGGCCGGCACGGTCAGCGAAGACGGCACGATCCGTCCCGACACCACCGTCGAAGCGCTGGGCGGCCTGAAGCCCGCGTTCAGTCAGGACGGATCGGTCACCGCCGGCACCTCGTCGCCGCTTACCGATGGCGCCTCCGCGGTGCTCGTCACCTCGGAAGAGTTCGCGAAGAAGCACGGCCTGAAGATCCTCGCCCGCATCAAGGCGGTCGGCGTGTCGGGCATCGAGCCGGAGACGATGGGCCTGGGCCCGATCAGCGCCTCGCAGAAGGCGCTGGCGCGCGCCGGCGTGTCGGTCGGCGACCTCGACGTCGTCGAGATCAACGAAGCCTTCGCCAGCCAGGCGATCGCCTGCATCCGCGATCTCGGCCTGAAGGACGAAACGATCAATCTCGACGGCGGCGCGATCGCGATCGGCCACCCGCTGGGCGCGACTGGTGCGCGCATCGTCGGCAAGGCGGCGGCGCTGCTGGAGCGCGAGGGCGGCCGCTATGCACTCGCGACCCAGTGCATCGGCGGCGGCCAGGGCATCGCCACGGTGCTGGAGCGCGCATAACATGAGCGAATCCATCAAAAAGGTGTGCGTGATCGGTGCGGGCGTCATGGGCGCCGGCATCGCCGCACAGGTCGCCAACGCCGGCATCCCGGTGCTGCTGCTCGATATCGTCCCCAAGGAGGGCGACGATCGAGACGCAGTGGCCAAGGGCGCAGTCGCCAAGATGCTCAAGACCGAACCCGCGCCCTTCATGTCGAAGGGTGCGGCGAAGCTGGTCGAGACGGGCAATATCGACGACCACCTCGACCGTGCCGCCGAGTGCGACTGGATCGTCGAGGCGATCGTCGAACGGCTCGACATTAAGCAGGCGCTCTACGCGAAGCTGGAGCAGTTGAAGCGCCCCGGCACCGCCGTCAGCTCGAACACGTCGACCATTCCGCTCGGCCATCTGGTCGACGGGCGCTCGGACCAGTTCAAGGCCGACTTCCTCATCACGCACTTCTTCAATCCGCCGCGCTACATGCGACTGATCGAGATCGTCCGCGGCGACCACACCGACGCGGCGGTGGCCGAAAAGGTCGAGGACTTCGTCGATCGCTTCATGGGCAAGCGGATCGTCCGCGCCAAGGACACGCCGGGCTTCATCGCCAACCGCATCGGCACCTATTGGCTCGCCGTCGCGATCAATGCGGCGATGGACCAGGGCCTGACCGTCGAGGAGGCCGACCAGATCGGCGGCCGGCCGATGGGCGTGCCCAAGACGGGCATCTTCGGCCTCGTCGACCTGGTCGGCGTCGACCTGATGCCTCTGCTGTCGAAGAGCCTGTCGTCCACGCTGCCGCAGGGCGACCCCTATTTCGACACCGTCCGTCCGATGCCGCTCGTCGACAAGATGATCGCCGAGGGCTTTACGGGTCGCAAGGGCAAGGGCGGCTTCTACCGCTTCGACAAGGCGACGAAGACCAAGCTCGCGCTCGATCTGGCCACCGGCGAGTATCGCGGTGGGCAGAAGCCCGCGCCGCTGCCGCCCAAGGCGGAAAAGGATCTGGGCGCGCTGATCGCGACGCCGGGCAAGGTCGGTGACTATGCCTGGGAGATCCTGGGCAAGACCTTGTCCTATGCGGCGATGCTGGTCGGCGAAGCCGCGGACGATATCGTCGCGATCGATGATGCGATGAAGCTCGGCTACAATTGGAAGTTCGGCCCGTTCGAGCTGCTCGACCGGATCGGTGCCGCCACCTTCGCGCAGCGGCTGCGCGACGAAGGCCGCAGCGTTCCCGCGATCCTCGAGACGGCCGGCGACCGCAGTTTCTATCGCGTCGTCGAGGGCAAGCGCCAGTTCCTGGGCACGGACGGCGACTATCATGACGTCGTCCGCGGCGATGGCGTTCTGCTGCTCGAAGACATCAAGCTCCGCTCCGAGCCGTTGCTCAAGAACGCGTCGGCCGCTGTGTGGGATGTCGGCGACGGCGTCGCGGCGCTCGAGTTCACCACCAAGATGAATGCGCTCGACGGCGAGATCATGAGCCTGATCCAGCAGGCCATTCCGCTGGTGCAGGACCGGTTCAAGGCGCTGGTGATCTACAACGAAGGCTCGAACTTCTCGGCCGGTGCCAACCTCGGCATGGCGATGTTCGCCGTCGCCGCGGGCATGTGGGGCGAGATCGAAAAGCTGATCGCGGGCGGGCAGCAGGCGCTGAAGGCGCTGAAATACGCCCCCTTCCCCGTCGTGGCGGCGCCGGCCGGCATGGCGCTGGGCGGCGGCTGCGAGGTCGTGCTCCACGCCGATGCGGTGCAGGCGCATGCCGAAAGCTACATCGGTCTGGTCGAGTGCGGCGTCGGCCTGCTGCCCGGCTGGGGCGGCAATGGCGAGCTGCTCGATCGCCTCGCCAAGGCGCCGATGATGCCGCGCGGGCCGATGCCCGCCGTCGCCAAAGCGTTCGAGACGATCTCGACCGCGCAGGTGTCGAAGTCGGCCGCGCTGGCCAAGGAGATGATGTTCCTCAAAGCCAGCGACGGCATCACGATGAATCGCGACCGCCTGCTCGCCGACGCCAAGGCGAAGGCGCTCAGCCTGGTCGACGGCTATAAGGCGCCGGAAAAGCCGACCTTCCGCCTGCCGGGCGAAAGCGGCCGCACCGGCATCGCCGGCGTCGTCGAGGGCTTCCGCAAGAAGGGCATGGCGACTGAGTATGACGAGGTCGTCTCGGGCCGGCTCGCGACGGTGCTGACCGGCGGCGAGGCCGATCTGGTCGATACCGTGCAGGAGGATGACCTGCTGACGCTGGAGCGTGCGGCGTTCATGGAGGCCGTGCGCGACCCGCGGACACAGGCACGCGTGCAGCAGATGCTGACCACGGGGAAGCCACTGCGCAACTGACGCGGCATCGGGCGGGGTCCATGCCTTGCGAATGCGAGGCCTGGACCCCGCCCGGGCGCATGGCGGCTGGCACGATCCGATGCCGTCCGCGCAAAAAGATGCTTTGAGCACCGCGGTTTACGTCATCACACTTGACACACCGCGCCCCGGGATTAGGCGGGCATCAGATTGCCGTAAACGGCATCTGGCTCGCCAATAGGTCATGGCCCGGCATCGGGTGGCCTCCGCGGCGCCACAATGCGACCGTACAGATACGGCGCAAGGCTTGAACGGCTTGTTCGATGGGCGCGGCCGTTCGCGTCCATCCGGGAGAGGAGAAGTGACCATGTCCCTGATGTTGATTGGCGCGCTGCTGGCCGCCGCCCCTGCGCCCGCCCCCACCCCCGACGTCGCGCTGGGCCGGTGGAAGACCGAGACGCGCAACGGCATCGTCGAAATCCAGCGCTGCGGCGCGTCGATCTGCGGCCGGCTGATCTCGTCCGAACTGCTTCGCCAGCAGCCCGACCTGAAGGACGTCAACAATCAGGATCCGGCGCAGCGCGGCCGCCTGCTGAAGGGGCTGTTGCTGATCAGCGGCTTCACCGCCGATGGCGATGCCTGGAGCGGCGGCAAGATCTACAACCCCGACGACGGCAAGACGTACAAGGCGAAGGTGACGCCCGTCGACGCCAACACGCTGAAGGTGCGTGGCTGCGTGTTCGTGCCGCTCTGCAAGACGCAGACCTGGACGCGCGTGCGCTGATCCATCCCGTTTCGACCTACCAGTAAGCTTAAGGAAGACCGCTCATGTCCCTGCGTATCAAGACTTCGTTGCTCGCCACTGCCGTCCTCGGCTCGTTCGGTTTCGCCTCGGTGGCGCACGCCCAGGCCTTCTACCTGCAGGAGCAGTCGGCGCGTGGCGCCGGCCGCGCCTTCTCGGGTGAAGTCGCCGACACCGGCCCGCAGTCGCTGTGGTGGAACCCGGCATCGATCGCAGGGATGGAGCGCGGCGAAGCCGCGATCAACGCGTCGGGCATCCTGCCGCGCGGCCGCGTCGTCAACAACGGCACCGTGGTGTGTCGCCCGGCCGGCGTGTCGTGCGCCAACCCCGCGAACTACCAGCCCGTCGGCGGTGCGCAGGAAGCGCGCAACCCGATCGACAAGGGCCTGCTGCCGTCGGGCGCGATCGCCCTGCCGTTCGGCCCGGTCGCGTTCGGCCTCGCGGTGACGTCGCCCTACAGCTTCACCACCGACTACGACAACAACAGCTGGACCCGCTACAGCGCGACCCGCACCAAGCTGATGACGATCGACATCCAGCCGTCGATCGCCGTGGCGCTGACCGACTGGCTGCGCGTCGGCGGCGGTGCGAACGTCGAGCACGTCTATGCCAGCCTGGGCAACGCGCTGCCGAACCTGACCACCACCGCCGACGGCTCGCAAAAGCTGGAAGGCAAGGGCTGGGACATCGGCTGGACCGCGGGCGTTCAGATGCACAACGACTGGGCGACCGTCGGCATCAGCTACAAGTCGCGCATCGAGCATACGCTGACGGGTGACCTGACCGTCGCTGGCCTGGTCGGCCCGCTGGCCGGCCAGAACCGCACGCTGACCGGCGTGCAGGCGAGCTTCTACACGCCTGCGCAGACGATCGTCGGTGCGCGCATCAAAGTGACGCCGGCGCTGACGCTGAACGGCCAGGCGGTGCGCTACAATTGGAGCAAGTTCGACGCGATCCGCCTCGGCGCGCCGCTGAACACCGCGCTGCCCGAAAACTATCGCGACAGCTACAGCCTGGCCGGCGGCGTCGACTATGCCGTGTCGCCCAGCCTGACGGTCCGCGCCGGCGTGCAGCGCGCGCTGACCCCGACGCAGGACGGCCTGCGCGACGCGCGCGTGCCGGATTCGAACCGTTGGAATTATGGCGTCGGCGGCACCTTCCAGGTGACTCCGAAGTTCGGCTTCGATCTCGCTGCAAACTATGTCGATTTCGAAGACACGACGATCGACCGTCAGACCGCGGCCTATGTCGGCACCGCGGCGCAGACCAACGTCCTGACCCGCGGCACCCTGCGCGATGCCCATGCGGTCGTTCTGTCGGCGGGCGCGCATATCGGGTTCTGATCCCGCCACCTATCTGCATCAAAACGTTGCGGGTCCGGGTTCCGTTGGAACCTGGGCCCGTTTCTTTGCGTACTGATAACAAGGGTTTGCTTTGCGCTGCGTCGAAACGATAAGGCCTACCCCGCCAGTGGCGTACACCGTGTCGAAAACGTCGGTATGTCAAATGCATCAAGGGGCCTTTGATGAGCGATTACGAACTGTCCATGTCTCGCCGCGGCGTGCTCGCGAGCGGGGCGATCGGTGCGGCGGCGACCGCCATGCCTACTGAGGCGGCAGCCGTGCCGCTCGACGAACGGCCCGCCCCGCCGACGATGCCGGTGACGCTGAAGGTCAATGGCCGGACCAGCCAGGTCGCGCTCGACACGCGGACGACGCTGCTCGATGCGCTCCGCGAACATTGGAAGCTGACCGGCACGAAGAAGGGCTGCGACCATGGCCAGTGCGGCGCCTGCACGGTGCTGGTCGAGGGGCGGCGCATTAACAGCTGCCTCAGCCTCGCCGTGATGCACGATGGCGACGAGATCATCACGATCGAAGGGCTCGGCACGCCCGACAAGCTGCATCCGATGCAGGCGGCCTTCGTCAAGCACGACGGCTATCAGTGCGGTTATTGCACCCCCGGCCAGATCTGCTCGGCGGTCGCGGTGCTGGACGAGATCAAGCGCGGCGTGCCCAGCCATGTGCAGGACGACGTCGCCGGCGCGCCTGCGCTGACTGCGGAGGAAATGCGCGAACGGATGAGCGGCAACATCTGCCGCTGCGGCGCCTATTCGAACATCATCGACGCGATGCGGGATGTCGCGGGAGCCAAAGCATGAAGGCCTTCACCTACGAACGCGCCGACACGCCCGCCGCCGCTGCGCAGGCCGTGGCCGCGCGCCCCGGTGCCAAGTTTATCGCGGGCGGCACCAACCTGCTCGACCTGATGAAGCTGCAGATCGAGGAGCCGGTGCATCTGGTGGATGTCAACCGGCTGAAGCTCGACCAGATCGAGCCGACCGAGAACGGCGGCCTGCGCATCGGCGCGCTGGTGCGCAATACCGATCTCGCGGCGGACGCGCGCGTACGCCGCGACTATGGCGTCCTGACCCGCGCGATCGTCGCGGGCGCCAGCGGGCAGCTGCGCAACAAGGCGACCACCGCGGGCAACCTGTTGCAGCGCACGCGTTGCCCCTATTTCTACGACACCAACCAGCCGTGCAACAAGCGCAAGCCCGGATCGGGCTGTGCGGCGATCGGCGGCTACAGCCGGCAGCTCGGCATCATCGGCACGAGCGATGCGTGCATCGCGACCTATCCCGGCGACATGGCGGTGGCGATGCGGCTGCTCGACGCGAGCGTCGAGACGGTGCAGCCATCGGGCACGACACGCTCGATCCCGATCGCCGACTTTCACCGCCTGTGGGGCGATACGCCGCATATCGAAACGGCGCTGCAGCCGGGTGAGCTCATCACGGCGGTGACGCTGCCCAAGCCGCTCGGCGGGACGCACATCTATCATAAGGTGCGTGACCGCGCGTCCTACGCCTATGCGCTGGTGTCGGTGGCCGCGGTGATCCAGCCCGACGGCACCGGCCGTGCCGCGATCGGCGGGATTGCGCCCAAGCCATGGCGGACGCCCGAGGCGGATGCCGCCATGCCGCAGGGGGCGACGGCGGTGGCGAGCCGCTTGCTCGCCGGCGCGCGCCCCACCGCCGACAACGCCTTTAAGGTGCCGCTGGTCGAGCGCACGCTCGCCGGTGTGATGGCCCAAGCCAAGAGCAGGAGCGCCGCGTGAAGTTCGATCAGCCTGCGGGCACCAACCCGATCGACCAGCTGAAGGTCATCGGCAAGCCGACCGATCGTATCGACGGCAAATACAAGACCACCGGCACGGCGCGATACGCCTATGAGCGTCATGACGTCGCGCCGAACGCCGCCTATGGCTATGTCGTCGGCGCCGGCATCGGCAAGGGCCGGATCAGCAGCATGGATCTCAGCGCTGCCAAGGCCGCGCCGGGAGTGCTGGCGATCGTTACCGCCGACACGGCCGGTCCGCTCGGCAAGGGCGACATGAATACCGCCAAGCTGCTTGGCGGTCCGGCGGTCGACCATTATCATCAGGCGATCGCGCTCGTCGTTGCCGAGACGTTCGAACAGGCGCGCGCCGCCGCGGGCCTGATCCGCGTCGATTATGCGCGTGGCAAGGGCCGCTTCGACCTCGACAGCGCGCTCAAGACGGCGCCGCTAAAGGGCGACAGCAGCGGTGAAGGCAGCGCCGCGCCGCCCGTCGACCGGGTCGGCGATTTCGACAAGGCGTTCGCCGCGGCCCTCGTGACGCTCGACGCGCGCTACGAGACGCCCGACCAGAGCCATATGATGATGGAGCCGCATGCCAGCACCGCGGCATGGAATGGCGACAGGCTGACGCTGTGGACGTCGAACCAGATGATCGCCTGGGGCAAAGGCGACGTCGCCAAGACGCTGGGTATTCCGAAACAGAACGTCCGGCTGATCTCGCCCTATATCGGCGGCGGGTTCGGCGGGAAGCTGTTCGTGCGCGCCGATGCGATCCTGGCGGCGCTGGGTGCCAAGGCGGCGGGCCGGCCGGTGAAGGTCGCGCTGCAACGGCCGCTGATGGCGAACAACACCACGCACCGCCCGGCGACGCGCCAGCGCATCCGACTGGGCGCGGGCAAGGACGGCAAGCTCGTCGCGATCGCACACGAAAGCGGTTCGGGCGATCTGCCCGGCGGTGGACCGGAAACGGCGGTGGCGCAGACCAAGCTGCTCTATGCCGGCGCCAACCGGCTGACGTCGATGCGCCTCGCGGTGCTCGACCTGCCCGAAGGCAATGCGATGCGCGCGCCAGGCGAAGCACCGGGGCTGATGGCGCTTGAGGTCGCGATGGACGAGATGGCGGAAAAGCTGGGCATGGACCCGGTCGCCTTCCGCATCGCGAACGACACGCAGGTCGATCCCGAGAAGCCTGAACGCAAATTTTCGCAGCGCCAGCTGGTGCAATGCCTCCAGATGGGGGCCGATCGCTTCGGCTGGAGCCGGCGCCAGGCCAAGCCGCGCGCAGTGCGAGACGGCCGCTGGCTGGTCGGCATGGGCGTCGCGTCGGGCTTCCGCAACAACATCAACATGAAGTCGGGCGCCCGCGTCGGCATCGATGCCAAGGGCATCGTCACGGTCGCGACCGACATGACCGACATCGGCACCGGCAGCTATACGATCATCGCGCAGACGGCCGCCGAGATGATGGGCGTCCCCCTCGACAGGATTCACGTGCTGCTCGGCGACAGCGACTTCCCCGTAGCAGCCGGATCGGGCGGACAGTGGGGCGCGAACAGCGCGACCGCTGGCGTCTATGCTGCTTGCGTCAAGCTGCGTGAGGCGGTCGCGCAGAAGCTCGGCTTTAATTCGGCTGACGTCGTTTTCGAGGATGGCAAGGTCCGCTCGGGCAATCGCAGCGTGCCGCTGGGTCAGGCCGCGGGCGACGCGGGCCTGTCCGCCGAGGACAGTATCGAGTTCGGCGACCTCGCCAAGAAGGTGCAGCAGTCGACCTTCGCGGGGCATTTCGTCGAGGTCGGCGTCGACGCCTATACCGGCGAAATCCGGGTCCGCCGCATGCTGGCGGTGTGCGCCGCCGGGCGTATCCTCAACCCGAAGTCCGCGCGCAGCCAGGTGATCGGCGCGATGACGATGGGCGTGGGCGCGGCTTTGATGGAGGAGCTCGCGGTCGACAAACGGTTCGGCTTCTTCGTCAACCATGACCTTGCAAGCTACGAGGTGCCGGTCCACGCCGACATCCCGCACCAGGAGGTGGTGTTCCTGGACGAAACCGATCCGACGACGTCGCCGATGAAGGCCAAGGGCGTCGGCGAGCTCGGACTGTGCGGCGTCGGCGCGGCGATCGCCAATGCGATCTACAATGCGACCGGCGTGCGCGTTCGCGAATATCCGATCACGCTCGACAAGATCATCGGCGGCATGGCGAAGGTGGCGTAAGGGTAGAGGGGTCGGTTCGCCGGCCCCCACATCGTCACCACATCAAGCACAGCCTGGCGGGCGCGATAGCCCTCTGAGCTACGGAATATTCGGACCGCGTCCGTTATGACGAACCGGGTGAGGCGAAGGCTTGCCCCACCCAGTTGCGATAACTTCGTTACTTCCCCGACTTCAGCCACGTCTCCACTGCCGGGCGCAGGCGTTCCGCCGCCGCCTTGCGCACCGCGATGCCCGAGATCACACGACGCGCCGGCGCACGCGAGGTTTCCGGGAGCGTCTGCGCGAAGCTTTCGATCTTGCCCGGCATCTTGGGGTCGGACGAGCCTCCGCCCAGACCGACGATGAAGCCCGAACGGCTGCTTTCCTCGATGAAGCCATCGACCAGCGTGTGGTTCGCCACCGCCCAATCGAATGCCATATCGGGATGGCTGCCCGAAATCGCCCGCAGCAGCGCCGCCTTCTGGGGGGCGGTGAACGTGTCGGTCTTGAGCAAGGCCAGCGCGCGGGTCGCGACCGCATCGTCCTCCGCCGCGCCGAGCAGCGATACATATCGGTTCTTGGCGACCGGATTGGTTTCCGCCTGGGTCAGCGCCAGCAGCGCATCCCAATCGGCGGGCGTCGCATAGGTGGCGAAGGTCGACAGCACCGGTGCGCGGATGGCGGGCGGGATCGCGGTCGGGTTGGTCTTGAGCTGCGCGACATAGCTGCGCGCCTGCGCCAGCACCTGGCCGTCGCCCGCCGCGCCCAGGCGATAGACGAGCGATTCGCGCAGGTTCGTCACCAGCGGCGACTCACCTGGCTGCGCCGTCATGCCGATGCGCCGCAGAACCGGGCCGAGGATGGCGACGGTGCGATTGCGCAGCGCCGTCTCCAGTGGCGTGCCCTCGTACAGCCCGGCTAGGCTGCCGAGGCGTCCCGACACCAGCTGCCATTCGAGCGGATCGGCGCCCTCGCCCACCCGGCCCATCAGCGCGAAGAAGCGCGAGAGGTCCTGATAGCCCCCCGCCGCCAGCGCATAATCGTCGGCGAGCGTGCCGAGGCGGTCCTTCAGCTCCAGCCGCGTATAGTCGCGCACCAGCGCATCGTGCGCCGGCTGATCGTACATCACGCGCGTGTAGCTGCCCTTGCCCTGGTTCAGCACCAGCGTGCCGCAGCCCTTGACGCTGACCTTGGTCGATGGGCCCGTGACGATGGTGCGCGTCTCGCCGCCGCCGAGCGTGCCGACGACCATCGGCACCTTCCACGTCTGCGGCTTCTTCGATGCCTCATCCAGTCCGAAACGGCCCTGCACCAGCGTCGCCTGCGTCATGCCGCCGACGCACTGCGCGTTCGACAGCGTCACCAGCGGCACGCCGCCCTGCAGCGTATAGCCGTGCGCGATCTCCGCGACGGGCTGCCCCGCCGCCGCGGACAGTTCCGCCCACAGCTGTTCGGTGACCGTGTTGCCGTATTTGTACTTCGCCATGTAGCGGCGAATGCCGTCGCGGAACTTGTCCGGGCCCAACGTCGATTCGAGCATGCCGATCACGGCCTGCCCCTTCATATAGGTGATGCCGTCGAACGCTTCGCCGATCTGGTCGACCGTCTCGATCTTGCGGATGATCGGATGCGTGGCCGAGGTCGCGTCGATGCTCATCGCCGCCTCGCGGTCGCTCATGACCGCGCCGGCTTCCGCATTCCAGTCGGGGTTCAGATCGGCAGCGGACTTGTTCTCCATCCACGAGGCGAAGCCCTCGTTCAGCCAAAGATCGTCCCACCAGCGCATGGTGACGAGGTCGCCGAACCATTGGTGCGCCATTTCGTGCGCGACGACGGTGAAGATGCGCTGGCGGCCGCTTTCGGTGGCGCGCTTGGGATCGAACAGCAGTTCGGGTTCGAAGTAGAAGATCGCGCCCCAATTCTCCATCGCGCCGAAGAACTGGCTGGAGCCGGGGCCGGCGATCATGTCCATCTTCGGCAGCGGATAGGGCGTGCCGAAATAGCTGTTGTAATAGCCGAGCAGCCGCTTGGCCTGCGCCAGCGCGTAATCGCCCTGGTCCGCGACGCCGCGACGCGTCACGACGCCGATCTCGACATTGCCCGCCTGCACCGTCTTGCGATCCAGATCACCCATACCGAGGTACAGGAGGTAGCTCGACATCACCGGCGTTTCGGCGAAACTATACAGCTGCGTGCCGTTGGCCTGCTTCGTCACCGACGTCGCCGGCATGTTGGAAATGCCGAGCTGCCCCGCCGGCACCACCGCTTTCAGCTTGAACTTCGCCTTGAACGCCGGCTCGTCCCACATCGGTGCGAAGCGGCGGGCGTCGGGTGCCTCGAACTGCGTCGCGAGCATGCGCGCCTTCGACCCGTCCTGATTGGTGTAATCGATCGCGAACAGGCCGGCAGCGGACTGGTTGATCTTGCCGCTCCACGCGAAGCCGACGGTGTGACGGCCGACGGTCGCGGCGGCGGGCAGCGTCAGCACGAGCTGCTGCTTGTCCTTGTCGAGCGCGAAGCGGACGGCCTTCCCGTCGACCGTCGCCGACGTGACGTCCAGATCGGCGGCGTTGAGCGTGATCGTGCGGGTCGCCGCCTTCACGTCCACGGTGACGGTCTCGGTGCCGGTGAAGGTCATCGCCTGCGCATTCGGCGTCACGGCGATATCATACAGCACGGGCACGACATCGGTCGGCAGGCTGCCCGCGGCGAGCGCAGGCGCAGAGACGGTCATCGCGAGAGCGGCGGCGACGGCGAGTTTCATAAACTGGTAACTCCGGATACAATGTTACGTCCCGTCTGACGCCTTTGCGCGCGCGCCGCAAGCGCCGTCGTGCTGGACAGGCGGATAGGTTTCGCTAGACAACCGATCATACGAAGAGGAGCCGCCCGACCATGACGACGCCCACGCTGTTCGACCGCCTGCGCCTGCCCGTGATCGGTTCGCCGTTGTTCATCATTTCCGGGCCGGAACTCGTGATCGCGCAGTGCAAGGCGGGCATCGTCGGCTCCTTTCCGGCGCTCAACGCCCGGCCGCAGGCGTTGCTGGACGAATGGCTGCACCAAATCACCGAAGAGCTCGCCGCGCATAATCGGGCGCACCCGGATCATCCCGCCGCGCCGTTCGCGGTCAACCAGATCGTTCACAAATCGAACGACCGGCTGGAAGCCGATCTTGCCACCTGCGCCAAGTGGCAGGTGCCGATCGTCATCACCTCGCTGGGCGCCCGCGAGGACCTGAACACCGCGGTGCATGGCTGGGGCGGCATCACGCTGCACGACGTCATCGACGATCGTTTCGCGCGCAAGGCGATCGAAAAGGGAGCGGACGGGCTGATCGCGGTGGCGGCCGGTGCCGGCGGCCATGCGGGGCGCCTGTCCCCCTTCGCGATCATCCAGGAAATCCGCCAGTGGTTTGATGGACCGCTCGCTTTGTCGGGTTCCATCGCGACGGGCGGTGCGATTCTGGCGGCGCAGGCGATGGGCGCCGACTTCGCCTATATCGGCTCACCCTTCATCGCCACGACCGAGGCGAATGCCGCGCCCGATTACAAAGCGTCGATCGTCGCGAGCAAGGCGGCCGACATCGTCTATTCGAACCTGTTCACCGGCGTGCACGGCAATTACCTGCGTAGCTCGATCGAAGCGGCCGGGCTGGACCCCGATCATCTGCCCGAGGGTGACCTGAAGACGATGAACTTCGGCGGCAACAACGGATCGAAGGCGAAGGCCTGGCGCGATATCTGGGGATCGGGCCAGGGCATCGGCGTGATCGATGCGGTGGAAAGCGTCGCCGACCGCGTCGATCGCTTCGCGCGCGAATATGCGGCGGCAAAGGCGCGGATCGCCGGCTGATCCGGCGCCGCGTCGCGGTCAGAAGGCCAGTGCCAGCCGATCGTGCAGGCGCTGGACCGGGCTGGGGGCGACCGCATCGACTTGCGCCGCATCCAGCAGACCGACGCGGCGGTGCAGGTTCGCGCTCGCCTCTACCAATGCGCGGGCACGCTGCGGCAGCGCCGCGACCAAGTCCGCGTCGAATTGCGGCGCGTGGCCCAGCCGCCGGTTCCCGTCGAGCGCATCGCGCGGCTGCATCTCCCCCGCATCGATCGCACGCTGCGTCAGCAGCCAGGCGATGACGTGCATCAGCCGCGTCGTCACCTTCAACGACTCGCACGAAAAGCCGACGCGGATCAGCGGGTCGAGCGCTTCCCGCTCCAGCCGTCCCGCCTCGTCGAAATAGCTGCGCGCTTCGTCCGCCAGCAGCATCGCCTCCGTATAGAGCGAATCGATCAGGCGACGATGAATGCGTGATTCGGAACGGCTGCCAGTCATGCGTTCACCGGTGGCATAGCGTGCGCCGCCTGCCCAGCGGCCGTTGCTGTCGATGCTGTGCCAAAACGGAAAAAACACCACCGGCGGCTCAGGCGATGATATCCGGGATCAGCTGGTCTTCGCATAAGGCGATCTCGTCGCGCAGCCGCAGCTTGCGCTTCTTCAGCCGGGCGAGCTGCAATTGGTCGGGCGTCGCGCTGGCGCCCAAGGCCGTGATCGCCGCGTCGAGATCGCGATGCTCGGTGCGCAGCTGTTCCAGGCGGGCGATGATCTGCGCGTCGTCCATGGTAAAACCCCCTGCCACCACCCTGCGGCCCGCTTTGCCCCTAGCGCAGCCGGACGACCAACCCAAGTCGTCGCATCATGCCCCTCGGCTAATCGCGTTCAACCATTTTCGGTGACGACTTTTAGGATGTTCGGTGGTTTACTCAGTCCCCCAACACGCATGCATCAGGAGGTACACCGAAATGCAGACGACGCATCAACAGGCACTGGAAACCAAGCATGCCGCGCTCGACCGCCGCATCGCCGACGAATCCCATCGCCCGATGCCCAACTCCGCGATCCTCACCGACCTGAAGCGCCAAAAGCTGAAATTGAAGGAAGAGCTTACGGGCCTGTAGAGCCTGACGCCATTCAGCCCCTCCCCAACCCGGAGGGGCTTTTTGCAGGGGCGGCACGTCGAAGGGGAACGCCCGCCGCGAACCTTAGACCGCAGTGACCTCGTCGCGCACCAGCGCCGGATCGATCGGGGCGTCGAACGCGATCCCCATCCGTCCCGCGGTACACCAGGCGACCTTCCCCGCGACCGTTCCCAGCCCCGGCATCTCCAGACGCACCAGCGATCCCGGCTCCCTCAGCACACCGCAGTCGACCATCACCCCGCCCGGCGACAGGTTGCGCATCCGAACCCCGCGATCGCAATGATCGCCGTGCAGCCACAGACGCGCCGGGAGCAACAGGCTTTCGCGCGGTGGCTGGCGCGGCGTCACGACGCCGTCGTTGACAGGCCCGGCATCGTCGGATGCCGTAAGAGACGCGTGGAAGAGGCTGTCCATATCCGGTGCCCTCGTCATGATCGGCCGGGAAATTCCCACCGCATGCCGCCCCGAATCTTACCAGAACGTAAACGCCGGCACATCGCAGCGCGACCGCCGGCGCACGATCAATCCTCGCGCGAAATCTTCTCGTTACGCTCGTGGCGTTCCTGCGCCTCCAGCGTCATCGTCGCGATCGGTCGCGCCTCCAGCCGGCCGAGGCTGATCGGCTCGCCGGTGACTTCGCAATAGCCGTATTCGCCCTCGTCGATGCGGCGGATGGCGGCTTCGATCTTCGACACCAGCTTGCGCTGGCGATCGCGGGTGCGCAGTTCGATCGACCAATCCGTCTCGCTCGACGCGCGGTCGGTCAGATCGGCTTCGCGCAGCGAGTCGAGCTGCAGCTGGTTGAGCGTTCCGGCCGCGTCCTGCAGGATCGCGTCCTTCCAGCGGAGCAGCTTGTTGCGGAAATAGGTCTGCTGGCGAAGATTCATGAACGGCTCATCGGGGCTGGGCCGATAACCATCATCGCTCCAGTCGCCGGCGTCGTTCGCGGGCAACATGTCGGCATTCCTGTCGTGTACGCGGCTTACGTGCGTTGCCATGCCACTCTCCCTCCGGTCCCTGAACTTGAACCCGGGACCGCCCCCATATTGGTGAGGCGCCTATAATCGCGGCTGAACGGAACCACAAGCGATGCGAGTTACCGAATCGATCGCAAACACGAACTTTTATTGCGAATGGGACCAGAACGGTTGCAAGTCAGCGACTAAGCTGCGTTACGGTCGGAACGCGATTGCGAAACCCACCGCTGTTTCACTCTGGTACGTTAACCGCGAATCAGATGGTGCAATCTCGGTGAAGCACTGCAAAAGCAGCGAATTGCTGGTTAACAAACTTGCACTTAACGGTTTGTTTTGCGTTGAATGGCATAGGCGGCACTCCGTTGCTGCGACACGACGATCCGGGCCGCAGGGACCGGCAATGAAAGAGAGACCCGATGTCCGTACGGATGGCTTTGGCGAAATTGTGCGCATGCGCCTGTGGCGGTGCGTTGATCGGCGGTGGCGCCGTCCACGTCGCCGAACGTCCCAGCCGCCCCGTCTACACCAAACAGGTCAAGAAGCGCGTGGTCGCGCATCGGCAGGTCGCCGCGGTCCAGCGTAAGGCCTTGCGCCGTCGTGTGGTGACCACGACGACCACCGCGGCCTGCGCACCAGCCGTGGTGACGGTCGCCAGTCAGGCGGCACCGGTGCCGGTGCCCCTGCCCGCGTCCGAAGGCTTCGTAACCGGCGGCGGTGGCGGTGTTCCGGTGGTCGTCGGCGGCAGCGGCGGCTGGGGTGGCGGCGGCGGCGGCTTCTTCGGGGGCGGCTTCTTCGGCGGTGGATCGTCCGGATCGTCGGGCAGCATCGTGATTTCGTCGACGTCCAGCGGCGGGTCGAGCTCGACCAGTTCGTCCAGCAGTTCCTCGTCGTCCGGCAATGTGTCGAGCAGCTCGTCGGGGAACGTGTCGAGCAGTTCGTCGACCAGCAGCTCCACGGGCGGCGCGAACGTCGTCGTCGACAATCAGAACAACAATAACAATAATAACCAGAACAATAACACCAACCAGAATTACAACGAAAACAACAACAACAATAATAACAACAACAACCAGAGCCAGAATCAGGGCCAGGGCCAGGGCCAGAACCAGGGTCAGGGGCAGAACCAAGGTCAGGGGCAAGGTCAGGGCCAGGGACAAGGCCAAGGCCAGGGCCAATATGGTTCGAGCTCGAAGGGCTGGAGCTCCACCGGCGGACCGCCGCCGCCCCCGCCGCCGCCGGGTTCGACCGGATCGTCGGGCGGCCCGCCCGCGCCGGTGCCCGCGCCGCCGATGGTGCTGCTGTTCGGCGCCGCTGCCGCCGCTCTGGTCGCCCGCAAGCGCTTCGCCAAGCCGCAGGCGGCCTGACCCGAAGCCCGGTTTCGTAACAAAAAAGGGGCTGCCGAGTGATCGCTCGGCAGCCCCTTTTTTCTTTGGGCGGTTCGTCAGGCCGAACGCAGCGCCTGCTCGATATCCGGCACCGGATGGCCGGTGAGGTCCTTGGCCAGCTCACCCGCAAGCCGGTTGCTGACCTCTTTGTGATAATGTTTGCGCAGCTCGCCCAGCGTCTTGGGCGGGGCGACGATGATCAGCGATTCGAAATCGTTGGCCAGCGCGCGGCGCTTCAGCATATCGGCCGTCTCGGCCGCGAAGCGATCCTCTTCCTGCTGGTGGAAGTCCGTTTCGCCCATCGTGCCACCTTGCGTCGAGGAGGCCTGACCGGCGGCATCGGTCTTCTGATCGCGATCGGCCGGGTTCACCTTCTCCTCGGCATGCTCGACCTGGAGATTGGGATAGTCCGCATCGCCCTCGTTGCGGAAGAACAGCGCCTTGCGACCGTCGGCGACGAGCACGAAGGCATTGTGGGGGACCTGCATCGGGGCTTCTCCTGATCGTTGCTATCCCCTGCTCAACGCAGCCGAGGCGGGCGGGTTGCCGCCTGACGCGCGGCGGGGCATAGCCGCGCCATGCACGACATCCGCGCCATCCGGGACGATCCCGCCGCCTTCGACGCCGCCCTCGCCCGCCGGGGCGCTGCCCCCCAGTCCGCCGAGCTCATCGCGCTGGACGACGCGCGCCGCGCTGCGATCGCCGCTGCCCAGGACGCGCAGACCCGCCGGAACGAGCTATCGAAGGGCATCGGTCAGGCAAAGGCGCAAAAGGACGAAGTGCGCGCGCAGGCGCTCATGGCCGAAGTCGCGGCGCTGAAAGAGGCGCTGCCCGGTCTCGAGGCCGCCGATGCCGAAGCAGGCCTCGCGCTCGAGCGCGCGCTGGCCACCATCCCCAATTTGCCCGCAGCGGACGTCCCCGACGGCGAGGACGAGGCCGGCAACGTCGAACAGACCCGCTGGGGAACCCCGCGCGCGTTCGACTTCACGCCACGCGAGCATGCCGACATCGGTCCGGCGCTGGGCATGGACTTCAAGACGGGCGCCGATCTGTCGGGCGCGCGCTTTACGTTCCTGCGCGGGCCAATGGCGCGGCTGCACCGGGCGCTCGCCCAGTTCATGCTCGACCACCAGACCGCCGACAATGGCTACGTCGAGTGCAACCCGCCCGTGCTGGTCAACGACCCCGCAATGTACGGCACGGACAAGCTGCCCAAGTTCGCCGAGGACTCCTTCCGCACGACGGATGGCCGCTGGCTGATCCCGACCGCCGAGGTCAGCCTGACCGCATCGGCGATGGGCCAGATCCTCGACACGCTCGTCGAACCGATGCGGCTCACCGCCCATACGCTCTGCTTCCGCAGCGAGGCGGGCGCGGCCGGACGCGACACCCGCGGGTTCATCCGCCAGCACCAGTTCGAAAAGGTCGAGCTGGTCAGCATCTGCCGTCCCGAGGACAGCGACGCCGAGCATGAGCGCATGACGCGTTGTGCGGAAAGCGTGCTGGAGGCGCTGGACCTGCCCTATCGACGCATCCTGCTCTGCACGGGCGACATGGGCTTCGGCGCGCGCAAGACCTTCGACCTCGAAGTATGGCTGCCGGGCCAGCAGGCGTGGCGCGAGATTTCGTCCTGTTCGAACACGGGCGATTTCCAGGCGCGGCGGATGAACACGCGCTACCGGGCGGAGGGCGAGAAGGCCCCGCGCTTCGTTCACACGCTGAACGGGTCCGGCCTTGCGGTGGGACGTACGCTGGTCGCGGTGCTGGAAAACTATCAGCAGGCGGACGGATCGGTCGTCGTGCCGGCAGTGCTGCGACCCTATCTGCGCGGGCTCGACCGGCTCGAACCGCAGGGCTGATCGGATGGCGCGGGGTCGGACCGTCACGGGGGTAGCGCTGGCCGGGCTGATGCTGTCGGCGTGTATTCCGAGCGTCGACGACATCTCGGCCGAGGCCCCGCCCCCGCCC
>Ga0209816_1000313_pt1 | contig 39612 bp, 42 predicted proteins | sample CoawatmetaG01DNA_FD_187509 | JGI IMG/M metagenome (GOLD analysis project Ga0209816, IMG submission 187509) | Marine microbial communities from the West Antarctic Peninsula - Coastal water metaG017-DNA (SPAdes) (version 2) | ecosystem: Environmental > Aquatic > Marine > Coastal ...
GAAACATACAAAACATCATTCTCTTTGTCGTAAATAACAGACTCTGGTAACTTAAAATCTGCTTTTGTTTCCCATAATTTAGTTAATTCAGGTGCCGCATTTGAAATGGTTGATAATGTAAGAATTAAAACACTAATAATAATATTGCTTACGGTTAATTTTTTCATAGTTCTTATCCCTTTTAAAATATTAAACAACAAACTGAGCTACGCCATCCTTAAAAGAAAAATCAACATCATGATTTTCAGTGATAGTAATAAAAATATTTTCAGGCTTTATTTGTACCCTGTGACTTAAATATTCGACTACCTTTGCATAAAAAGCTTGTTTTGCTTTATTTGAACGCCCAGAACGCATTACTAGGTGCATCATCACCCTATCACTCTCTCTACCTTGATATTGTAAACAATCATCAGATAATTGGTTTATCACTTGATATCTATCATCGTCTGGAAAAGCCATCGTTTCAATAACCGCTTCATTTATACTATCAGAAACTTTTTTTATGTACTCCTTACCTTTTCCCTCTAAAATATTAACAGTTACGAACGGCATAATTTCTCCTTCTTATTTGATAAGTATTAAATAAGCAGGAATAGTAACCTTTATATTTATGCAGTACAATGGAAATAATTTGGTATTCATAATGCATATATGCATTTTAAAATATCGCTTTTATTTTTACATTGCGAACATCGTCTAAATAATAAGGAATTAAAATATGCTTGATTGGAACGATTTAAGATCTTTTCTTGAAGTTTCACGTAGAGGGAAGTTAACTTTAGCAGGCAAAAGGTTGAATGTGGAACCAACTACGGTTGGAAGACATATAGCTAGGTTAGAAAAAGAACTTGGGGTTCATTTATTCGATCGATCACCAAAAGGCTACTCGCTAAATGATGATGGCTATAAGTTAGTACCCTATTCGGAAAATATTGAGACTAAAATTAACTCAATTTACCAATCTGTTTCAGGCACAGATACAATATTAACAGGCACAGTAAGGATGGCTGTTCCTGAAGGACTTGGGATTGGTATTATTTCAAAACATATCAAAGCATTTAAAGATCAACACCCTGCAATTGATCTTGAATTAGTTGCTGATACCCGATCAAGAAGCTTATCAAAACGCGAGGCTGATATTACTATAACTTTAGCAAGGCCAACGACGGGCAGATTAGTTGCATGGAAACTAGGTGAATATAAATTGGCTTTGTATGCTAGCAAAGAATATTTAAATAATAGTAGCGTAATTAAATCAATTAAAGACTTAACGAACCATTCTTTTGTTAGCTATATAGATGATCTTATTGAATTCCCACAATTAAAATATACGCAAGATTTACTACATGAAGTAAATATTGTATTCAGGAGTAATTCATTACAAGCCCAGTACCAGGCCGTAATTGATGACATTGGTCTCGCACTTCTTCATGGATTTTTAGCTGCAGATGATAAAAACTTGGAAGTAATTTTACCTAAAAAAATATTTGCTACTCGAGAGTATTGGATGGTTGTTCATGAAGATATGCATCAATTAGCTCGTATTCAAGCTGTTAGCAGATTTTTTACTGAGGTTATTAGAAAAGAACAAGATCGACTAATGAGAATTTGATAATTAACGTAGAATAAATAATAACTTATAAGCATGTTATAAAATATCGAAATGAAAAATTTACTATTAAGCTTAATTTTATTTTTTGCTACAAATAACCTTATTGCTGACAATTTACAAAAAAAAAATAAGGTAGCAGTTATATATAGCGATCAATTTTTACTGCATGATACAGGTAAAAATCACCCAGAAAATCCAGATAGGCTTAGGTTTGTGGTTAAAAATTTAGTAGCACACCCTCTTCTTAAACCCTCTCTAATTTGGCCTAAATTTACTCCTGCCTCAATAGAGCAGTTACAGCTAGTCCATTCAATGAATTACATTAAAACAGTTGAGCATGAAACTAGCTTATTAATAAATAACTCAACCTCTTATTTAAGTACTGGCGATACTGTCATCTCTAAACAGTCTAATCATGTAGCAAGGCTTGCGGTTGGTGCAGGGATAAAGGGGGCAGATATGATTATGTCCAAGGAAATATCTTCAGCTTTTGCAATAGTTAGGCCTCCTGGCCATCATGCAACAGCTACAAAAGGAATGGGATTTTGTATATTCAATAATATAGCTGTCGCCGCTCGCTATTTACAGCAAAAATATGGGCTCAAACGGATATTGATTGTAGATTTTGATGTACATCATGGTAATGGTACACAAGATATATTTTATGAAGATAATTCTGTTTTTTACTTCAGCGTTCACCAACATCCCTTTTATCCACAAAGTGGCCGCCCCACTGAAAAAGGTATTGGAAAAGGTAAAGGGTTTACTTTGAATGTCGATCTCCCTAAAGGCTCAGGAGATAAAGAACTATTAAATACTTTTAATAATCAGCTAAAACCTGCTATGAATAAGTTTAAACCTGAGTTTGTTCTTGTGTCTGCAGGTTTTGATGCGCATGAGGGTGACTTATTAGGTCAGTTAAATTACACTTCTAATGGCTATAAGCAAACTGCTTTAATATTAAAAGATATTGCTGAAAAATATGCTTTAGGCAGAACTTTATATATGCTGGAGGGAGGCTATGTTGCAGACAATATTTCTCAGTCTGTTAATCAAATATTAGGTATTTTAATTGAAAATAATAAAGTAAAATAAGCCCAATTGGGGGATTAGCTCAGTTGGTAGAGCAGTTGACTCTTAATCAATTTGTCGCGAGTTCGAACCTCGCATCCCCTACCAATATTACTTTGGCACTTTTTCTTTTTTTGGTCTACCTTTAGATTCTTTTTTCTTATCTTTACTACCCATATTTAATACTCCTAATTAATTAAGTACTTTAGCATAAAGTCAGAAATTTTAGCGACGGAATTCTTGGTGTTCCTTGGGTAAATCACCCTCTTCCACTGTAAATTCCATACCAGACATTGACCCAACATATGTACCTTTTCTATATTGAAGGTATATTTTAACCGTATTTAAAGATACTTCTAAATGATCTTTAGGGCGATAGTTTAATATATAACCAGTAACAGATTTCCCATTATCCGTACATGTGATAGTTATTTCATCTAAATTATTCATTAAATAGTTTGCACCTCAACTAAACAATCATGAGAGGTTTGTGCATTGCCCATATCGCCAAAAGAGCTAGAACTGACAGAATTCACAGTGCCATTATTAAGCTGTCTCCAGTAACCGAGAGAAGTGACAATAATTCCTTTGTTAACATCTGAGGTTATTTTAGCTACTGCGTCAAACGCACCTCTGTCATTAAATACCTTAACCATTTCTCCTTCTTGTACACCTCGATCCATTGCGTCAGCTTGATTAATTAAAACAAATTGTTCCCCCTGCCCTTTAAGTTTATTATCTATGTTTCCATAGCAAGAATTTATAAAGCCATGACTTTTGGGTGCGAGAATATTCAATGGATATTTTTTGAATAATTCTGGATTACTTGATTCTGTCTCTTTTGATGCGATATAATCTGGCAACTCAGGAATGTCTTGGCCGGGCTGAAAGTCATCATACATTTGCCTAAATGGGCCAGCTACAAAATTCTTAGCCCCAACCAGTCTAAACTCACATTTGCCTGATGGGGTTGGAAAATTACCTTCCTTATGAGGAGCACGATTATCCTTTGTGCCCACATTTAATCTTGCATAGCCATTTTTCTTCATATAATCTAAATCAATGCCTTCACAAGCAGGGGAATCCCAATCAACATAATGCTCCAAACACTCACTATCATTCCATTTAAAATTATCTTCTTCAAATCCAAGCCGCTTGGCTAGCCTTCTAAAAATTTCATTATTTGGAATTGCTTCCCCTGGCGCTTCCACACATTTTGTATTGTATGTTAGGTATAAATGTCCCCATGAAAGTATCATATCTTCCTGTTCGGCACCCATGGAAGCAGGTAAGACTATATCTGCATATGCTGCAGTATCCGATATAAAATGTTCTGCTGAAACTAAAAATAAGTCTTTTCTTTGCAAGCCTTTTATTATTTTATCAGTTTCAGTCGATTGAGTAACTGGGTTTGTGTTCCAACACATCATAGATTTAATAGGTACTTTGAGTTTTTTCTCTCCAGTTAATACCCTACCCAATTGAAGATTGTTAACTACCTGAGTTCCTTTAGGGATTAAATCAGGCCTACAGATAACATCAAACTTATAAGGATGCTCCCATACTGGAAATTGAAGAATGCCTCCACCTACATGTCGCCAAGCACCTGTTAATGCTGGAAGTGATGTGACAGCTCTAATTGTCTGACTTCCACCCCAACTTTTTTCTAATGCTACACCAATTCTAATTGCTGACGGTTGGGTACTCGCATATTCTCTTGCAAATTTTCGAATATCATCTGCTGCAATACCTGTAATATCTGCCGCCCACTCAGGTGTCCTTTTTTTTGCTAATTCAGCTAATTCTGGGTAGCCAACTGTATAGTTATCAACATAATCTTGGTCTACCAAATCTTCAACAATAATTACATTCATCATTGCCATTGCAAGTGCTCCATCTGTGCCTGGTTTTGGAGCAATATGCCAATCTGCTTCTTTAGCAGTTCTAGATGCATAGGAGTCAATTACAACAACCTTGGCCCCCTTCTTTTGTGCTTCTTTGATGATGTGCCAATGATGCAAATTAGTGCTAACTGAGTTACATGCCCAAACAATAATATATTTCGAATGTGTAAAGCTTTCTGGATCTACTCCCGCTGTTGGTCCGACCGTTAACAACCAAGCCGTTGCTGAGCCCTCGCCACAAAAAGTTCTTTCAGTAACTGTTGCACCCATTCTCGCAAAAAAAGCATCGCCACCATTTAATCCATGCACTAAGCCTTGATTACCTAAATAACTATTAGGCATAATTGCTTGAGGACCATACTCATCAATAATCGCTTTCCATTTTGTTGTTATTTCATCTAATGCCTCATCCCAAGTAATTCTTTCAAACTGCATACTTCCTTTTGGTCCGATTCTTCTTTGGGGGTATAAAACTCTATCAGGATGGTAGTGACGTTTTTCGTAATCTTTCAGCTTTACGCAAAGCCCACCTCTAGTCATTGGATGATCTGGATTCCCTTTAACCCCTTTTAATTTTCCATCTTGAACTTCATATACCATTGAGCAAGTATCGGGACAGTCATGAGGACATCCGCCGTGGAACTTCTGAGTATTACTTGAAGAGATATCATCCATTTTTATATCCTTTTATTTAAAAAATAAAGATAAAAATCTAAAATAAAATTACTATTTAGATATACATTAAATGCTTTATTTGTGATTAGCAAGTTTTAAAAATTGACCAATATTTGTTGTACAAATATTAAAAAAAGAGTTGACAGTAAAAAAATGGTGAGTCATTGTATAGAAATGCTTATTTTGTAGCTTAGATGTAAGTGCAAATTTAGTAGTTTAAAAATCATTTAATTTTGTCGGTTAAGTGTTAATTAAATTATTTAATCGATGATTAAAAATGTTAATTTAACTTCAACAGGAGGAAGTAGAATGAAAAACGCTTTAGGAGTAAGTTTAGGTATTTGCGCTTTAGTCTGGACCTACATAGCACTTTTTGTATTAGGTGATTATGTTCAAGTTTGGGGCGGTTTTATTGCATGGGGTGCATACTTTACAGTAGGTAAAGATGCTTTATCCAAAACAGTAACTGCTACAATATACGGTTCAATATTAGCTGCTGTCGCAGTTATTCTTTATGGTTACCTTGGAGTGGTTGGAGATTTTGCTTGGCCAGTAGCTGTAGGTATTACAGTATGGGGCTTAACTGCTCTTCCAAAATGTCCAAATATTCCTGCTAACGTATTTGGTTATGCAGCAACATTCGGATTTATGCTTCTAGCAAGCAATATGGAAGTTATGGCAATGGATTTCTCTAATCCTGTAATTATGATGTCTGTTTCCTTTATTCTTGGTTCAATCGCAGGATTGGCTTCAGAAAAAGTAGCTGGCATGCTAGGTTAGAAAAGTAATTAAAGAAATTTCTAAAAACCACTCTTAACGGGTGGTTTTTTTATTGGTTAAAAAAGCCTATATTTACAATTCGATCATTAATAAGAGTTAATTCAACTTTAAGGTAAGTTTTTTTTGGCGAGTACTCAACAATATTATTGTAATACCACATTTCAATTTTACTTTTTTTATTTGGATTTTTCTTATCTACCGATGGTCGGCCTAAGACAGAGCTTGCCCCCTTTGGTTTGATTGCAATATCTGTAGTATCAGGTTTACCTAGATATTTAAGAACTCTAGATTTTGGCTTGCCACTAAAAAGAGATATAAATTCATCTTCTGTAAAAACTCTTTTCTGTTCTGCATGATGATCAGCATAAACGCTGAATGAAAACCCTATTAACATTACTAGTGCAGCAATAAAACTCAACTTATATTTCATATAAACCCTTATTTTCAATTAATTTGTAATTTTAAACCATCGTAACCAACATAAACACCTTCCGGCAACATCTTTTTTAATGATTCATATTCTAAACTATGCGTCATATGAATCAAATAAGTTTCTTTTGCATTGATTTTTTTAGCAATTTCAATACTTTCAGAAAAACAGAGATGGGTGAAATGAGGCTCTATTCTTAAACAATCAAGTAGTAGAACATCAACACCAGCTAAAAGTTTCATTGAATTTTCCGATATTTCAGATGCATCTGTTATGTAGCCTAAATTTCCAATTCTATATCCATTGATATTATTATTACCATGCTTGACTGGAATAGGAGTAATTGTTTCGTCAAATATTATAAATGGAGCTTCAACTATATTTGGTTTAAGAACAGGAATCTCCCAAAAATCTTTTGGGTCAATCATTGCGTACTTAAATTTATCGGTGAGTTGCTCCATAACATTCTTATTGCCATATAAAGGTATTTGAATTTTGTTGATTTGACAGAAAGCCCTTAAATCATCGATGCCATGGCAATGGTCAGCATGTGCATGAGTAAAAAGAACTGCATCAACTGAAGAAATTGACTCTCTCAACGATTGCTCTCTTAAATCTGGACTAGTATCAATAAGGATATTTTTACCATTTTTAAGGGTTATTAAGCTTGAGCACCTAGTTCTTGTATTTTTAGGATCTGTTGATATACAAGTCTCGCAATTACAGCCAACAACTGGCGTTCCTGCACTTGATCCTGCTCCAAGTATTGTTAAAGTGGTTTGCATTTAGTAAATAGCGTAAAAAAATTATTAGTCGTAATTTCAGCAACTTCTTCAACCGACATACCTTTTAATTCTGCAATTTTTTCTGCAACATATCTGACATTTGCTGGCTCATTTAGCTTACCCCTATTTGGAACAGGCGCTAAGTATGGTGAGTCAGTTTCAATTAAAATATTCTCAATTGGTAACTTTTTAACAGTCTCCCTTAAGCTTTCAGCATTTTTAAAAGTTATTATTCCAGAAAAGGAAATATAAAATCCTAAATCAATCGCTTGTTTTGCCATCTCATATGACTCCGTAAAGCAATGCATGACACCTGCTGCAGAATGAGCACTCTCTTCCTTCATAATTTTTATTGTATCTTCTTGAGCATTCCGTGTATGAATAATAAGTGGAAGTGATGATTTTATTGCTGCGCGAATATGGGTTCTGAATCTTTCTCTTTGCCAGGATAAATCTCCTTTTAATCTAAAATAATCTAACCCAGTCTCCCCAATAGCAACAATCTTTTTTTCTTTTGAGTAACGATGCAGCTTATCAATATCTGGTTCTTCAATATCTTCATAGTCTGGATGAACACCAACTGAAGCATAAATATTAGAATATTTATTTGCTAAGCTCAGGATTTCATCAATTTTATCAAGTGTAACACTCACGCATAATGCATGCGAGATATTATGATTTTTCATATTATCAAGCACTTGATCAATTTTTTCATTAAGCTCAGGAAAGTTTATATGGCAATGGGAATCTATATACATAATTAATTAGTAAAAATATTTTTATATTCAATCATAACTGAATTAAGGTTAATCTCTTTATTCGCAGAGGTTTGAGCATAAGATTTTATTGTGTTTAAGCTTTTTTGATAGATCAATAATTTACTTAAATCTGCATTTAAAGCTAATTTATGGACTGCTTTTGTATCACCTGGAAAGTAATTATGCTCTTCGGATAATTTATATAATAAAATCTCATAAGACCATTTTTGTAACAAATTAATAATCCACGCAAGGCCGTTACTAAGCCAAATATTATTTACTTTCATTAAATCTATTTCATCACCATTTTTGAGTTCATTTATAATAACGCTGACATCGGTGAGCGTCTCTTTCTCATTTATGAGTTGCAAAGGCGAATTATTATATAGCTCGAGACTATCAATAAGATCAACATTATTAGTTTGCTTAAGAAAATCTTTTGCATCTTCCTTGCTTGGATTTAAAAAAGAAATTAATCTACATCGACTAGTAATCGTTGGCAGTAAGTTAGCTAAATTATTTACAGTGAATATAATTAAGCAGTCTTTAGGAGGCTCTTCAATTGTTTTTAATAGGGCATTAGATGCAGCCATATTTAACCTTTCAGCTCCATATACAACTACAATTTTTTTACCATTTACCTGGTGTGAGGTAAGCTCCAAAAATTTTTTAACTTCACGTGCATTGGCAACATTAATAACATCTGAGTTTAATTTTTCATTTTTATCTGAACTACTCTCAACAACTTTTAAATCAGGGTGGTTAGTTTCGCTCCATAAGCAATCTTGGCACTCCCTACATGCAAAGTTATCTTTTGTTGGCTTTGAGCATAGAACTGACTTAATCAACTCACCAACAAATCTATCAATTTCTAGAGTCTGGGCTCCATAAAATATATGAGCATGGGGCATTTTATCTTTATTTGAAAATACTTCAGACCAAGATTTTTTTTGCCAAGGATAAATATTCATAATAAAATCTTATCCAATGCCAAGTAAATTTCTTTTTCGATAAAATTTATATTTTGATTACTATTTATTATTTCAAATCTTTTGGGTTCTTTTTTTGCTAACGCCAAATATGACTCCCTTATTTTTATATGAAAGCTCTTTGATTCTTTTTCAAATTTATCAAGACCACCATCTGATTTAAGTCGTGACAAACTTACATCAATTGGTAAATCAAAAAGTAAAGTTAAATCTGGTATCAAGCCCTCATGAACCCAATTCTTTAGTATAGTAATTTTTTTCATTTCAACATTCTTGCCACCACTTTGGTAAGCGTAAGTTGCATCAGTAAATCTGTCGCTGATCACGATTACACCAGATTCTAGATTTGGTTTTATAACACGCTGTACATGCTCATTTCTAGCTGCAAACATTAATAGTGTTTCAGTTTCTGGTTCCATTTTGTCCTGGAGCAAAATACCTCTTAATTTCTCACCTAGCACTGTTCCACCTGGCTCTCTCGTAAATAAATAACTAAAGTTTTTATCGGAAAGGTACTTTTTAATAAACTTGATGCATGTGCTTTTTCCTGCACCATCAACTCCTTCAAGTGTTATAAATTTAGAACTAGATTTCATTTTTGATATTTTCGTACCGCTCTATTGTGTTCTTTAAGTGTAGCTGAAAAATGATGCCTTCTGTTGCCTTTGGCTACAAAATATAATGAATTTGTTTTAGCTGGATTAAGAGCTGCTTCTATTGAATTTAAGCTCGGTAGTGATATTGGAGATGGCGGGAGTCCTTTTCTTGTATATGTATTATACGGAGTATCTCTTTTTAAGTCTTTTCTTGTGATATTCCCATTAAACCTTTTACCCATGCCGTAAATTACTGTTGGGTCACTTTGAAGTGGCATACCTATATTGATGCGATTAACAAAAACTCCAGCAATGATTTGAGCTTCCTCTAATACACCAACTTCTTTTTCTATTATTGATGCAATTATCAATGCTTCATACATATCTTTATAAGGTAATCCTTCAGAACGATTATCCCATGCAGATTGAAGCTTTCTATTTAGAACGCTATTAGAGTTTTGAAGTATTTCTATATCTGAAGTATTTTTATAAAAATAATAACTATCCGGAAAAAATAAACCTTCCAAATATTTTTTATCCGATGAAATAACTTTTAAAATGCTCTCACTATCATAAGATTTTAACGTTTTTTTTATATGTTTATTTTCTTTTATTTTTTTTATCATTTCTGCAGAGGTAAATCCCTCAGCAAAATAAATAGAATATAAAGATTCTTTTCCATAAGCAAGCATGTCAAGTAGGTCTAAAGCTGTTGCATCAGCATTAAGTTTATAGTGCCCTCTTTTTAAATCTTCTCTTTTGTTGAAAACAAGTGTGAGTAATTTAAATCTAAACGAACCCCTTAAAATCTTAATCTCAACTAACTGTTCAGTAATATCGTTTATATTGCTACCTTCGGAGATTTCAAAGCTCGCATTTTCTTCAGTTATATTTAGAGGTAGAAATAAATAACTCGCACACCAAAAAATAAAAAGAAAAGAAATAATTAACATTTTCCTATTTTTAATACACTTCAAGATTTCTGATAACGTAAAAGTCATTTGATATCCGGTTTAATAATAAGATCCCTAATTAACCCTGTGAATAAGCCATCATGCCATTTTTTTTCTTCTATTTGGTTTACGTATAAAGCACCGAAAACTGAATTAGTAATTATAACTTCATCCGCTTTTTTTAATTCTTCTAGTTTGATATCTTGATTTTTAAAACTAAACCCAATAGATTCAACATTTTTAGTAATTATTTGCTTACAAACCCCAGATACACCTGCATTATCTTGTTTTGGACTTACTATAACTTTTCCATATCTTGCAAAAATATTACTACTTACACATTCATTAATATAGCCATTCTGATCCAGCATAACTCCATCGAATACCGAAGGGTCCAATTCAGATTTTGCTAAAACATTATCTATTCTGTTTAAATGTTTTACTCCACCATAAATGTCATTATGAGTTGTTCTTGTTTCACACATCATCAACCTTACTCCGTCTAAGTACAATTTTTTGTTAATATTTTTATAATTAATCTTTAATACAATACGCGTACTTTTTATACCTCTATCGAATTGATAGCCTTGATTGGAGATTCCGCGGGTGATTATCACTTTGCAAATATAAGTTTTGTCATCATTAAATAATTTTTTAATATCATGAAGTAAATCTTTTTTTGAAGGTACTTTGATTTTAAGGTAGTTCGCATCTACTTTAAGCTTTTCATAGTGCATAACCCAATTTATAGGGCATCCACTTCTTATTAAAAAAGTTCTAAATATGCCATCTCCAAAAGATAATCCTCTATCAAATGGACTCATAATTTCTAAAGGATTGCCATTAATTAAAAAGTTTTTTTTCAATTTAGGCAAAACTATTTTAAATTCTTTTAAAGATGAGGCTGCCGTTTGTGCCGCCAAACCCAAAATTATTCTTTAATGCAGCTTTTATATTAATATCTTTAGCCTCATTTGCAGCAAAATCTAAGTCACATTCTGTGTCTTGATTAAAAATATTCATTGTTGGTGGTGATATTTGATGGTGAATAGCTAAGGCTGTAAAAACCGACTCAATTCCTCCTGCGCCACCTAATAAGTGACCTGTCATAGACTTTGTAGAATTAACAACTAAATTGTAAGCATGCTTGTTAAATGTCTCTTTAATGGCATTAACTTCGTTTAAATCACCAAGTTGAGTTGATGTGCCATGAGCATTAATGTAGCCAACTTCATCCAAATTAATACCCGCATTATTAATTGCATTAAGCATAGATCTTTTAGGGCCATCTATACTTGGAGCTGTAATATGATAAGCATCTGCACTCATTCCGTAACCACTTAGCTCACAGTATATTTTTGCTCCACGTTTCATAGCATGCTCATATTCCTCAATTATCATTACTCCGGCACCCTCTCCAATGACAAACCCGTCTCTGTCTTTATCCCATGGCCTTGAAGCTGTTTTTGGGTCATCATTTCTTTGAGTTAATGCTTTGGCTGCTGAAAATCCTGCTACGGTTAATTCTGTAATTGCTGCTTCTGAGCCCCCCGCAATCATGACATCAGCATCACCATATTCAATCATTCTACTAGCATCGCCTATGGAATGAGTTCCAGTCGTGCAAGCAGTTACAATTGAAATATTGGGCCCTTTTAAGCCATACATGATAGATAAATTACCAGATATCATATTGATGATCGAACCAGGCACAAAAAAGGGAGATACTTTTCTTGGTCCACCTTGATCGAAGTTATCACTAGTGGTTTCTATAAGATTAATTCCCCCGATGCCTGAGCCAATCGAAACACCTATTCTTTCAGAGTTTTCTTCAGTTACTTCAAGACCAGAATCTTTAATTGCTTCAATGCCAGCAACTAAGCCAAATTGAATGAAAGTATCCATTCTTCTAGAATCTTTTGGATTGAGATAAAGGTCCGGATCGAAACTTTTAACCTCACCCGCAACTTGAGATTTAAAATTTGAAGCATCAAACTTACTGATATTAGTGATTCCAGAAACACCGTTAAGGATATTCTTCCATGATTCTTTAACTCCAATACCAACTGGTGTTATCAAACCAAGTCCTGTAACTACAACCCTTCTTTTGTTCATGGATGTACCCAATCGGTTTTGATTAGGTTAGTTGGTTATTTAAGATTTTTATTTATGTAATCTATTGCTTGTTGCACTGTTGTAATTTTTTCAGCTTCATCATCTGGGATTTCAGTATCAAATTCTTCTTCTAAAGCCATTACAAGCTCAACAGTATCGAGAGAGTCTGCACCGAGATCATCAATAAATGATGACTCATTTTTTATTTTATCGTCATCTGTTCCCAGTTGCTCTGAAACAATTTTTCTAACTCTTTGTTCGTTATCTGACATGTATTAACCCCTTTTTTTAAAAACAAATAAATAACCAATCGCTATTTTATCAAATGAATGCTTATTTTTAAAACTATTTTAAACAATTCGATAAAAAATTTATAACTATATGATTTATATAGATATAAATAATTAAATCATCAACATTCCGCCATTAATATGCAGTGTTTCACCGGTTATATAGCTAGCATTATCAGAAGCCAAAAAAGCTACTGCATTAGCAATATCATTTGGACTCCCGAGTTTACCAAGTGGAATTCTATTTAACAGTTCATTTTTATAATCTTCAGGAAGGTTTCTTGTCATATCTGTGTCTATAAAACCTGGTGCAACACAATTCACAGTTATTCCACGACTTCCAATTTCCTGAGCAAGGGATTTTGTAAAGCCAGACATACCAGCCTTTGCTGCAGTATAGTTTGTTTGCCCTGCATTTCCTGTATGCCCGACTACGGAAGATATGTTGATGATACGTCCATATCTATTTTTCATCATCTTCCTGATTACTGACTGGCTTAATTTGAATACAGATTTTAAATTTGTGTTAATCACTTCGTCCCAATCTTCATCTTTCATTTTCATCAAAAGAGTGTCTTTTGTTATACCTGCATTGTTGACTAAAATATTAATATCTCCATAATTGTCTTCAATATGTTTGATTAAAGATTCGATCGACTTATTGTCATTAACATCCAAAACTAACCCAATTCCTTTCTGCTGGTTTAGCTTGAAATTTTCCTCTATCGCCTTGACCCCTTTATCTGATGTTGCTGTTCCAATAACAAGCATATTTTTTGCTAGCTCTAATGCAATTGATGCACCAATACCTCTGCTTGCTCCTGTAACAAGTGCTACTTTACTATTCTGATTAGCCATTACGTTAATTCCTTAATTTTTAATAAAATTTCATCTATAGATTCTTCGCTACTTATTGAGATATGTGAAGCTTCTTTATTAATTCTTCTATTCAAACCTGTTAGGACTTTACCAGGCCCCGCTTCTATAAATAAGTCTATACCTTTTGATGATAATGATTGGATTGATTGTGTCCACATTACTGGATTAAATAATTGACGTACAAGAGCTAATTTAATTTTTTCTAATTCGCTATAATCAATAGCTTCAAAGTTCTGAATAATTGGAAATTCTGGGAGATTAAAATCAATTTTATTTAGGTAATCGCCAAATAAAATTGATGCTGGCTGCATTAATTTACAATGAGAAGGTACACTTACAGGAAGTAATATTGCTCTTTTAGCTCCTGCATCTTTGAAGCTTTGTAATGATTTTTCTATAATAGATTTTGTTCCTGCGACAACAACTTGGCCTGGAGAATTAAAATTAACTGCTTCTAAAATACCATCTCCTTGCACTTCGTTACATATGTCTACTACTTTATGATCCTCTAAACCAATAATTGCAGCCATTGCCCCTTCATTTTCAGGCACCGCTTTTTGCATTAATTCAGCTCTTTTTGTAACCACTTTTAAGGCATCATTAAAGGTTAATGAGTTGGCAGCAACTAGTGCTGTAAACTCGCCTAGACTATGTCCTGCAATGAAACTAGGTGAAGCTAAATTGTTTTCTTGAAGGTATCTCCAAGAAGCAACTCCAGCTGTAAGCATTAGAGGTTGTGTGTTTACTGTCTGATTAATTTCATGATTTTCAGACAAAGTCATAGTCCAAAAATCTTTATTCAAAATCTCTGAAGCTTCAGTAAAAGTTTTTCGGATAATAGGAATATGTGCGAGGCTACTCATCATTCCAATTGATTGTGAACCTTGACCAGGAAATGTAATGGCATATTTACTCATTTATTAATATCTTATTAATGCCGAACCCCAAGTGAATCCACCTCCAAAAGCTTCCATCAATAGTAGATGGCCTGGCTTTATCTTGCCGCTTTTTATGCCATCATCTAGTGCAAGAGGAATAGATGCTGCAGAAGTATTTCCGTGCCGATCTATTGAAACAATAACTTTATCCATACCCATTTCTAATTTTTTGGCAGTGGCTTCAAGAATTCGAATATTTGCTTGATGCGGTACAAGCCAATCAATATCTTTTTTCTGCAATTGATTTGCTATTAATGCTTCGTCAACAATTTTATCTAATGTATTAACTGCAATTTTAAATACCTGACTTCCTTGCATTTCAATTGTTTGTTGAATTTTATTTCCAACTTTTCTTTGAGGAACATGAAGTAATTCTTCATGTTGCCCATCAGCATGAATGTGTGAAGATAAAATACCTTGTTGATCTGATGCTGAAAGAACAACCGCACCTGCCCCATCACCCCAAAGAATTGCATTACTCCTATCAGTATAATCTGTTATTTTTGACATAGAATCTGCACCAATAACTAGAATATTTTTCGCTGAATTTGTCTTAATAAATTTATCAGCAACTGAAAGTCCATAAATAAAACCACTACACACTGCCTGAATATCAAATGCAGGACAATTTTTAATTCCTAGTTTTGTTTGCACAATGCAGGCTGTGCTTGGGAAAATTTTATCTGGAGTTGTTGTAGCAACGATAATAAGATCAATTTCATCGGGGCTGATACTGGCATTGGTTATCGCACTTCTTCCTGCCTCAAAGGCTAAATCGCTAGTTTGCTCATCTGGGCCAACTATATGTCTTTGTTTTATCCCAGTTCTTGAGGTTATCCATTCATCAGTTGTATCTAGACTTTCTTCAAGGTCTTTGTTTGATAATACTTTTTTTGGGAGGTAGCTTCCCACGCCTATTATTTTGGAAAATATCATTTTTTCCTAGCTTCAATCAATTAGATTCAATTTTAATTTGTTTTTTTATTTTCTCAAGCACTTTATTTTCAGATTCCTCAATAGCTGTGATTATTGCTGTTTTAAAAGCAAGAATATCAGCGCCCCCATGACTTTTAATGACAATACCATTAAGACCTAAAAACGATGCGCCATTATATCTTCTTGGGTCAAGCCTTTTCCTAAAAGATTTTAGAAGGGATAAAGAAATCAGAGCAATAATCTTAGTAACCCAATTTTTCTTGTACTCAGCAGATAAAAAATTACCAAACATTCTAAGCACTCCTTCAGTCGTCTTTAATGCAACATTCCCGACAAATCCATCACAAACGACAACGTCAGTTGTTCCTTTAAATATATCGTCTCCTTCCACATTACCATAAAAATTTAAATGGCTTTCTTTAAGAAGGACGAAAGTTTTTTTAACCACCTCGTTACCTTTAATATCTTCAGACCCAATATTTAAAAGGCCAACTGATGGATTTTTTTTTCTAGTTAAAGCACTAGTTAGCATAGCTCCCATTACAGAAAATTGAAGTAGTTGATCAGGTGTACTATCTGTATTAGCTCCTAAATCTAAAACGCAAGTAACCCCCCCATTTCTATTTGGAAAGTTTGAAGCAATCGCTGGTCTCTCAATCCCAGGAAGCATTTTAAGTACGAAGCGAGCAGTTGCCATTAGAGCGCCGGTATTTCCAGCACTTACACATGCCGCTGCCTCGTTAGACTTGACTAAATTAATAGCCAATCTCATCGAAGAACTTTTTTTATTTTTTAGGGCAGATTGTGGAGATTCATCCATTTCAACTGATTGAGTTGTATTAATAATAGTTAGCCGAGGATGGTTACTTTCTTTTAACTTCGAAAGAGATTTTTTTATTTCAATCTCATTACCTACAAGAATAATATTAATTTCTAAATATTGTTGAAGAATTTGTATTGCTGCAGGGACTGTAACCTTTATTCCATGATCTCCACCCATCACATCAATTGCAATTGAATATTGCATAATTTAAATTATAGCTACAATAAATTTATTCACTTTTAGTTACTATAACTTTTTTACCTTTATAGAAACCAGAAGCACTGACGTGATGTCTTAAATGGGTTTCGCCAGTTGTTTTCTCAATAGCTAAAGCTGGGCTCGATAAACTGTCATGTGAGCGGCGCATACCTATTCTTGAGGTTGATTTTTTACTTTTCTGAACAGCCATAATAACTCCTTAATATAATAATGAACTTTAAAATTCTAACTACTTGGAAGTTAAGAAGTTTTGCTCAAAATTTAAAGCGAAATTTTAGCATAAAATCATAAATTTTATAAATAATTCAACCTGATTAGCACTTTATTTAATATTTCACAATTTAATTAAGTATGAAAAATGCTCCAACCCACATGTTATAATTAAAATATAAAATAACAAAATAAAATCAGCAGCACCCAAGAAATAATTCAAGGAAATCCTATTTTTGATTAAAAAAATTTTAATAGCTAATCGTGGCGAAATTGCAGTCCGCATAATTCGAGCATGCAAAGAGATGGGTATAACTAGCGTTGCTATATATTCAGAAGCTGATCGTCACTCTTTACACGTTAAAAAAGCAGATGAATCTTATTTCATTGGTTCTGATCCGTTATCTGGCTATTTAAGTCCCTATAGAATAGTTAACCTTGCCGTGACTGCTAGATGTGATGCAATTCATCCTGGATACGGTTTTCTATCTGAGAACCCAGAATTAGCAGAAGTTTGTGAGAGAAGAAATATTAAATTTATTGGTCCAGATTCTAAGCTAATAAAACGTATGGGAGATAAAATTCAAGCCAGGGAGGCTATGATTGGAGCAGGTATACCAGTTATTCCTGGGAGTGAGGGCAACGTAACTAGCCTAGGTGAAGCAATTATTATTGCTAATGATATTGGCTACCCAATTATGCTTAAAGCTACCAACGGCGGCGGCGGAAGAGGAATAAGAAGGTGTGATAATAACAATGAATTAAATTCCAATTACGACCGAGTTATTTCGGAAGCAACTAAAGCATTTGGAAAACCAGAAGTATTTATGGAAAAATGCGTTTTAACTCCGAAACATATAGAAGTCCAAATATTGGCTGATAGCCATCAAAATGTAATACATCTATATGAAAGAGATTGCTCCATTCAGAGACGAAATCAAAAACTTATTGAAATTGCACCCTCGCCTCAATTAAACGAGGATCAAAGAAATTATATTGGTGATTTAGCAGTCAAAGCAGCAAAAGCTGTCGGATATGAAAATGCAGGAACTGTTGAATTTTTATTGGGTACAGATAATAATTTTTACTTTATGGAAATGAACACCAGACTTCAAGTTGAGCATACTATTTCAGAAACAATCACAGGTATTGATATTGTTCAAGAACAGATAAGAATAGCTAGTGGTGAAGCTCTAACCTACAAACAAGAAGATGTTTCTTACAGGGGATTTGCCATTGAGTTCAGAATTAATGCTGAAGATCCAAAGCAAGATTTTTTACCATCTTTTGGTAAAATAACAAGGTATTATGCTGCTGGTGGCCCAGGAGTTCGGACAGACGCTTCAATATATACAGGTTATGTAATACCGCCCTATTATGATTCTATGTGTGCAAAACTAACAATATGGGCAATGAATTGGACTGACACAATTCATAGAGGTAGGAGGGCTTTGGGCGATATTGGATTATTTGGAATTAAGACAACGATACCTTATTACCTTGAAATACTAAAAAATAAAAATTTTATTGATGCTGATTTTAATACTAGCTTTGTAGATAAACATCCAGAGCTTACAGATTATGAAGATGAACTTCCGCCCGAAGTAATTGCGGCGGCTATAAGCGCAGCAATTGCGGCTCATGAAGGAGTATAAAATATATGAAAAAAATTAATATAACAGAACTTGTTTTACGAGATGGGCATCAATGTCACATTGCAACTCGTTTAAGAACTGAAGATATGCTGCCAGTATGTCCGATGCTCGATAAATTAAATTTTTGGTCCATTGAGGCTTGGGGTGGAGCAACTTTTGATGCATGTGTTCGCTACCTCAAAGAAGACCCATGGGAGCGATTAACTAAGCTAAGAAAAGCACTTCCAAATAGTAAAATTCAAATGTTACTAAGAGGTCAAAATTTATTAGGCTATCGACATTATTCAGATGACGTTGTAGATATGTTTGTTAAAAAATCAGCTAATAATGGAGTAGATATTTTTAGGGTATTCGATGCGCTTAATGATATTAGAAATATTGAGGTTTCAATAAAAGCAGTTAAAAAATACAAAAAACACGCTGAAGGAACTATAAGTTACACGACTTCACCAGTTCATAGTATTGAATACTTTGTCGACTTAGCTAAAAAAATAGAAGAGCTTGGTTGTGACAGTCTTGCGATTAAAGATATGGCGGGGCTATTAACACCCAATGTAACAAAAGAGCTAGTTCAGTCATTAGTTAAAAATATTAGCATCCCAATTCATATGCATTGTCACGCCACATCTGGACTCGCGACTCTAAATCTTGTTTCAGCGGTTGAGGCAGGTGCAACAATAATTGATACATGTAACTCGAGTTATTCAGAAGGAGCTAGCCATCCAACGACTGAGTCAACAATCGTTGCTCTTGAGGATATGGGTTATAAGACTGATATAGATTTATCTCAAATAGATGAAATAACAGAATACCTAAAAGAAAATAGAAAAAAATATTGGCAATTCGAATCTAAATTTACAGGGTTAGACCCTAAGGTGCTAATCAATCAAGTTCCTGGAGGAATGATTTCAAATTTATCTAATCAACTAAAAGATCAAGGCGCATTGGATAGAATGGATGAAGTTTTAAAAGAGATACCGAAGGTTAGAAAAGATTTAGGGTATCCTCCATTAGTAACTCCAACATCTCAAATTGTTGGTACGCAGGCTGCATTAAATGTCATTACAGGTGAAAGGTATAAAACCATCACAACAGAAGTAAGGAATTATTTCTTAGGCCAATACGGTATGCCACCAGGAAAATTAAATAATGACATAAAGAAAAAAGCTATTGGGGGCCAGAAAGCAATCACATCTAGACCAGCAGATAGCTTAAAACCAGAAGTGGCTAACCTTAAAGTTAAATCAGAATCTTTTGCAAAGTCTGATGAAGATATCTTAACTTATGCAATGTTCCCAGATGTAGGAACAACCTTTCTACAAGAAAGAAATGCTGGCTCATTGGAGCCAGAAGAATTATTAAACCAAGATGAAGAGACGAAAAAGGGAGATCATTATGCCCCTACTGAATTCAATATTACATTGCACGGTGAAACGTACCATATTAACTTAACTGGATCAGGTGACCCAAGAGAAACAGAAAGGCCATTTTATGTATCAGTGGATGGAATTTCAGAAGAAGTGTTAGTTGAAACATTAGATGAAATATTAGTTAATAAACCAACTTCTTCATCAGGTCTTAATGAGCCTAAAAGGAGCAATAAAGAAGATGGAGCAAGACCAAAACCAAGTCATGATGGATGTATTACAACTGCGATGCCGGGAAAAATTGTTGATATTAAAGTCAGCATTGGCGATAAAATTAAAGCTGGCGATAGCGTAATTGTGATTGAAGCTATGAAAATGGAAAATGAGATTCAAGCTGCAAAATCTGGAACAGTTATTGCAATAAATATCAGCAAGGGTGATGAAGTATCACCAAATGAAACCTTGCTTGAGATACAATCGTAATTAACAACTAATTATGCCTCAAATCATCCTTGCATCCTCGTCTGTTTATAGAAAAGAGTTACTTGAAAGATTGTTATTAGAATTTCAAATTGTTAAGCCAAATATGGAAGAAATTAGAATGGAATCAGAATCAGCATATGATACAGCTGATAGACTTTCAGAAGAAAAAACTAAAAAAGTTTCAAGTCAATTTAAAGAAGCAATTGTAATTGGATGTGACCAAACAGCAGAATACAATAATATTCAAATACAAAAACCTTTAAATCACAAAACGGCTATATCGCAATTAATAGAATTAAGTGGGAAAAGAGTTAATTTTCATAGTGGAATTTGTGTGCATTATGAAAAGAAAAAAATATTTCAAAAAAAAGTTATTAGCTTTGATGTTAAATATAAAAATTTAAAGTTAGCTGAGATTCAAAGTTACTTAGAAAAAGAAAAGCCTTATAACTGTATAGGCAGCATTAAGTCAGAAGGTTTAGGAATAACTCTTTTGGACGAAATTAATAGCAGTGATCCAACAGCAATAATTGGCCTACCTTTAATTACTTTAGTTGAAATGCTTAGAAAATTGGGGATAAATATTAATGGTGGATAAGCCAAAAAACTTAGGCGTTCTTTTTATTATTCCCTCCTCAATTGAACAAAATGAAAATGTCACTTTCCTATTGGATGAACAAAAAAAACAACTGTGTGATATTGAATATTTCATTGTTGAAAATGAAAAAGTGGCTAGAAAAACTATTAAAGAGTTAAACTTAAAATCTGAAATACAGTCGGTCACGCTTTTTAAACACAACAATAAAATAATCGCTGATAATTTAAAAGAATATTTTGATCCTATTTATGATGGATATGACATGGGCTTACTTTCCGACTCGGGTAGTCCATGTATAGCTGATCCTGGATCGAAAATAGTTGAGTATGCGCATTTAAATAATATAAAAATAAAGCCTCTAGTTGGCCCCTCATCAATTTTATTAAGCCTTATGGCATCTGGGTTTAATGGGCAAAAATTTAAATTTCATGGCTACATACCAATAGAGAAGATTAATAAAGAACTTTTTATAAAAAAAATGATGTTATCCATTAAGAAATGTAAAGAAACTCAGATATTTATTGAGACTCCATATAGAAATCAGCAACTGTTAAAGGATTTATTAAAAATATTAGATAAAAAAATTAGACTTTGTTTAGCTATAAATTTAACTAGCAGCAAAGAGCAGATAATTTGTGATTCTATAGAAAATTGGAATCTTAAAGAAGATATTAATATAGACAAGCAACTATGTATCTTTCTTATTAATTAGCTCTCTAATTGGTTTAAATGATAATCGATATATTTTATTAACACCATATTGACTTACTAATCTGATGTGTTCTTTCGTTGGATAACCTTTGTGTTTTTTAAGATTGTATTGTGGATAGTCTTGATCAAGTTTAACCATATATTTATCACGCTCAACTTTTGCTATGATAGATGCTGCAGAAATAGCCTTAATTAAAGAATCACCTCTTACTATTGCCTTCATTGGAAATATTTTTATATCGGGGCAATACATTCCATCTATATAGATAAAATCAGGCTTAGTGCTAAGAAGGTTAAATGCTCTTTTCATAGCTAATAATGAAGCTTGTAAAATATTAATCTTATCAATTTCCTCAACTGAGGCTGCAGCGTATGAAAAATCAATAGCTTTTGACTTTATTTCATCGTATAGAAGGTTTCTATTTTTTTCAGATAATTTTTTTGAATCTGTAAGATTGTCTATAACAAGGTCAGAATCTAAAATTACTGCAGAAGCAAAAACCGGACCACAAAGTGGGCCTCTACCTGCTTCATCTATTCCACAAATAAGCGTCATTTTAGATATTTAATTATTTTCTTATAAATGAGTTGGGAGCTATTTTTTTTGAGACTTATATGCAGCTGTTTAAATTTAGTATTTAAAAATTTTTGAAGTTTTTTGTCGGTCAAAATTTCAACTGCTTTATTTGAAATATTCTCAGGAGTTGCTTTATTTTGTAAAAATTCAGGAACAACCAATTTTTTTAATAAGATATTAGGCAAACCAACATAAGGGATCAGCATCATTTTTTTTAATATTAGGTAAGATAGCAAAGAAGTTTTATAAACAATCACCATAGGTTTTTTATAAAGAGCAGCCTCAAGGGTTGCTGTTCCAGATACAGCTATTACCAAATTGGATGAACATATTGCGTCATGAGAATGCCCAATAATAAGCTTGATACTATTAATCTTATTACTATAAGAATTAAGCATATTGGACATATTAGTATGATTATCTTTAGAATTAATAGGGATTAAAAATTCTGCCTGATTCAACTTTCGCCATGTCAATTCTTTATTGATTAAAATTGCTGTATTTATCATTAATTCTAAATGATATTTAATTTCACTTGACCTACTACCGGGCAATAAAGCTATAATTATTTTACCTTTATCGAGATGCAATCTTTCTCGCCCTTTACTTACCCTTGGATTTAAAGGTATGTTATTTGCTAATGGATGCCCAACAAACGTAACTGGGACTTTAGCTTTTTGAAAAATTTTAGGTTCATGAGGAAAGACAGCAAACAAATGATTAACATTTTTTTTGATGTCAAATACCCTTCCCTTCCTCCAAGCCCATACTGATGGAGCTACATAGTGAAAGGTGGGGATGTTATTAAGCTTTAATCTTCTTTCCACTCCAAAATTAAAATCTGGAGCATCGATACCAATAAATATATTTGGCTGTTCTTTTAAAAGATAATTTATCACCTTACTTCTTAAGGATAGTAATCGGAAAATATTTTTTAAGGCGTCAAAATATCCATGAACACTTATCTCTCTATAATCAAAATATGAAATTAATCCATGCTTGCTCATTTCTGGTCCACCAACACCAATAAATTCTATATTTTTTATCTTAGAATTTAAATAAGACATTAAATGGCTACCAATTAGATCGCCAGATGCCTCGCCAGCCAAGATGGCAATTTTTGGCATTTACCTTACAAGCCCTCTATCTGATTTACTTATAAAATCAATGTATAAACCTACGCACTTGGAACCTGAATCGTCACTTTTTACAGCGAGGTTTTCTAATAATTCTTTAGCAGAATTTAACGTATTACCGTCTCTATATATTATTTTATAAGCTTTTTTAATGATTAATATACATTCAACAGTAAAATCTCTTCTTTTAAGCCCTTCACTATTAATACCATTTGGTTTTGCATTGTATCCGGCAGCTCTTATATATGGTGGAACATCTTTAAATATAACAGTCCCAACGGCAGTCATAATATGCGCTCCAAGCTTACAGAATTGATGAACTAGAGTAAATCCACCAAGAATTGCAAAATCATCAATCTCTACATGTCCAGCAAGCGATGTGTTATTAGCTAAAACAATATCATTCCCTAATTGACAATCATGAGCAATATGAACATAAGCCATTAACCAATTATCATTACCAATCTGAGTTATTCCTTCACCCCCAATAGTTCCTATGTTAAAAGTACAGAACTCACGAATAGTATTGCCGTCACCAATTTTTAAAAAAGTTTTTTCATTGTTATATTTTTTATCTTGTGGAGCTTCACCTAGAGAACAGTAGTGATAAATTTTATTATTTTTACCAATAACTGTATTTCCAGTTATTGTAACAAAGTTACCGATTTCAGAGTCTTTGCCAATCTCTACACTCGCCCCTATTACAGAATATGCCCCTACTTTAACGCTTGGATGTAATTTAGAATTTGGGTGTATTAAAGCTGTTGGATGAATTTTTTGTTCAAATTCCATAAGAATTACTTAGCGATTTCTTTTAAGATACACATCATATTAGCCTCTGCAACAATCTCGCCATCAACAGTTGCCGTTCCGACATACTTCCATATACCCTTAAGGATCCTGTCAATTTTTACGTGTAATATTATTTGATCACCAGGATTTACAGGCTTTTTAAATCGAGCGTTATCTATTCCAGCAAAATAATAAACTGAATCTTCTGTTGGCTTTGTATCCATTGTTTTAAAAGATAATAATGCAGCTGCTTGAGCTAGGGCTTCAACAATAAGAACGCCTGGCATAACTGGATGATATGGAAAATGTCCAGGGAAGTAAGGCTCATTAATAGTCACATTCTTGATTGCAGTTATTTCTTTTCCAAGCTCCATTGATATAACTTTATCAACTAGAACAAATGGATACCTATGTGGTAAATGATCTAATATTTCATGAATGTCCATCGATAATTTCTCATCCGCCATCTTACTTTCCTTTTCGTTTTAATTTTGTTGCCATCTTAAGCCATTCCTTATGTTCCATGAAGGGCATAATAGCAGTATATTTGTTATTAGATTTATTTAAAGATTTAGTAATCATTGTTCCCGGTGAAATTGTAATATTGTCATTAATCTCAAGATGTCCTAAAATCATTGCAGCACCGCCAATTTTACAGTTTTTACCGATTTTAGTACTTCCAGCTATACCAACACAGCCTGCTATTATTGTATTTTCATCTATAAAGCAATTGTGGCCTACTTGAACTTGATTATCAATTTTTACACCTGAATTTATAATTGTGTCATCAATAGTGCCCCTATCTATTGTTGTATTTGATCCAATATCAACATTATCCTTAATAACAACAGATCCAATCTGTGGTATTTTATTCCATAGATTGTCAGAGTCTTGAGCATAACCAAATCCATCAGTACCAATAGATGCATTTGAAAAAATCTCACAATTCTTCCCAATAATTACATCATTACCAATTGTTACATTTGGATGTAATTTTGAACCTTCATGAATAATTACGTTATTACCAATTGAGACATTTGAAGTAATAGAAACTTTGCGAGAAATTTTTGAATTATTGCCAATTGAGTTAAAAGGACCAATGTAACAATCTGGAGATATATTAGTATTAAGGCCAAGATTTAAATTTACATCTACAGATGCCTTAAAAGTATTATTCTTAAGGAAGAAATTAGCAACTTTAGAAAATGCTAGGTAAGGATCCTTAACCACTATCCAGTCACCTTTTCGCAATAAGATATCTTCTTGCTTTAAAATAACAACTTTAGCTTTAGTCCCTCTTAAATCATCGATTAACTTTCTGTCAGAAAAAAATGTAATTGATGATTCATTTGATGATTTAAGTGAAGAAAAATTGTCAATTAAAGCATTATTATTTGAGCATTTTCCGTCAATAATTAGAGATAATTTTTCAGAAGTAATGCTTCCCTCAGAATCAATATCTTTCATAATGCTTAAAATTTATCAACTCGGTTAATTATTTAGTTTTACCTAAAGCTTTTAGAACAACGTCAGTTATATCTACTTTTTTTCCTGCAAAAGCGACACCTTGGTATAAAATCAAGTCATAGCTTTGCTCTTTTGCAACTTTCTCGACTGCAATATTAACTAAGCTTTGAACATTTGCAATCTCTTCTTTCCTTCTTAAGTCAATATCTTCCCGTACTCCTCTTTCAGTTTTTTGCGCTTCAATTTTAAGCTTCTTTATTGCTTTTATTTTTTTTGCTTTATCAGCATCGGACATAGTCATACTATCTTTTTTAAATGCTGTTTCTTTTTCATTTATTTTCTTAACTGTTGCTTTTAATTTTTTAGTTCTTTTTGTAAATTCTTTTTCTAATATCTTATTTGCTTTTGCAGTTTGTGGTGCATTCTGTAATATTTTTTTGATTTCAATAAAGCCAATTTTCAACTCTGCAGCTACAATTGTTGAATTAAAAGCTAAAATTAAAATTACTGCTATAAATTTCTTCATTCCTAATTTACTCCGATTTAAGATAAGTTTAAAAAGCACTGCCCATACCAAATTGTAACTCAGTTACCTTGTCATTTAAACCCTCATTTAATGGTTTTGCATACGTTACTGACAATGGTCCAAAAGGCGAAAGCCAAACAGCCCCCAAACCAGCAGAAAATCTACTCACACTTCCTGAAATACCGTTTTTATAGACACCGCCGCCATCAATGAATGTACTGAATCTAAAGCTTTTAACATTTTTTAAACCAGGAGGAGGAAAAAATAATTCAGCACTACTAAATAAAGAGCTTTTACCCCCAGTAGTCTCAAAAGTCCCTGTAGTTGCATTAAGTGTTTTTTCACCCACAGAAGCATTATCAAATCCTCTTATTGTAGATGACCCACCCATGAAAAAGTTTTTAAAGAATGGGAATTTTTTATCACCGTAAGCATCTGCAAGACCTACCGTTGCCTTCATTTTGAATGACATCCCTCCTCGGAGCGGCCAGTATTTTTCTGCCTTAGCAGTCATTAAATAATAATTCATATCAAAAACTGGGAGTCCAATCTGTGCCCCAATACGAAAGACAGATCCAGCAGTTGGGAATTGAGCATTATTTCTAGTATCCCTTCCATATCCACCACTAAGGCTTATCGAATCACTGTTACAATCGTTTGTTGATGTATTTCCAGACAAGTTCTGACAGTAATCTATATATTCTTGAGTAGCGAAAGGACCAAGTTCAATATCAGTTAAATCAATAGTAGCACCAAAGCTAATATTATTATATTCAGTCAAGGGGACGATGAAATCAACATTTGTCCCATATGAGAAAGTGTTGTATGAAGCTGTAGATAAATCAGTGGTGTTGACATCTCTTCTGTAAGCTCCAAATGTTCTAGACACACCATCATCTGTCCAATATGGGTCTTGGTAGCTTAAAGCATAAGTTTTGTTAACTTCACCGGTACTCACTGATGTAGTCACAGTGTTACCAGTGCCCAAAAAGTTAGACTGACTAAGAGTAAATGTCCCTACAAGCCCCTCATTTGAACTAACGCCCGCGCCCACCATTACCTTACCTGTATTTCTCTCGACCACATGAAAATTGACATCAATTTGATCAGTTACACCCTGTACATTAGAAGTCTCTAAGTCAATACTGTCAAAATACTGTGTTTGCGAGAGCCGCGCTTTTGACCTGTCTACCCTAGTTTTTGAGTACCAAGAAGATTCAAACTGTCTTAATTGTCTTCTCATTACGCTATCTTTAGTTTTTTCATTTCCGTAAAAATTAATTCGTCGAACATAAATTTTCTTTCCGGGGTCAATAAAATAATTAAATGCTACTGTTCTTTCTTTTTTATCAACATCAGGTATTGCATTTGCATTCGAAAAAGCATACCCGTAATCACCCAATATCTGATTAAGTCTTGCGGTCGATGCAGTAACTTCAGATCGACTAAAAACACGTCCTTGGATTGTGCCAATCTGAGCCTGTAATAAAAGTTCAGGAACGTTCTCATATTTACCAGAAAGCTTGCTTTCAGCAAAAGTATACTTATCACCCTCATCTATTGATATATCAATATAAACATGTTTTTTACTCTCTGATATCCTGATTATTGATGAATTAATCTTAAAGTCTAGATAACCTCTATCCATATAGAAACTTCTTAACTGTTCTAGGTCTCCATTCAAAACCTGCTTTGAATATCTATCATCTTTGTTATACCAAGACAAAAGATTTGTTATTTTTAGTTTAAAGCTTTCTAGGATGGACTCAGTTGTATAGATCCTATTTCCAACTACGTTAATTTCTTTAATTCTAGAGATGCTTCCTTCTTCGACAATTATATTAACTTGCATCCTGTTTCTTTCTAAAGGAATGGCTTCAGCTGAAACAGAAGCAGTATATTTTCCTAAGGATAAGTATTGCCTTGCAATTTCTTGTTCCACTTTTTTTAAATCTGCTTTATCAAAAACTAGCCCTGCTGCAAAATTCATTTGGCCTAATCCAATCTTTAACTTGTCGTCCTGAAATGCCTTTACCCCAAAGAAATTTAATTCTGAAATAACAGGCTTTTCGCTAACAACAATAATAATTTTACTTCCTTCTTGTTCAATAGCGATATCTCTGAATTGACCAGTTCTATATAAAAGTTTAATTGTCTCACTAACGTTGACTTCGTCAATTGAATCATTAATCTCAAAAGGTATATTGCTAAAGACTAATCCGGGCTCAATTCTTTGAAGGCCCTTAATTTTAATATCGCTAATTAATAAACTTTCTGCTGCATGAGCAACAAAACCTATTAAAAGCATGAATATTATAAGTAAAAATTTTCTCATCAATTAATCATTAAATTAAAAACGTCATTATATACCGCTAAAGTGAATACAAGAAATAAAATAATCACTCCAACCCTTTGAGATATAATCATATTTTTTCTTTTAAGAGGGCTTCCTAAGCCAGCCTCAATCATGTAAAAAAATAGTTGGCCGCCATCTAGTGTTGGAATTGGTAATAGATTGAGGAAACCAATATTAATATTTAAAAATACTAAAAAACTTAAATATGTAATTATCCCCATTGATAGTGTCTCTGAGGATAATTCAGCAATTGAAATCGGGCCAGAGAGCAACCTCCAATCAATATTCCCTGTAAGAATATGCATGAAAGACTTAAATACCATCTTGATACCATTTATAACATCATAAAATGATTTATAAAAAATTTCTAAACTACTGAATTTAAAGAAATTAATATATTTATTTTTGTCGTCAAGATTTTGTTTTATCATAACGCCAATAACGCCAACATTTCTAATATTATCAGTATCAATTCTTGGTTTAAGTGAAATTGATAGTAGTTCGCTATTTCTCATCACTTTAATAGTTATTAGTTCATCTGCTTTACCGTTAACTAACCTCACTAAATCTGATGAATTAAAGATAGTTGTATTATCAACGCTTAAAATACGATCATTTTTTCTTATATCAGCTATTTCTGCCGGAGACCCACTGACAACGTTGCTTATTTCTACTGAATTTATTGAAGATGGGAAAAAATAAAGCCCGTTAGGACTACCTCTATTTATCTGGCTTCTTTTTAAATCTATACGGTCTGAACTATTTATAGTAATTGTAATTTTTTTATTATTTCTTAGTAATTTATAAGTTAAATCTTTATTTGCTAATTCTATAAGTGCTTTATTATGATCGTTGACGGATGTAATTTTATTATCATTAACAGAAACAATAATGTCGTTTATTTTAAAACCAAGTTTTGCAGCAATGCTCTGCGAGTTGATTGCAGTAATTTGAGGAATTACTTTGAATTGCTCACCTTGATTTAAAAATAATAATAAAATAAAAGCGAATATAAAATTAATTAAAGGTCCCGCTAATACAATAAGCGACTTTTTTACTAAAGAAATACTTTCAAACAACTTTAAACCTTCAAACTCTACGTTTTCATAAAACTGTACGAATCCCCCAAGCGGAATAATTCTCAAACTAAACTCAGTTAAGCCTATTTTTTTTTTGTACAAAGCCCTTCCAAAACCAACTGAAAATTTCTCCACACTAACCTTGAATATTTTTGCAACTAAAAAATGCCCGAATTCATGGACAATAACAACAAGTGAGATGGTTAGGATGAAAGATAATATGCTATGCAAATTTAAGTCCTTTTAATATCTGTTTAGCTTTGGCTCTTGCCTCTTTATCAACCTCCAATATATCCTCAATCGTCTGACTTTTTGAGTCTCTAGCTCCATTAAGTGCTGTTTCAATTAATTCAGGTATTTGCGTGAAGGTTATTTTTTTACTCAAAAAAGCATCGACTGCTATCTCGTTTGCTGCATTAATCTCAATCGGGTAACCTCCACCTTGCTTTAAGCAATCATATGCTAACTTAAGGCACCTAAATTTCTCCAAGTCCGGTAATTCAAATTGTAAATCATTAACTGATGAAAGGTCGATACCCCTTACTCCAGAATTAATTCTTTCTGGATAGCTTAATGCGTAGGATAACGGTACTTTCATATCTGGAAATCCAAGCTGCGTAAGGCTACTCCCATCAATAAACTCAACAAGGGAATGAATAATGCTTTGTGGGTGAATAAGTACTTCAATTTTTTTATGATCTATTTTAAATAAAAAAGCAGCTTCAATCACCTCCAGCCCCTTGTTCATCATTGTTGCAGAATCTATGGTTATCTTCTTCCCCATAATCCAATTTGGATGATTTAAAGCATCTTCGATACTGACATTTCGTAATTCACACAAAGGTAAATTTCTAAAAGGGCCTCCAGAAGCTGTTAAAATTAATTTATTAATTTCAGATTGATTATTTTGATCGTGGATAACCTGAAAAATTGCATTATGTTCACTATCAACTGGAATAATAAGGCCATTATTTTGTGCACATATTTTAGACAATAAACTACCTGCCATAACCATAGATTCTTTATTGGCTAAAAGAATTTTTTTCCCCTTCTTAGCAGCTTCCATAGTTGAAACAAGGCCTGCTGCTCCAGTTATTGCAGCAAGTACTATTGATACTTTTTCATGTCCTGCTATAAATTTATAGCCCTCAGGGCCAAATAAAACTTCTGTTCCTTGATTTTTATCTTTCAATAAAGCCGATAACTTGATTTGAGCTTTTTCGTCTTTGATAACAATATAAGTTGGATTGAATTTAATAGCTTGTTTAAATAATAAATCTATATTTTCGTATCCAGATAAGGCAAAAATATCAAATTTGTCCGGATGAAGATTTATCACCTCTAAAGCATTGCATCCGATGCTCCCAGTCGACCCAAGTATTGAAATTGTTTTCATTTACAAATACTCGAAAGCTATTAACAAAAAGTATAAAATTGGAATTGTAGAACAAAAACTATCCATCCTATCTAAAAATCCACCATGCCCAGGAATTAAATTACTGCTATCCTTCATTTTTGCCATTCTTTTTAAAAATGATTCATAGATATCACCATATAAACTCAGGGTAGTTACTAAAACCGCAAGTAACAGGCCCTCAAATATATTTAAAAATCCATAAATATGAAGAAGCGAGCTAAAAATTACGTTAGATAACAAACCCCCGAAAAAACCTTCTAACGTTTTACCTGGGCTAATTTTTTTTGCTATCTTAATTCTACCAAATCTTTTACCGGAAAAATATGCACTTATATCAGCAAGCCAAATCATTAAAATAATTACTAGCAATATATTTTTGTTTGTCACAAAAATAGACATGATGGAAAGTAGCATCGGTGTAATTAAAAATAAACCATAAAATACTTTAATTAATGGATTTGAAGATAATTTTTTATAAAAAATATCAACAGGTACAATAAATAACCAAAAAATAAGACTTAAAGAAACTAGGAATGGAATTGAAATTGATAAAAAATTTGAAATCAACGGGTATAAAGTATTGGTAAAATAAAAATATTCTGAAAGGTTAAATAGGTTACCAAAATTAGACGTGAGGGTTGCTATAAAATATATAAGCAATGGGGTTGATGCCAAAACCCAAAAAAACAATAAGCTCAATTTGTATAATTTTAATATATTACTTAACTCAAATAATAAGAATCCACCAACAGCTAGAACTAAAAATTCAAAAAAAATATAGTCTAAGAAGAAATAAGTAAGGCTGAATAAGGCAAATAAAATTATTGAAGATTGTATTCGTTCTTTAAGCATTAAGTATCACCTTTTAGATTGCCAAATTTTCTTACCGTATTTTGAAAGAAATATATTGCACTTACAAAGTCTTTATCAGAGAAGTCAGGCCATAAAGTATCAATAAAATATAACTCAGAATATGCAATTTGCCATAACAGAAAATTACTTAGCCTTTTCTGTCCTCCTGTTCTAATTAATAAATCGACATCGGGCATACCTTTTGTATAAAGATTATCAGTTAAATCACTTTCCAACATAACTCCACTTTTTTTATTAATGGCTTTATTTGCGGCCATCAATATTTCTGATCGAGCACCATAATTTAATGCAATATTTAATTTTAACCCTGTATTTAAAGATGATTTTTTTATTAAAGCTTTAATCTTTGTCTGAAGCTCTTTAGTAAATAAACTAATATCACCGAATATACAAACTCTTATATTATTTTTTATAAGTCTATCTGTCTGACTATCAATTGAATCAGAAAAAAGAACCATCAACCCATCAATCTCTTCAGATGGACGGTTCCAGTTTTCAGTGCTAAAAGCATATAAAGTAACGTTTGAAATATTATAAGTAATTGCTGATTTAATTATCACCCTTATAGAATCAAGCCCTTTTTTATGGCCAGCAATTCGGGGGAGAAGTCTTTTTTTTGCCCAACGCCCATTACCATCCATAATAATAGCTATATGTTTAGGAGCTTTTAATGGATTTAAAAATCTTTTTTTAAGAAAATAAAGCAGATTGAAGCCTCAAAGCTATATAACCAACAAATCTTTTTCTTTTGCATCAATGAGTTTGTCAATCTCAATAATAAACTCATCAGTAATTTTTTGAATTTCTTCCTGCATTCTTCTCTCATCGTCCTCACTAATTTCTTTTTTCTTTGACATTTTTTTTAATACCTCGTTACAATCACGACGAATATTTCTAATTGAAATTTTAGAATTTTCACCTTCTGACTTTACAACTTTTATTAAGTCCCTTCTTCTCTCCTCAGTTAAAGCTGGCATTGGTATACGAATTAACTCGCCAGAAGTAGCAGGATTTAAACCCATATCACTTTCTCGGATTGTTTTTTCAATAGCTTGAATCATAGTTTTTTCATATGGCTGGACATTGATTGTCGTTGCATCTGCTACCGTAATATTTGCAAGTTGAGTCAGTAATGTTTGAGCGCCATAATAATCAACTGATAAATGATCTAAGATACCAGCATGAGCTCTACCTGTTCTTATTTTAGATAAATCTAATTTTAGAGAATCAACACTTTTTTGCATTCTTTCATTTGCATTTTCTTTAACTTCATTCATTTCAAATTCTTCCTTATCTTTAATTCATGGTAACTAAAGTACCCTCTTCTATACCTAGAAGGAGGTTTTTTAATGCATCTTGTTTGAAAATATTAAAAACAGCAATTGGAAGCTTTTGATCTCTGCAAAGGGTGAATGCTGTTGCATCCATAACTTTTAAATTTTTATTTATTGCCTCATCAAATGTTATAGTTTTATACATTTTGGCTTCCGTATTTTTTTCTGGGTCATCTGAGAATATACCATCCACTTTTGTTGCCTTGATCATGATATCAGCATTGATCTCCATAGCTCTTAAAGCCGCAGCAGTATCAGTTGTAAAAAAAGGATTCCCAGTTCCTGCAGCAAATATAACAATTTTTTTATCTTCTAAATATTTTATTGCCTTACCTCTTATGTAAGGCTCAACTATTTGGTCAATGTTGATAGCTGACTGAACTCTACTGTTAATTCCGGCATGCTTCATTGCATCTTGAAGTGCTAACGCATTCATAACTGTGGCAAGCATTCCCATATAATCGGCAGTTGCGCGGTCCATTCCAGCAGCACCAAGGGCAACTCCCCTAAAAATATTCCCACCGCCAATAACAATTGCTAATTCAGTTCCTATGGAAAGGGCAACCTCTATTTCTTTTACTATTTTATTTATAGTATCGGGATTTACCCCAAACGAGTCATTTCCCATTAAAGCTTCGCCAGAAAGCTTTAGAAGAATCCTTTTATATTTTATTTTTGCCATATTTTATTATTTTAGCTTGTTTTGAATTAAAAAAAAGGATTGTCGTAACAATCCTTTTTAAAATTAATAATTACTAACTCTTAATTACTATCCTTTTGAGACTGCTGCAACTTCAGCTGCAAAATCTTCCTCTTTTTTTTCAATACCATCCCCAACAATATAGATATAAAAAGAGTGTATTGTTGCGTTATTATTTTTTAAGAGTGTTTCGATTGTAACTTTATCATCCTTAACAAAAGGCTGGTTAAGCAAAGTAATTTCTTTTAAAAATTTATTAACAGAGCCCTCAGCAATTTTTGAGAGTATCTCTTCTGGCTTTCCTGCCTCTTTTGCCTTTTCTGTTGCAACCCTTCTTTCAGTTTCAATAAGCTCAGGGTCGATACCAGACTGGTCTAAAGCCTTTGGCTTTGTTGCAGCTATATGCATAGCTATATCTTTTCCTAACTCCTCGTTACCAGACTCTAAGTCTAAAATTACGCCAAGCTTTGAGCCATGAATATAAGAATATAAAGAGCCTTTAGCATTAAGATTGATAAATCTTCTTGGGGTAATATTTTCTCCAATCTTCCCAATTAGCTGTGTCCTTAACTCTTCTATGGTGACATTATCAATTGTCATTTCACCAAGATTATCTATATTTTTAGGCTTTTTATCAACGATAGCCTTCGCAAGTGTATTTGTAAAATTAATAAATTCTTCATTTTTTGCACAAAAGTCTGTTTCAGAATTAACTTCTAATAATGAACCAAACTTACTATCTTTTGATATATAAGCGCTAACTACACCTTCTGCAGCAATTCTACCTGCAGCTTTACTTGCTTTATTACCAAAACGAACTCTAAGGATCTCTTCGGCTCTGGCCATATCACCATCTGCTTCAGTTAAAGCCTTCTTGCAATCCATCATTGGCGCATCTGTTTGCCCTCTCAATGCCATTACCATACTTGCTGTTATTTCAGCCATTATCTGTAAGCTCCTGTCTATTCAAATTTAACTACTTTTATCTTCCTCTACTTCTAGATTTTGTTTACTAACTTCTTTCTCTTCTGAAACCATTTTGGCAAGATCACTTATAGCTTTATTTTTTCCATCAAGAATTGAATCTGCCATGCCTCTTGCGTACAGTCGAATTGCTCTGCTTGAATCGTCATTTCCAGGAATAACATAATCAATATTTTCTATTGAGTTATTTGTATCAACAATTCCAATAATTGGGATTCCTAATTTTGTAGCCTCTGTAATAGCGCCATTTTCATACCCTACATCAATAACAAAAATAGCATCGGGTAGTGAGCCCATATTCTTTATGCCCCCAATAGATCTTTCTAATTTTTCATGCTCTCTTTTGAGATTAAGACCTTCTTTTTTAGTTAATTTTTCAAGGCTTCCATCTTCCTGCATTACCTCCAACTCATTCAATCTCTTTATTGATTGTTTTACAGTTTTAAAATTTGTTAGCATTCCACCTAGCCACCTATAGTTAACATAAGCACAATCAGCTCTAATTGCTTCCTCTTTTAATATCTCTCTAGCTTGTCTTTTAGTACCAACAAATAAAATACGACCTTTATTAGCAGCAAGTGTTTTTGCATACTTAAGGGCATCATTGAACATAGGCAATGTTTTTTCAAGATTTACTATATGAATTTTATTTCTATCCCCAAAAATATAAGGTGCCATTTTCGGATTCCAGTAACGAGTTTGATGTCCAAAATGAACGCCCGCTTCTAACATTTGTCTCATAGTTATAGACATTTGGTATATCTCCTTGTAAGGGTTAATCACTTCATTAAGTTTAAAATGACTATTATTTTAAAATAGCACCCTCAACTAAACATAATGGTTGAATATTTTTCGTTAATTCGAAAGCTGGCATGATAACATATTTACTTAATAATTAAGTCAGAATTAAACTTATTCAATGTCAATTTCAATTAAAAATTCAGAAGATATAAAAAAAATGAGGGTAGCTGGTAAATTAGCATCCGAGGTGCTTGATTTTGTCACACCCTTTATAAAGCCAAATATTACCACCGAAGAAATTGATAAAATTTGTCATGATTATATGGTGAACGAGCAAAAAACTATCCCTGCCCCACTTAATTACGCACCACCAGGTCACAGTCCATATCCTAAATCAGTTTGCACATCAGTTAATCATCAAATTTGTCATGGTATACCAGGCCCAAAATCTCTAAAAAAGGGAGATGTTATTAACATCGATATAACTGTTATAAAAGATGGTTACCATGGAGATACAAGTAGAATGTTTTATGTTGGTGAGCCATCAATTCAAGCCAAAAGACTTTGTGACATAACTTACCAATCAATGTGGCTGGGTATAAATGCAGTTAGACCAGGTGCCCATATTGGTGATATTGGGAATGCAATTCAAACCTATGCTGAATCAAATGGCTACAGTGTGGTTAGGGAGTTTTGTGGGCATGGAATTGGTTTAGTGTTTCATGAAGAGCCACAAGTTCTCCATTACGGTCAAATAGGTTCGGGTATTGAGCTTAAGCCTGGAATGATATTCACAATAGAGCCGATGATTAATGCAGGTAAAAGAGATATAAAAATGCTGCCCGACGGATGGACAGTGGTAACAAAGGATAGAAGCCTATCTGCGCAATGGGAGCACACAATATTAGTCACAGACTCATCATATGAAGTATTAACTGTTTCTCAAGGGACTCCAAAGCCTTTTATAAAAAATTAGGCACTAAAAGTATTTCTTAAATGAATAAAACAGAGCTATCTCAACTTAAAAAATTATACGAAAGAAAATTTACCTATTATTGTGAAACATTTCTAAAAAATCATAACAGTCAGGCTTATTTAAGAAAACAAACGCTTTTAGTAGATAGTTTAATAATAGATATATGGCGAAGTTTATATATTGATAAAAATATTGTATTAGTAGCAGTTGGTGGTTATGGAAGAAAAGAATTATTTCCATTCTCCGACGTTGATATATTAATAGTATTTGAAAAAAAAATTACAGTGAACGATCAAGAAGCAATAAGTCAATTTATAACAAACTGCTGGGACTTAGGCCTTAAGATTGGCCATAGCGTAAGGAATATAAAACAAACCAAGCAAGAATTTAATGCAGATATTTCAACTGCAACCAACCTAATTGAGTCAAGATTTCTTATTGGTTCATCAATAGTATTTCACAAAATGAATCAAGCGATAAATGCTGTGCTATCAGTGAAGAGATTTTACAAACTTAAACTTCAAGAGCAAGCAAATCGTCATAGAAAATTTAGAGATTCAGCCTATCAGCTAGAGCCTAATATAAAAGAAAGCCCAGGTGGATTAAGAGACTTACATATGATTAGGTGGTTATCAATAAGCCAAGGAAAAGGTGGCACCTTTAAGGAGATGTCTGAAAATAATTTAATTGATAAGATTGAATTCAATAAAATACAGCTTCATGAAACCAAAATAACAAAACGACGCATACTTTTGCATATTTTAGCTAAAAGAACTGAAGATCGACTGGTTTTTGATGTTCAGAATGAACTTGCAGCTAAGCTTGGATTTAAAAATACAAAAAATAAAAAATCTAGTGAAATTGTTATGAAAAGTTATTATAAATCAGTTAATTATATTACTTTATTCAATGAGATTGTTATAAAAAGATTAGATCCAAACATCCGAAATAAGAGGGAAATAAAGCACAAATTACCATTTTATATATACAACGACTTAATAGAGTTAGACCAAAAAAATATTACTAAAATAAAGCCTTACATATTAGATGTCTTTCTTCTATTTCAACGCCATAATAAAGTTAAAGGATTTGGCCCGAACTTGCTGGGAGCTCTAGACACTCTATCCGCCAAAATAGATAAGAATTATAGGAGTGATCCGAATAATCAAAAAAAATTCCTGGATATTTTTAAAAGTAAAAACAAAGTCAGTCGATCATTAAGGTTATTAAGTAAATGTAATATTTTGGGAAAATTTATACCAGCATTTGGCAAAATTGTAGCTCAGATGCAGCATGATTTATTTCATACATACACAGTTGATGAACACACTTTAAATGTTATAGAAAATATAAGACGCTTTACGCTAGACAAATGGAAACATGAATTCCCAGAGTGTAATGAAATATTTAAAAACTTTAAAAAACCACACCTATTGTATCTTGGAGCATTATTTCATGATATTGCAAAAGGTCGTGGAGGAGATCACTCAGAATTAGGAGAAGCAATTGCATTGAGGTTTGGGCGAATAATGAAGCTTAGTGATGAAGATAGGAGGTTAATTGCATGGCTCGTTAAGGCGCATTTAAAAATGTCGAGTGTCGCACAAAAATCTGATTTAGCCGATTCATTAATTATTAATGAGTTTGCAGCCTTTGTTGAAACTCAAAATAGGCTAGATGCCCTATACCTTCTTACTGTAGCAGATATAAGAGGAACCAGCCCTCATGTTTGGAATCAATGGAAAGCGAGCTTACTGAGAACTTTGTATTTAGAAACAAAAAATAATTTAACAAGAGATGGCTTAGATATATCAGAGGTGATCAGTGAAAGAAAAGAAATAGCACATAAAATATTATCAAAATATTCAATTAACTTAGAAAGCTACAATGAGCTATGGGTTAATTTTAACGAAGGTTACTTTTCACGTTTTGATGGAAAAGAAATTGCCTGGCATACAAGAGCACTTTTACCTCATTTCAAATACAACAAACCACTAGTAAAAGTTCGTCATGGTACAGATGGTCAGGGCATAGAGGTTTTAATCTTCACCAAAGATGCTGAAGCTCTTTTTGCTAAAATTACTAATTTTTTCTACGATATGAAATGTGAAGTTGTTCAAGCTACGATTACAACCACTAATCATCATTTTGCATTAGATGTATTTAATCTGATTGATATCCCAAATGAGTCTATTAGTTACAAAAATTACTTCCAACATATTGAAAAAGAACTCACAAAGTACTTGTTAAATAAAACCTCTAAATTAACTATCCCTGTTAATAATAAAACACTGCAGGTAAAGTACCATGAAATTAATTCCGAAATAACCTGTAAAAAAATAAAAAATAATCGCTACCAATTAGAGGTTATCTGCGCTTCAAGACCAAACCTCTTAGGCTTAATTGTAAAAGAAATTAATTTTTTAGAAATGTCCGTTCATAATGCTAAAATCAATACTCTCGGACAAAGAGCAGAAGATTTCTTTATTATCTCTTCAAAAATTAAACTAAATTTAGAAAGCCGAATCCAAACACTTATAAAAAACATAAGGTTAAAAGTTGATGAGTAGCTTAAAGGAAAAAAATGGCTAGTAAAAAAAAATTTAGTGAATCTGATACTTCTAGAATTATTGAGATGGCATGGGAAGACAGGACATCTTTAGATGCAATCTTAAGGGTTTACGGCTTAAATGAAAGTAATTTAAAACTGCTAATGAAGAAGGAATTAAAGCCAAGAAGTTACGCTTTATGGCGTGAAAGAATGAAGAATAGCAATTTAAGGCATGAGTCTTTAAGGCCTGAGGGTATAACAAGAGCTTTTTGCCCACAACAATATAAGCATAAAAAATAATATTACTGAGGCCCAATCATTTT
>Ga0209816_1000319_pt1 | contig 39189 bp, 39 predicted proteins | sample CoawatmetaG01DNA_FD_187509 | JGI IMG/M metagenome (GOLD analysis project Ga0209816, IMG submission 187509) | Marine microbial communities from the West Antarctic Peninsula - Coastal water metaG017-DNA (SPAdes) (version 2) | ecosystem: Environmental > Aquatic > Marine > Coastal ...
AGATTTAAATGAGGCAGTTAAGTTGATATTAAAGGAAGTTAGATAGAATGATTGTTAGTAGAGCGCCATTAAGAATGAGTTTTGTAGGCGGTGGTAGTGACTTACCTTCTTACTATAAGCAAAAGGGTGGGGCGGTATTGTCAACATCGGTTGATAAGTATATGTATGTCACAGTTAATAAAAAATTTGATAATGATATTAGGTTAAGCTACTCAATTACTGAAAATGAAAGTAGTATCCAACAAATCAAACACCCTATCGTTCGTAATACCTTGGAGTTGTTCGATATCCAAGGAGGGATTGAAATTACATCAATATCAGACATCACCTCTCAAGGTTCTGGGCTGGGCTCATCAAGTTCTTATACAGTTGCATTACTACACGCACTATATGCGTATAAAGGTGAAAATACATCAAAAGAAGCATTGGGTAGGTTGTCAAGTTATATAGAAATTGACTTGTGTGGAGATAAAATAGGCAAACAAGATCAATATGCCGCTGCGTTTGGTGGATTGAACTTGATTGAGTTTCATGAAGACGATTCGGTAGTAGTAAGTCCAATTATTTGCAAACCTGAAACAATCAAGAAAATGGAAGAATCAATCATTGTTTTCTATACGGGTCGAACACGCAGTTCATCTGCTTTGTTAAGCGATCAATCAGAAAATATGAAGCAAGCTGACAAAAGAGAGTTGATGTCGAACATGGTTTCTTTGGCTTATGAAATGAGAGGCTTGCTTGAAAATAATGACGTTGAACCGTTAGGAGAATTATTAGACAAGAACTGGCAATTAAAACGCCAAATGACAATTGGTATAAGCGACTTTCAAATTGATGGCTGGTACAAAAAAGGGATATTAGCAGGCGCAACCGGTGGAAAGCTATTGGGAGCTGGTAATGGAGGATTTTTAATGTTTTTTGCACCAAAAGAAAAGCATACTGACATTATAAAAGCGATGAAAGGTTTGCAGAGAGTGCCCTTCTCTTTTGATAATGGTGGCAGTAAAATTGTATTTTCAGACCAAATGAAGGAATAAACTGATGAAATTTACTATTGAAAATTATATTAAACAACATAATTTAGTTATTGAAAATCTTAATTATCAAGAAGTTGAAAATGCGATTAGTTTAATTAAAGAAACTATCGAGAAAGAAAAGAGAGTTGCTGTATGTGGTAACGGTGGTAGCGCTGTAGCAGCATCACATTATATTACCGATTGGAATAAAATGGTTTATACCCACACCATGTTGAGATTTAATGGTATTTGCCTTTCAGATAATGTTGGTTTGATTACAGCATATTCAAATGATTTATCTTATGATGAGGTATTCTCAGAGCAAGTAAAAAATTTACTATATGAGGGCGACTTGTTAATTACCTTAAGTGGAAGTGGAAACTCAGAAAACGTTGTCAAGGCGACAAATGTGGCAAATGAAATGAAAGTGAATACTTTGACAATTTGTGGATATGATGGCGGCAGGTTAAAACAAGTCTCCAAAAACTCTGTCTGGATACGCTCCAATGACATGCAACTCTGTGAAGATGCTCAGACCGTATTTGGTCATATGGTAATGAAGAGCCTTTGCGGAGAATGTTTATATATATGAGAGTGAAATGTAAATGAATGGTACCCCTAAAGTCTCTGTTATTATGCCTGTATATAATGGGCAGACATACCTTAAAGAGGCTATAGAATCAATTTTAAATCAAACATATGAGGATTTTGAATTTATTATTGCTTATGATGAGTCAAATGATAACTCATTAGAAATTATAAAAGAATATCAGGATATGGACTCCAGAATATTCTTGTCTGTTGGTTGTGACCGTGGTTTAGTTAAATCTTTGAATGATGCAATTGATATTTCAAGAGGCGAATATATCGCAAGGATGGATGCTGATGATATTAGTTTACCTAGACGTTTTGAAAAACAAATCAATTATATGGTTAAAGAAGATTTAGATATATGTGGTACATTTATAGAATCATTTGATAAAAATACATCTTTTGGAGTTACGAGCTATCCTGAAAAAGATGAAGATATTAGATTCGTATTAATGTTTATGACTTCATTCGCACACCCAAGTGTAATTATAAAAAGAACTGTTTTTAATAATTTAAAATATCAAAACTATAAATATGCAGAAGATTATAAACTTTGGATTGATATCGCATTGAGACAATATAGAATGGGAAATCTTAGTGAGGCTTTATTGAAATATAGAGTTCATAGTGGCCAAATTTCAAAAAAAAACAGCACAAATCTAATGTATAAAGCTAAATCAATAGCTGATCAGTTTAGAAAAGAAAATATACATTCGCATATAGACTTGTTTAATAAAAATCTTAATCTATATCTTAGAAATTCCACCTTAATAAATTTAAATACACTTATAAATAATTTTAAAAGTATTGCTGAAAAAGATGGAATATCATCTAAGTTTGTATTAATTGCTATAAGGCATACATTTAAAAACTCCTCCAAAATAAATATAGTGCTCTTTAGTATTTATTATTTTAAGACAAGAAATATGGGGGCAAGAAACTGGCAAGACACCACTATGTTTATTGCATCATTTTTTGGAATTTGTAAAAAATCTTTTGTTTATAAACAGATAAAGAATAGTAAATTTTTATGAAATTTCTGATAGTATTAATTAGTCATAATGATTATTTAATTTTTAAAAAATATAGGGGCTGTCACCTTAATCCCCCCCCCAAAATTAACACCTAACCAAAGTAGAACTTTCTTATAAAGAAACATAAGAAAACTCCATCAAACACTGAAGTATAAAAAACCAATGGACGTGTATCAAGAAAGTATAAAATTAAACCAGAATAAGAAGAAGGCTTCTTAGGGTATTCTTCAATTCAAAAGTGATTAAAGACTTAGACGAGTTTAAAAAACTATCAGACATTATGGTTGCTAATCGTATGAATAGTGATCTCAACGACGTAAAAGATAAAGTCTACACCAGGCACTTGTTTAATAGTGATTAACCCAACCAAGAAATAAATAAAGCATTAGAGAGCAACAAACAAATAGGAATTAATAAAAAAAAATGAAAGTTTTAGTAACAGGAAGTGCTGGATTTATTGGTTCCGCTCTATCGATTAGATTGTTAGATAGAAGTGATGAAGTTGTTGGTATTGATAACCACAATGACTATTACGATCCATCACTTAAAGAAGCACGTCTCGCTCGTCATATTCATCATAAGAATTACACTCACATCCGTATGGATATTGAGGATGGAGCGGCTGTTGAAGCACTGTTTAAGGCGCATCAGTTTGATGGGGTAGTGAACTTGGCAGCACAGGCTGGTGTGCGCTATTCTATTGAAAACCCGCTAGCCTACATTAATACCAATATTGTTGGGTTTGGACACATTCTTGAAGGTTGTAGATACAATAAAATTAAACACCTTGTTTACGCCTCTAGTAGTTCAGTTTATGGCTCAAACACTAAACAGCCGTTCTCAACTCATGATGCAGTTAATCATCCACTCAGCCTCTACGCAGCTACTAAGAAAGCCAATGAACTCATGGCGCATACTTATTCTCATCTTTATGATTTACCAACAACAGGTCTTAGGTTCTTTACAGTCTATGGCCCATGGGGTCGCCCCGACATGGCGTTGTTCAAGTTCACTAAAGCAATGTTAGCAGGTGAAAAAATCCAAGTGTTTAATTATGGAAAGCACCGTAGAGACTTCACTTATATTGATGATATTGTTGAGGGGGTGATTCGGGTGTTGGACAAGCCAGCGAAACAAAATCCACACTGGAGTGGCGATAATCCAGACTCCAGTACCTCTCAAGCGCCGTGGCGTGTCTACAACATTGGCAATAACTCACCAGTGGAGTTGATGGACTATATTAAAGCGATTGAAGAAGCGTTGGGTATTAAGGCGGAGAAAGAGCTTCTGCCATTGCAACCTGGCGATGTTCCAGATACTTTTGCTGATTTAGACGACCTCGTAAAAGAATTCGGCTATAAGCCAAGTATGAGTGTTACACAAGGTGTTAAGAATTTTGTTGATTGGTTTAAAGAATATCACAACCTGTGAATAATACTAAAAATACAAAAATAGCGATTATCGGCTTGGGTTATGTGGGCTTGCCATTGGCTGTTGAATTTGGAAAGGTTTTTGAAACAATAGGTTTTGATATCAACAAATCTAGAATTGAAGAATTATTAGGAGGAAAAGACTCGACACTTGAAGTGACATCTCATGAATTACAAGAAGCAACAAAGCTCAGCTATACGACTGATGCCAAAGATATCCAAAATTGTAATATTTTTATTGTTACTGTACCAACGCCAATTGATGAACATAAAAAACCTGACTTAACACCACTCGTTAATGCCAGTAAAACTGTTGGCAGATTATTAAAAAAAGATGATCTTGTTATTTATGAATCCACCGTTTATCCCGGAGCGACAGAAGAGGTTTGTGTGCCAATACTTGAGCAGCATTCAGGTCTGAACTTTAATCAAGATTTCTTTTGTGGTTACTCCCCTGAAAGGATTAATCCTGGTGACAAAGAACATCGTATTGCCATGATTAAAAAAGTCACATCAGGCTCAACACTTGGGGCGGCGGATAGGGTGGATACGCTCTACCAAAGAATCATTACTGCAGGCACACACAAAGCAGGGAGCATCAAAATAGCAGAAGCCGCGAAAGTTATTGAAAACACACAGCGTGATGTTAATATAGCATTAATTAACGAGTTAGCAATGATTTTTAATAAGCTGGACATTGATACTGAGGCTGTACTGGAGGCCGCAGGAACCAAGTGGAATTTTCTCCCATTTCGACCGGGCCTGGTAGGTGGGCATTGTATTGGGGTTGATCCATATTATTTAACTCATAAAGCTATTGAGGCGAACTATCACCCAGAGATGATTCTTGCTGGCCGGCGTCTGAATGATAATATGGGCTCTTACGTTGTCGATCAAGTGTCTAAATTAATGATTAAAAAGCGAATTCATGTAGTTGATGCAAATGTGCTAATTATGGGTTTAACTTTTAAGGAGAATTGCCCCGATTTGCGCAATACGCGCGTGGCTGATCTAGTCACTGAATTTGAGATTTTTAACTGTAATGTGGACGTGTATGACCCTTTGGCTGATCAAGCTGAAGCGTATCGTGAGTACGGAATTACACTAGTGAGTGAGCCCAATAATAGCAACTATGATGCCATTGTACTTGCAGTAGCTCATGACGAATTTAAACAGATGACATTAAGCCAAATAAAAGCATTTGGTAAAGATAGTCATGTAATTTATGATATTAAGTACCTCTTTGAGGCTTATCAGGTTGATGGCAGGTTATGAATATTATTTGTGGCTTCTTAGATAATTATTTTCAGGTTAAAACGGAAGGCATTGGATCATTGGCTGCAATAATAAGGTTTAATCACAGTAAATGATGTCAGAATACTCCAAAGATATTTTATTTTCTGATAATTACATTTATGAACAATTTAATAAATCAATCTAAATCCTTCATTTTTGGCTCAATTAGATAAGTAGCATCTGCTACTTAAATATAGGACGCTTATTATTTGTTATGAAAAATTTACTAGATAAAAATCAAGTTGATGGAAGATTGAAGATGTGTAAAATCCTTAATGAATTTTTTAAGTAGACATTAGAGTTAATCTATGATAATGACTAAAACTCCATTTCGTATTTCTTTTTTTGGGGGAGGTACAGATCACCCAGAATGGTCAAAAGAGCATGGAGGCAAAGTCCTTGCTACAACCTTTGATAAATATTGTTATATAACTGTCAGAGTTCTTCCTCCTTTTTTTGAACACAGCCATAGAATTGTATACTCTCGAATAGAGAGTGTTAGTGATATTAATTTGATTGAACACCCCTCTGTCCGAGAAGTATTAAAATTTGTTGACTTTAATAAGGGGTTAGAAATTCATCATGATGGCGATCTTCCTGCAAGGTCAGGTTTAGGCTCAAGTTCATCATTTACTGTTGGAATCTTAAATGCCGTGAATGCTATGAAGGGTATTTATAATTCTCCACATCAACTTGCTACTGAAGCTATCCACATTGAACAAAATTTAATTAAGGAGTGTGTTGGCTCACAAGATCAAATCTCTGCTGCATATGGAGGTTTTAATGAAATTGAATTTAATAAAGATGGAGGTTTTTTAGTTGAGCCTTTAGTTGCCAAAAAAGAAAGATTAGAGGATTTAAATAATCACTTGATGCTTTTTTTTACTGGTGTTTCAAGGTACTCATCTGAAATATTAACAAGTCAGCTGTCAAATCTTAGTAATTGCCAAAGTCAAATGCATGAACTAAGAGATATGGTTGATGAAGGCGCTTCAATTTTACGAAATAAAAATAATTCGTTAGATGATTTTGGAAAACTTCTTGATAAAGCATGGAAGAATAAAAGAAGCCTATCAAAGCTAATTACTAATAATAAAATTGATGAATTGTATTCTAATGCAATAAAAGCTGGCGCTTTGGGAGGAAAAATACTTGGGGCTGGTGGCGGTGGTTTTATTTTATTTTTTGTTAAGCCAGAAAATCAAATTAATGTTGCAAAAGTTATGGAAAAACTAACTTATGTTCCATTTAAATTTGAAAATAGTGGCTCTAAAGTAGTTCTATATCAGCCTGATGGATTTTAGTTTAAATAAAAATACCAAAATTTATGTTGCAGGCCATAAAGGATTAATAGGCTCTGCTTTTGTAAGGTTTTTTGAAAAAAATAACTTTACAAACATTATTGTTGAAGATAGAAAAAAACTTGATTTATGTTCAAAAGATGCTACTTTTAGTTTTTTTCAACAGCATCAGCCGGAAGTAGTAATTCTTGCGGCAGGTAAAGTGGGTGGTATCGTACAAAATAGAGATTTTCCATTAGATTTTTTAAATGAAAATCTATCTATGCAAATTAATGTTTTTAATTCTGCAAGAGAGTTTAAAGTTAAAAAGCTTTTATTTTTTGGATCTTCGTGTATGTATCCAAAAAATTCCCTAATTCCAATGAAAGAAAGTCAAATATTTACAGGCGATTTAGAACAAACCAGCATTGCTTATGCAACTGCAAAATATTCTGGCTATCAAATGTGTCAGGCAATTAATCGTCAGTTTAATATGTCTTCTTTTATTTCTGTAATTCCAAATAGTGTTTATGGGCCAAATGATAATTTTGATTTAAATAGTTCCCATGTCTTGTCTGCTTTAATAAGGCGTATCCATGAAGCAAAAACAAGTAATTTAACATCAGTCCAACTGTGGGGTACTGGTTCACCAAGAAGAGAGTTTATATATTCTGATGATTTAGTGGAGGCATGTGTCTTATTGCTAAATTCTACCTTCCAATTTCAAAACTTCCCCATTAATATAAGTGAGGGTGTTGATTTTTCTATTAAAGAATTATCAATAATTATAAGTAAAGTAGTTGGATATAGAGGTGAGGTAAGCTGGGATGTTTCTAAGCCAGATGGAGCAGTTAAAAAACTATTGGATAATAGTAAAATGAAATCGATTGGTTGGAATGCTTCAACTAATCTTGAGCAAGGCATAAAAAAAGTATATAAATGGTATCTTAACAATTTGTAAAGAGCTACTGATATTGATTTTTATGCAGGGAGTACTTTGTTTTTTAACTTTTAAATAAGCTTTAATTTGTTGAAATGTAGCAATAGTAACCATTTAATAAATAAAAAATGTATTTTTTAATGTAATTATGGATTTATTATGATTGACGCACTATTTGTTGTACCTGGAAATGCTAAAGGAGTTTATCAAGCCTTGTCTGATGATTACTCGGCAATTGAGACACCGACTTGGGCTCTTCTTTTGGCTGAATCATGCAGATCAATTGGCTACAATGTAAAAATACTTGACATTACTGCTGAAAAATTATCACATCAAAATGCTGTTGATAGAATTATTGAAATTAATCCTAAATTTATAGTTTTTGTAGTTTATGGCCAAAATGTGAATGCAGGAACCACTAATATGAGTGGTGCAGTTGCATTATCTAGCTTTATTAAATCAAATAAAATTAATTCCCCAATTATTTATATTGGTTCGCATGTTCAAGCTCTGCCTATAGACACCCTTGAAAAGGAGAGTAGCATTGATATTATTTGCACTAATGAAGGTGTTTATTCTTTAAGAAGTTTATTAAATTTAGAAAAAATTAATCCTGTGGCTTTAAGTAAAGTTAAAGGAATTGGCTATAGAGATTTTGATAAAGTAATACTGACTCCTGCCGAAAAAGTTGTCCCACAAGAAAGACTAGATATTGATCTTCCTGGCTATGCATGGGATTTATTGCCTTTTGAGGAAAAACCATTTGATTTGTATAGATCTCCAATGTGGCATGCAGAATATAATTTTAATCAAAGATCACCCTATGCTGCAATTCAGACGTCATTAGGTTGCCAGTTTAAGTGCGAGTTTTGCATGATCAATATTATTAATAGAGATGATAATGACCCAATAGGAGTTGCAGGAAACTATAATTCAATGAGATATTGGTCGACTGGTTTTATTATTAAGGAGTTTGATAAATTAATAAAAATGGGCGTAAAGACAATCAGAATTGTTGATGAAATGTTTCTTTTAAATCCTAAGTATTATATTCCCCTTTGTGAGCAGCTTTCTGAAAGAAATAAAGACGATAGTTTAAGAATGTGGGCCTACTCTAGAATAGATACAATTCGAAGACCTGGTATATTAAATTTAGTTCGTCAGGCTGGGATTAAGTGGCTAGCTCTTGGAATTGAGAGTGGAGATAAGGCAATCCGCCTCGAAGTGTCAAAAGGAAAGTTTGATGATGTGAATATTTCACAAGTAATTAAGAATGTCCATGATGCTGATATTGAGGTAATGGCAAACTATATTTTTGGCCTTCCAAGCGATACAAAAGAGACCATGAAAAAAACCTTTGATTTAAGTAAGGATTTATGTACAGTAGGGTGGAACACATATGCTGCTATGGCTCTTCCTGGCAGTCAGCTTTATAAGACTGCCATCGAAAAACAATACACACTTCCAGAAGATTATGCAGGCTATTCTTTTCATGCATATAACACTCAACCTTTACCAACTGAATTTTTAACCCCAGAAGAGGTCTTGGAATATAGAGATCAATGTTTTACTGATTATCACCTGTATGAGCCATTTTTAAGAAAAATAGAAAATAAATTTGGAATTGATGCTGTTGAAAATATTAAAACAATGACTAAGGTAAAGCTTAAAAGAAAGATTTTGGGCGATTAGTTATGAATAAAATATACATCCATATAAACTTAATTTCAAAATAATGAATAAACAAGATCTAATCGACTTTGAAAAAAATTTCAATCAGGTTAAGGAAGGGCTGACGGATATAGTATTTTTTTCAAAGAGTTTGGGTTAGAGGTATAGATGCGTATAAATATATATATAGGAAACCAATCCGAAAAATTTCCAAATGATGATGTTGTCTATCTTAATTATATATTTTCAAAAAGGAATATTGATGTAATAACCTCTATTGAATTAGAACCAGATTCAATAAATATAATCTTTGATGATTTTTGTGACTATGAACGGTCAAAAAAAATTATTGATTTTAAAAGGAATAACCCTAAGACGGTAATTATTATAGTTTCAACAGAACATATAGTAGAAAAATACTTTGCTCGTACCTTCAATTTTTTTTCCGGTGGAATAAGAGACGCAGCTGTCATCTCATTGCTTAATATATTTTACCGTATTTCCATAAAACACTTCAGTTATCCTACTCTCCGGGATTTAGCTGTTGCTATAGTATATTCTCCAATTTTAATGATTGATTATATGATGAATATAATCAAATTTACAACTCTAAAAAAGATAGGCTTTTATTACAAAAGACCTCGAAGCTTTGGATACAACCTTAAGAGATATATTGGATTTGAAAAGATGGCTAATTATGCAGACAGTATTTTCATGATGGGTGTCACAGATCCTAATTATATTGCTGAATATAGCAAGCATTACAAGCGATTAAACTTACCTAAAGGCACAGCAGTTATTGGAACATTCTTTCCAGAAATTGATGTAGATGATATAAAGAAGAATATATTTATAAATAAGAAGTTGTTTATTGAGGTAACAGGAACAGTTACTCCATATAGATTCAATAAAATGCAAGAAATTAATGATGATATCTCAAATTTAAATTTACAAAATAGTTTTTCGAACTGTAAAGGTTTTCCAAAAGGTGGGGAGCATGAAATATCTGCAGTTGTTTCAAAAGAGGGGATTATCAGAGGAGCTTATTCTCTCCATCCGCCACAATCAGTGACATGGAGGTATGCCAGTCCGACAAGAATATATAGAGCCTTATGCATTGATTACAATATGCCTATTTTGACTAAAAACTTTAATCAACATCCAATTGAAGATGTTTGTTTTATCTATGATGACAAAGAACAGTTGATTCAATTTCGTGATTATTATTTCAATATCGAGAAGTTTTTGCCAATTCTTGAATCAAGAATTAATAAGTACATGGTATTAGCAGAAGAACACAATGATAAATTCATTGAAAATTTAAGTGCCTTATTGTTGTCGAAGAATTAAGAATTAAGAATTAAGAATTAAGAATCAAAAAAATATTATTAAAATTCAAAATGATAAAAGACGTTCTATTAAATAATGGCAAAACAAGTTTGTTCCTTTTATTATATAATCATCTGTTTTTTCTCATAAGTAAGAGAAATTTTTAATGATTGACATACTTTTTATCCATTCAAACGCCTCAAGTAAAATTTTTGGTGATTAGTTATGAGTAAAATATACATTCATATAAGCTTAATTTAAAATAATGAATAAACAAGATCTAATCGACTTTGAAAAAAGAGTCAAAAAAGTCTATGAAGCTGGTGAAATAAAAGCTCCAATTCATCTATCAGGAAATAATGAAGATCAGCTTATCAAAATTTTCAAAAATATTGACAAAGATGATTGGGTATTTAGTACTTGGCGAAATCATTACCATGCGCTCTTACATGGATTTGATCCAGAAGAATTATTCAACTTAATTAAGGAAGGAAGTAGTATGGGTATTAATTCTGTTGAAAGAAAGTTCTATTCCTCCTCAATTGTTGGTGGAATTCTTCCGATAGCACTAGGGGTGGCCCAATCAATAAAGTTAAAAAAACAGACAAATAAAGTATGGTGTTTTATTGGAGATATGACTTTTGAAACTGGAGTATTCCATGAATGCTACAAGTTTTCTAGAAATTTTCAATTACCTATAGAATTTGTTGTAGAAGACAATAACATGAGTACTAATTCACCTACAGATAAAACTTGGGGTAAAAAAAGTAAAATTCCTGAGGATGTTTATTATTATAAGTATGAGAGAAAATACCCTCACCATGGTACTGGTACATGGGTTCTTTTTTAGATATTAGAAAATTTATATATGAAATATAAAGATGAATTAATTAGATCTATGGAATTTCTTGCTCAAGATGAAAGAACTATTTTTCTTGGTCAATCTGTTAAATATAGTGGAAATGCCATATTTAATACTTTAGAGTCTATTGATGATAGTAAAAAAATAGAAACACCAGTATTTGAAGATGTCCAAATGGGTCTTTCAACTGGACTTGCTTTAAATGGATTTGTTTCTGTTAGCTGCTACCCAAGGTTTGATTTTTTGATACTTGCCTGTAATCAATTAGTTAGTCATTTAGATAAAATTGAATATATGTCTAAAGGAAAGATGAAGCCAAGAGTGATTATTAGAACTTCAATTGGCCCTAAAACACCTCTTGATGGTGGCCCTCAGCATACAGCTGACTATACAGAGTCTTTCAAAGCAATGCTTACGAATACTAAAGTTGTAAGTTTGAATGAGCCAGAAGAGATTTTTCCAGCTTATGAAGAGGCTTTGCTTGGCGATGAGTATCACTCAACTTTGATTATTGAGAATGGTGGTCACTATAATGATAAATAGTAACTAAAGTTTATTCTCTTTAATAATTCTACAAAAACTTTTATGAAAAATCTATAGCTAATTTATGAGGTTATTATGAAATACCCTTTGATGCGTAATAATATATTGCGTGAAGATTTAGATGCAGTAATTGATCATTTAAAAAAAGATGATCCAATTCTTACTAATGGGCCATATGTAAAAGCTTTTGAGGAAGAGTGGTCAAAGTGGCTAGGTGTTAAATATAGTGTATTTGTTAATTCTGGCTCATCAGCTAATCTTTTATCAATGGCAATTCTAAAAATTAGACACCCAGAAGGTGGTGAGGTAATTGTACCTTCTCTTACTTGGATTTCAGATATTTCTTCTGTTTTACAAAATGGATTCACTCCAGTTTTTGTTGATACTGATCCCCATTCATTAGCTATGGATACTGATGAAATATTAGCTAATATTTCTAAAGATACTCGTGCAGTTTTTTTAACACATGCTCAAGGGTTTGATGGTTTGACTGATAAATTAATTAACCATCTTAAGATTAAAAAAATTCCTCTTATTGAAGATGTTTGTGAGTCACATGGTGCTTCACATAATAATCAGAAAGCTGGAAGTATTGGATGGATTTCAAACTTCTCATTCTTTTATGCACATCATATGAGTACAATTGAGGGAGGAATGATTTGTACTAATGATTCTGAAGTCTATCAACAATTAAGAATGCTTCGATCGCATGGTATGGTTCGTGAAGCCAATGATTTAAACCTTCAAAAAACTTATAAAGATGCTAATCCAGATCTTAACCCAGATTTTATATTTTCATATCCAGCATACAATGTTCGTAATAATGAGATTGGAGGCATTATGGGTTTAAGTCAACTCAAGAGGCTAGACCATATTATTAAGCGCCGGACAGAAAACTTAATTAAATTTATTACTCAGCTCGATTCAAAAAAATATCGAGTAGATTTCAAATTAGAAGGTTCGAGTAATTATGCTTTTAATCTTATTTTAATAAAGCCTGATACTGATTTTGTAGAAAGACTCATGAAAAAAATGACTAGTTCTGGGATTGAGTTTCGACGAGGTAGTGCTGGTGGTGGAAATCAGACCCGTCAGCCTTATGTCAAAGAATTATTGCCAAAAAATTTCTTCTTGAGTCTCAAAGAAACTGAACATATACATTTTTTTGGTTTTTATATTGGTAATTTCCCTGATTTAAAAGACAGTGAAATCGATGATATTTGTAATATAGTAAATTCAGTTAACTAATGGTTACAACAGCCATTATTCTTGCTGGAGGGTTAGGAACTCGGTTAAGAGAAACCGTACCTAATCTTCCAAAGCCTATGGTGCCTATACATAATCGCCCATTTCTAGAACATCAAATGGATTATTGGATTGAGCAAGGGATAACTCAATTTATTTTATCAGTAGGCTATTTAAAGGATCTAATTATCAATCATTTTGGTAATTCATATAGAGGTGTTTCTATTGAGTATGCTGAAGAAACCTCTCCTCTTGGAACAGGAGGAGGTCTTTTGTTTGCAGCAAAAAATTTAAATGAAACATTTCTTGTTCTTAATGGAGATACTTTTATTGAAGTTGATCTAGATAGTTTGTATGAGTTTCACTTAAAGATTAATTCAAACTGGACGTTTGTACTTTTCAGAACTAATGAATTTGATCGATATATGGTTATGAGTGTTAGTCCAAAAGGTGAAATATTGGCCTTAAATTCTCATGATTGCATATCAAGTGGTCTTGCTAATGGAGGGGTCTACTTAATAGAGCCAGCAGCGTTAAATTCATTGGGTGTTAATACTTTAGAGAATGTATCATTGGAAAATCAATTACTACCAAATTTTATATCTAATGGTGGAAAACTATTCGGTCAGGAGTGTATGGGTAAATTTATAGATATAGGCTTGCCTGAAGATTATTTTAAAGCAAGTAAAATCCTGCCTAATTAAAAAATTATTACTTGTGTTCTATTTAAAAAAGTAAAATTGCATATTTTTAAAAATCAAATAAAGGAGTAAATTTTGTACAATATTTTAGTAACTGGTGGTGCTGGATATTTGGGTTCAACTATGGTTCCTGATCTTCTTGCAGCAGGCCATAGCGTCACTGTTTTAGATAATTTTATGTTTAAACAGACAAGCCTTAATCATTGTTGTCACCATCCTAATTTCAAAGTAGTAAAAGGTGATATTCGACAAAAAGATACAATGTTGAAATTAATGAAGAATGCAGATGCAATAATCCCTTTGGCTGCACTTGTTGGTGCCCCATTATGTTCATTAGATCCAATAGGAGCTACTACGATTAATCATGATGCCATTGAATTAATGCTTAAACTTCTATCTAATGACCAAATAGTTTTAATGCCTACAACTAATAGTGCATATGGTACTGGAGATAAAGATAATTATTGTAATGAAGACTCTCCATTAAGGCCAATTTCTCAATATGCAATTGAAAAAGTTGAAATTGAAAAGGAATTGATGCAACATCAAAATGCCATTAGTTTTCGTTTAGCAACCGTTTTTGGTATGTCACCTAGAATGCGTATTGACTTATTAGTAAATGATTTCACTTATCGGGCAGTGAACGATGGTTTTGTTGTTTTATTTGAAAGCCACTTTAAAAGAAATTATATTCATGTTCGTGACGTATCTAGAGTTTTCCAGCATGCACTGAATAATCATAATGAAATGAAGGGTGAAATTTATAATGTTGGCTTATCAGATGCTAATGTTTCTAAAAAAGAGCTTTGTGAGCATATTCAAAAACAATTGCCAGAGTTTATCTTTATTGATGAGCAAATTGGTAAAGATCCTGACCAACGGAATTATAATGTATCTAATGAAAAAATAGAGTCAACTGGATTTGATACAGAATTCTCCCTAGATCGAGGCATAGGCGAATTAATTAAAGGCTACAGCATGATTAAAAATACTAGATACGGAAATGTGTAAGTTATATTTTTATGATTGACATTTTGTTAATTAGACACGTTAGCGTTTAATCTTTGGATAATGAACTTTAATATATATAAGGCTAATCATTCTAAAGTAGATATGATTGAGGACTATTTTAATTGATGTTAAAAATAAATAATATACTTAGAATTGCTAGTGTTTTAAACTACAGACAAAAGCAAAAGGGAGTACTACTGCTATTTGTGATTTTTATTGCGACTATTTTAGAAACAGTTGGTTTGGGCTTAATTATCCCATTCCTAGCCGTTATTGTAGATCCAAATGTTGCCGAAAAATATTCAGAATTTACTGGTATTGTTATAGATAGTAGTAAATTTAGTCATAATTTTATTATTATAATTGCCACAAGCACTATGGCTATGGTTTATATCCTTAAGGCGATTTATTTAACTTATAAAGCCAAAGTTCAGGCATCTTATGTTTATAACTTACATGCAAGTTTATCAAATCGTCTTTTCTCAGATTACATCTACAAACCATACACTTTTCATCTACAAGTGCATTCATCTAAGTTGATACAAAATATACTTGACGAAGTTCAAAGCTTTACTACTGTGGTAGTTAGTGGCCTGTCTTTATTATCAGAGGTGTTTATAGTAGTAGGATTGGTTGTTTTAATGTTTATTGTAAACATTCAGTTAGCATTAGGCATTACTTTTTTATTTGGGGGATTTAGTCTTGTAACGTATTTTTATTACAAAGAAAAGTTGAATTCTTTAGGGCGTGAAAGGCTAATACTAGAAAGACAGCAACGCAAGCATCTACAGCAAGGTTTTGGCGGAGTTAAAGAGATTAAACTGTTTGGCAGTGAGGATAGCTTTATCTCGCGGTTTGGATTGCCAACTAATAACTTAATAACAATTAGTTCACGGCATCAAGTGTCGTTAGAAATGCCCCGAATTTGGCTCGAGACTTTTGTGATTATTGTTTTTTTTACGCTAGTAGCTATATTGATTGTGCAAGCTGGTAATGTTGTTGAAGTTATACCTGTATTAGGGGTGTTTGCAGCAATTGCAATCAGAGTTATGCCATCAATTAGTAGAATAATATATAACATTCAACAGTTAAAATTTTACGGCGCCACGATTGAAGTAATATGCGATGAGATTTCAAACATTAAAGATCGTACACACATTAAGGAAAAGAGTGTTAATTTTGACTTTCATAAAGAAATCAAACTAAACAATATTTTTTATTCTTACCCTAAGTCAAATATACAAATATTGCACAATATTAGTGTAAAAATCCACAAAAATAGTTTGGTTGGAGTTGTCGGATTAAGTGGTGCAGGGAAAAGTACACTAACAGATATAATACTAGGGATGATTAAGCCCGATCAGGGTATTGTTAAAGTTGATGGTGTTGATATTCATAGTAATATTCGCGTTTGGCAAAATCATATAGGATATATTCCTCAAACTGTATATTTAACGGATGATTCAATAAAATCAAATATTGCTTTTGGAGTAAATATTGATGATATTGATGATACTTTATTACAACAGGCAATTAAATCTGCTCAACTTGAGGCATTTGTATCAAGTCTTCCAGATGGAGTGGAAACATTAGTAGGGGAGTATGGGTCAAGAATATCGGGAGGTCAAAGACAACGAATAGGTATCGCTAGGGCTTTGTATAATAATCCAGACGTGCTGGTGATGGATGAGGCGACCAGCGCATTAGACAAGACAACTGAAGAACAATTAATGAAAGTTATTAAAGATATTTCACAATCAAAAACTGTAGTTTTTGTTACACACAGAGAAAGTATTATGAATTATTGTGACAAGGTTCTAATGTTGGAAAATGGCAGACTAACTGAAGTACATAATTAATTTAGGTAATTATATGTCGGCTTCACATACACAAAATCATCCACGTTTAAGTGTGCTTACGGTTTCTCTTAATCATGCCAAGTTCCTAAAAGATACAATTAATTCTGTATATGATCAGCAGTATGATAATCTTGAATACGTATTAATTGATGGCCAATCTAGCGATGGAACGCAGGATATTTTAAAAACGTATGATGATATAGATTGGGTATCTGAGCCTGATGGGGAGTATGCGTTCCATTCAGCTTTTGCTAAGGGTTTAAATAAAATATCTGGGGATTATGTTATTCAGTGTTGCGTGTCAGATGGATTTTTAGATAAGAATTGGTTTAGGGATGGTGTTGAATTTCTTGAGAATCATCCTGAGTGTTCTTTAGTTTGGGGTTTAGAGCAACAATTATCAGAAGATGGATATTTAGGCGCAGTTAATCTTTCTGAATATTTTGACGTGCCGCCACCTGACGGCCAAACAGTATTTTTCAATTGGTTGGCTTCAGGTATGACATTTCCTGAGAGTAATTATATTGTTCGTGCAGACGTTCTGAAAAAATGTTGGGCAAATCTAGAATCATCACCTGAGCATCATTTAATACAACCTCATTTGGGTTTTATGTTTAACTTTCACTGCGCTAACTATAAGTCTAAATTCATCCCTAGAGTTGTAAGTTGGGCAAGAGTGCATGAAAATCAACGCAATAAGCGATTAAAGAATATTGAATATCCAGCTGCATTAAAATATTTTAAAGACATTAAACGGGTAAGGAACGGATTGATCTTAGGTAAATCTACAATAATTTTAATTGACAATTCTGAAGTTACTGTACCTACCCTTAATTTTACAAAAAAAATTGGTTTGTTGTTTGGTGTTATATACCAAAAAATGCGTTACTCTAAATTCATTATTAAACCGATTAGCAGTATGTTGATTTCTTTAGTTCGTAGATTGAAAATGTATAATAATAGGTAGTTATTATTTATTTTATTGGGAATTTAGATTAATGAAAGCAGTAATTTTAGCAGGTGGGCTTGGTACTCGGATTAGCGAGGAAACGGGTTTGAAGCCAAAGCCAATGATTGAAATTGGTCAGAAACCAATATTGTGGCACATTATGAAAATGTACTCTATGCATGGGGTAAATGATTTTATTATTTGTTGTGGGTATAAAGGGTATGTTATTAAGGAATATTTTGCTAATTATTTTTTGCATACGTCAGATGTTACTTTTGACATGAAAAAAAATACCATAAAGATTCATCAAAATAAATCAGAGCCCTGGACAGTGACAGTTGTAGATACTGGCGAGAATAGTATGACTGGTGGCCGTCTTAAGCGTGTGCGTGAATTTGTTAATAATGAAAAGCAATTTTGCTTTACCTATGGAGACGGTGTAAGTGATGTGGATATTACTAAATTAATTAAGCATCATCAATCACATGGGAAGGATGCCACCCTTACAGCAACTCGCCCACCAGGTCGTTTTGGGGCATTAAATATAACAGATTCTGATCTGGTTGATCGTTTTCAAGAAAAACCGGATGGTGACGGAGGTTGGATTAATGGTGGTTTTTTTGTTCTATCTCCTAATGTAATAGACCGTATTGATGGAGATGAAACAACTTGGGAGGCTGAGCCGTTAAAAACATTAGCTGCAGATGGACAATTATCAGCCTTTAAACATAATGGTTTTTGGCAACCTATGGATACATTACGAGAGAAAAACCTACTTAATGATCTCTGGGATAAGGGTATTGCTCCTTGGAAAACATGGTAATTGATACTTCTTTTTGGCAGGGACGTAAGGTATTTTTAACTGGGCATACTGGTTTTAAAGGCAGCTGGATGTCTTTATGGCTCAAGCAGTTAGGTGCTGAAGTTACAGGGTATGCGCTTAGCGCCCCTACCAGTCCATCTTTATTTCATGATGCAGATGTTGAGCAATCATTGAAGGGGCATATACAGGGTGATATCAATGACCTTAACTTACTAACTAAATCTATGCAGTTGTTCCAGCCAGAAATTGTAATTCATATGGCGGCACAATCTCTAGTGCGTGACTCATATATTAATCCTGTCAATACATATAAGACCAACGTTATTGGTACTGTAAATTTGTTTGAAAGTATTAGAAAAACATCAAGCGTTAAAGTGATTTTGAATATTACTACTGATAAATGTTATGAAAATAAAGAAGGGCCTTGGGAATACCGTGAAAACGATCATATGGGCGGTCATGATCCTTATAGCAGTAGCAAGGCTTGCTCTGAGTTAGTGTCTTCTGCTTATCGAAGGTCTTTTTTTCAAGAATCTGGTATAGCTTTAGCGACCGCCAGAGCGGGAAATGTTATTGGTGGTGGAGATTGGGCAGTTGATCGCATTGTTCCTGATGCTATGCGAGCATTTATGAGTAGTAAATCATTATTAGTTCGTAATCCAAAAGCAGTACGTCCATGGCAACACGTACTTGAGCCATTATCAGGTTATCTTTTACTCTGTCAGAAGTTATTAAATAATCCGAAAGATTATGCAAATGCCTGGAACTTTGGCCCCACTGATAAAGATACACAACCTGTCTCATTCTTGGCCGACTGTATGACGTATAGCTGGGGTAATAGTGCAAAGTGGCATGAAGATGATAGTAGCCATCCACATGAGGCATTTTATTTAAAATTAGATTGTTCAAAAGTAAGAACAGTACTTAAATTTGAACCGATATGGGGGTTGGAGCGCGCTCTAGATGAAACTGTGAAGTGGTATAAAGCATGGCACAATCAAGAAGATATTAATGAGTTTACGTTGCGCCAAATAGAACTATATCAAAGAGAAAGAATGTCTAATGGATAAGCAGTTTAGGTTTATTAATACACCATTAGAGGGATTAATAAAGATAGAGAGAAATTCAATCTCTGATCATAGAGGCTACTTTAGTCGGTCTTACTGTAAAGAAGAACTAAAAGAGATTGGCTGTAATGAATCGATTGCACAGGCGAACTTCACTTTAACAAGAAAAAAAGGGTCGATTCGCGGGATGCATTTTCAATATCCTCCACACTCAGAAACAAAAATTGTTACTTGTAGTCGAGGTAAAGTTATCGATATTGTGATAGATATACGTAAAGAATCAGCAACATTTCTTCAGTGGCACGCTGAAGAACTTAGTGAGAACAGTCATATATCCCTTTATATACCAAAAGGCTTTGCTCATGGATTCCAGACATTAACTGATGACTGTCAGTTAATGTATTTTCATACAAGTTTATATGAACCTAAGTCGGAGGGGGTTATTAATGCTTTTGACCCTCTGTTCAAGATAGAGTGGCCATTAATGACGACGGAAATTTCACAGCGTGATTATAACTCTACTTTTTTAGATTCTAAATTTAAAGGTATTGATATACTATGAGATGTAGACATTGTAAAACTGAGTTAACACATACATTTATCGATCTTGGAAGCTCCCCTCCATCCAATGCTTATATCACAAAAGATTTATTGCAAGAGGCTGAACAATGGTACCCTTTAAAGGTAATGGTCTGTGATTGTTGTTGGTTACTACAAACAGAGGACTTTGTGAAGTCGTATGAAATGTTTGCAAATGACTATGCATATTTTAGTTCATACTCAACTTCATGGTTAAAGCATGCAAAGAGTTATGTGGAGGAAGTGTCATCAAAATTTAATTTAAATAGTGAAAGTACAGTGGTTGAAATAGCTGCAAATGATGGTTACCTTCTTCAGTATGTAAAAGATAAAAATATTCCATGTTATGGAATTGAGCCAACTCACAGTACTGCACAAGCAGCCAGAAAAAAAAGTATTGAGATAATTGAAGATTTTTTTGGTGTTAATATTGCAAGCAGTTTGGTAAAACAAGGACGTCAAGCCAATCTAATGGTTGCCAATAATGTTTTGGCACATGTTCCAGATATTAATGATTTTGTAAAAGGTTTTTCGATATTGTTAAAATCTAATGGTGTGGCGACTTTTGAGTTCCCTCATATTCTTCATTTGATTAACAATAACCAGTTCGATACCATTTATCATGAACACTATTCATATTTAAGCCTTACTTCAGTTCGCAATATTTTCGAGTTTAATGGTCTGACAGTATTTGATGTTGAACAGATTCCAACACATGGCGGTAGTTTGCGTATTTATGCGCAACGAAGTGATTTTGGCAACCATAAAGTTAATACAAATGTGTTAGATTTGCAAAGGAAAGAGGATCAAGAGGGTATTAGCAGCATTGAACTATACCAAGGGTTTCAAGAGAAGGCAGAAGATATAAAAGTAAATTTTTTATCTTTTTTACTTAAGGCTAAGAAAAGTGGACTTAGTGTTGTTGGGTATGGTGCAGCTGCTAAAGGAAACACTTTGATGAATTTTTCTGGTATTCGTCCTGATCTACTTGCTTATGTGGTTGACAAAAGTAGCGCCAAACAGGGAAAATATATGCCCGGGAGTAGATTGCCAATTATGGATGAAATCCAATTAAAGAAAGATCAGCCAAACTATGTTGTTATATTCCCATGGAATATAAAAAATGAGGTTATAGAGCAGCTCAACTATATCAAAGAATGGGGAGGAAAATTTGTTATATTTATTCCTTCTATACAAGTCATATGATAAAAGTAGCTGTTACGGGTGCAAGTGGATTTATTGGTCAACATGTACTAAATTACCTCAACAATTTATCTGTTGATGTTGTTGCAATTACACGTTTAAAGCATGCAAATTTACCAAAATTAGTTAATGGATTATGGGTAGAGTTTGACCTACAAAATCCACCTGAAAATATGTTTTCATTAATGGGGAATCCTGATGTTTTAATTCACCTTGCTTGGCAAGGATTGCCAAATTATAAGTCGCTTCATCATTTTGAGTCAGAGTTACCAGTTCAATATGATTTTTTAAGCACACTTATTAAAGAAGGCTTGCAATCTATAGTTGTTGTCGGCACGTGTTTTGAATATGGAATGCAGAGTAACTCGCTTTCTGAAAAATTAAACACAAATCCATCGAATCCATATGGCTTTGCAAAAGATTGTCTTCGTAAACAGCTTGAGTTTTTAAAAATCCAATACAACTTTCAATTGACATGGGCTCGACTATTTTACTTATATGGAGATGGACAATCCGATAGTTCAATCTACCAGCAACTAAAAAAAGCAATTCAACATTCTGAACCTAGTTTTAATATGTCAAAAGGCGAGCAATTGCGTGATTATTTACCAGTTGAAAAGGCTGCTCAATATTTAGTTGATTTAGGATTATTGCAAAAAGATATTGGAGTTATTAATGTGTGTTCAGGGGAGCCAATATCAGTTAAAAACTTGGTAGAAAAATGGCTGAATGAAAATAATTGGGATATAGAGTTAAACTTAGGCTTCTATCCCTATTCAGACTATGAGCCTAGTAACTTTTGGGGTAATCCATGTTATCTAAAATCTTTATTGAGTTAAAATATAATTTTTTTATTAGTAGTAAAAAATTAATCATAATATGTTAACTAACTGTCCAAAATGTAATGGTGAATCTTCTTTATTATTTAAAGCCAAAGACTATAACCGTAAAATAATAAATGATTTATTTTCATACAGAAAATGCAATAAGTGCAGCCTAATTTTCTTATCTAACATTCCAAGTAATTTGGGCGATTTTTACAAAGAAGATTATTATGAGATACCCTCTAAGGATAAGCTAATTAAAATAGCCAATAAAGTTGAATATCAGGTTGAAATGATAAAAAATTATGTTCCTGATGGAAAATTACTTGATATAGGGGCTGCATTTGGTGTTTTTGCATTTAAAGCAAAAAGTCTTGGGTTTGACGTTAGTGCAATAGAAATGAGTAAATTATGCTGTGAATATTTGTCAGATGAAGTTGGGGTAAAAGTTTTTCAAGGTGATAAGCCAGAAAGTATTCTTCCAACATTGGGTGATTATGATGTCATTACATTCTGGCACAATATTGAGCACCTTTTGGAACCATGGAAGGTGTTAGAAGAGGCCGCAAAAAAAGTTAACTCGGAAGGAGTTATATTAATCGCAACTCCCAATCCCGAATCATTTGCATTTAGATTATTAGGACGTTTTTGGCCACACACTGATGCACCGCGTCATATTAACCTTATTCCAGAATTTTTATTAACAGCTAAAATGAAAAGTCTTGGCTTTGATTTAGTTATGAAAACAACGAATGACAAAGGAGGACTTTCATGGAATAGGTTCTCTTGGCAGAGAATAATTATGAATCAGTTTTCTTCAAAAATAATGCAGAGGGTTGGATTTATTATTGGATGGCTTTTTAGTATTCCACTTTCTCTTATTGAAAATAGAAAGTATAATGGAAGCGCATATACTGTTATCTATAAAAAGTCACAGTAGTTTTTATTTTAATTAGAATAAAATTATGAAGTTCTCAGTATTACTTCCAACAAGAAATGGTGGAAAGTATCTTAAATCTTGTATTGACTCAGTGTTATGTCAAGATTTCAAAGATATGGAGCTAATTGTTTTCGACAATGCCAATACAGATAATACTTCTGAGGTAGTTGAATCATTTTCTGATGATAAGAGATTAAAGTACTTCAAGACTGATAATGTAGTATCTGTAACTGATAATTGGAATAATGCAATAAAGAAAAGCTCTGGTGATTACGTGCTGATGATAGGCGACGATGATTATCTTTTGCCTGGATATTTTGATACTATAGACTCGATTATCGAAGAGAATAATTTCCCAGATGGTATAAGTTATTGTGGATATAGTTTTATATATCCTGATGCAATTGATAATAGCTTAAGTTACTACTCTAACCCACATTTCAAATATGAAAATAAATTTATTGATGGAGAAATAATATTTGAAAAGCAATTAAAATCAATTGTTTATGATATGTTTAAATTTCATAACCGAATACCATTAAATACTTTGCCTCATATTTGGTCAAGAAGAGTAATGGATCTTGTAGAAGGTGACCTTTTTAGGCCACCCTATCCAGATCACTTTGCACTTAATGCAATTTTATTAAACGCAAAAACCTGGGTCTTTAGTAAGAAAAAATTATACATAATTGGTGTAACTCCAAAGTCATATGGACATTATGTTTTTAGTGATGAACAAAAAGGTGGAGAAGATTATTTAGGAATATCTGGCGAGTTTCCTGGGCAGCTTCCAGGGAGTACGTTAATAAATAATATGTATGTGTGGTTGCAGTTACTCAAAGATAATTACCCAAATTTTCTATCTGATATAAGAATATCTAGGAATAATTATGTTAAACATCAATTGCACTTCTGGATTTCACAATATAGACATGGAAGTATCAATCGTAAAGATTTATTTCACCGGATTGGTTTGCTAACTTTAAAAGATAAATTTGGCCTTATTTCTGTTCTTTGGCACAAAAGAAGTTTATTGGCACTAAAATCTATTTTTAAAAGACTTAAGCCCTCAAAAGTAGATACATTTTATTATGGACCTAAATCGCTAGAAGGGGTTTTAAATGCTAATGATTTTTATAATAAAGTGATTAAAAAATAAAGTCCATGGAAAGTAGACTTAACAATTTTCATATAGGTTACGCACCGTATTCAGAAGATTTTTTATCTCCTGGAGACCGGAGAAGATTTATTCATTATGCTAAAAATAGGGGGATTAATTTTGAAACTGCTAATCCAGAAAGTGAATATGATATAGTTTATGTTACTCATAATGCAGACATAACACTTTGGAGTAAATATGATAAATCAAAGGCTGTAATTGTATACGAACTTTTAGATTCTTATTTAGCATTACCTACATTTTCATTCACTGGTCTTTTTCGTGGTGTGGTGAAGTACCTTTCTGGGCAGTATAAGTATTGTGTATTTAATCATAAAAAATCTATTGAATTAATGTGTAGAAGGGCAGATGTTGTGATTTGCTCCACTAAAGAACAAAAAAACCATATAGAGCAATATTGTGATAATGTCTATATTATTCTTGATACTAAATCTATGTATTGCAACTATAAAAAAGTTGAAAAATCTCAAGTTATTAGTGGTGAGTTAAATATAGCGTGGGAAGGAATGCCGCATAATATAAAATCATTTGCAGTTATTAGGGAGGCACTCTCAATTCTAAGTAAGCAGTACCAAATAAATTTGCATTTAATAACTGCATTAAAGTACAAGAAATACATGAATAGATATATAACAAAACATACTGTCAATGAAGTTGGAAAACATATTGATATTAATAATGTAAATTTATATCAATGGAATGAACTTACAGTTTCGCACATTGCCAGTACTTGTGACTTTGCAATCATTCCTATTAATGCAAAAGACCCAATGGATAATGGAAAGCCTGAGGATAAATTATTAATATTTTGGTTAATGGGATTGCCCACAGTTGTTTCGGAAACTCCTGCGCACTTAATGGCAATGAGTGCTGCTGGATTATCAATGTCATGTGCTAGTACAAATGATTGGGTAAGCGCAATAAGTAATCTAGCAGATAATGCAAGTAGTAGAAATCAAGCTGCGAAAAAAGGTTTTATGTATGCCTCTGATGTAAGTAATGAAGAGAAAAAGATGTCATCATGGGATAACATGTTTAGCTTTGTTGTTGATTTGAAAATTAATAAGCTTTCATAATTTCAAGGCTTTAAAATCGACTGCATTCAAGAGATTTCCTTTAAAAAAACTGAATTAATAAGGATTGCATGATTGAACATATATAATTTAATTTTAATAGTGATTATGGGAAATACCCTAATCTTATTTTAGTAGAAAAAGATAATTAAGGAGTAAGTGTGAGTAAATGTCTAATATGTGAAAGTGAATACCAACCCTTTGTTAATTTTGGTGATATGCCAATTGCTAATGCATTTGCAACAAAGAAGGAATTAGAGAATGAATATACCTTTCCAATGAAGGTGGGTTTTTGTGAAAGTTGTAACATGGTGCAGTTAGTTGAGCAGCCAGATAGAAAAAAAATGTTCCATGAAAACTATGCTTTTTTCTCATCAACTTCAGATTACATGAAAGAACATTTCAAACGATTTGCCGATTCAGTTTCTGAATTACAGGCGCTAGATAAAAATTCTTTTGTAGTTGAGATTGGTAGTAATGACGGAATCATGTTGCAGAATTTTGTGGCGGGCGGCGTTCCTTGTCTCGGTGTTGAGCCATCAGAGAATGTTGCTAAGATTTCAATGCAGAAAGGGATTGAAGTCGTTTTAGAATTCTTTGATCGGCCTTTAGCTGAAAAGATATCTAAAACTCATCAAAAGGCAGATGCAATACTTAGCGCGAATGTGATGTGTCATATTCCCTATATGCACTCTATCTATGATGGCGTTAAGGTTCTTCTAAAAGAGAGTGGCGTTTTTATATTTGAAGACCCTTACCTAGGTGAGATTATTGAGAAAACTTCTTTTGATCAGATTTACGATGAACATGTATTCTTATTTTCTGCATTGTCAATCAATAAACTTGCAAATATGCATGAATTAGAACTTATTAATGTTGAGCCACAAATCACTCATGGTGGCTCCATGCGATATACAATAGCTCATAAGGGAGTGAAGCCAGTATCAAAGAATGTAGCAACTTTAATTGAACAAGAGGTGGTGCTAGGACTAGACAACAAGCAATCATATCTTGGTTTTACTGATAGTGTTAACAAAATTAGAGATGACTTAATTGAACTTCTTAAAAAGCTGAAAAAGGAAGGAAAAAAAGTTGTTGCATATGGAGCGACATCGAAAAGTACTACAGTAGCTAATTACTTTGGTATAACTCCTGAACTCTTAGAGTGTATCTATGACACTACTCCTATTAAACAAAATAAATATTCACCTGGGGCTCATATTCCTGTTCTGCCGTATGATCAATTTAGAAAAAGTAATCCAGATTATGTGTTACTTTTTGCATGGAATCATGCGGAGGAAATAATGAAAAAAGAAACTGATTATATGAAGAGTAATAGACATTGGATTACCTACATTCCTGAGGTAAAAATTCATTGAATATGATTCTTTGCGCAAATCCTTCAGAACAATTTAAAAGTTATCAGTTAGAAATTGAAAAAGCTGTAATTTCAGTAATGCGAAGTAATCGTTATGTTCTTGGAAAAGAGGTAGATAGTCTTGAAAAAGAGTTTGCTGACTATATTGGCACAACTTCAGCAATTGGTGTTGCTAACGGCACAGATGCTATTGAACTTGCCTTACGGGCGTTAAATATTGGACCAGGAGATGATGTTATAACCGTTTCCCATACTGCTGTAGCAACAGTAGCTGCTATTGAATGTACAGGGGCAAAAGCTGTTCTAGTAGATGTAGAGCCTAAATCTTATACATTAAACCCAGTTCAATTAGAAGAGTGCTTTACAAAAAATACAAAAGCTATTATTGTAGTTCATTTATATGGAAATGCAGCAGATTTAGATTCGATAGTAACCTTTTGTAACTCTCATAAATTATTCTTAATTGAGGATGTCTCTCAAGCCCATGGAGCAAAATATAATGGTAAGAGACTTGGTAGTTTTGGAGATTTTGGTTGTTTCAGTTGCTATCCTACTAAAAATTTAGGTGCAATTGGAGATGCTGGCCTAGTTACTACAAACAATAATGATTTGGCTAATAAAGTTAGAATGTTGAGGGAGTATGGGTGGGAAAATCGAACTAGTATATTTCCAGGAAGAAACTCAAGATTAGATGAAATTCAAGCTGCTGTTCTGAGGGTTAAACTTAAATATCTTGATGCAGATAATGAAAAAAGACGTAAGTTAGCTAAATATTATTCTGATGAGTTATCTGAGCTGCCAATTCAACTTCCTTCAATTCGTGCAGGAGTAGAATCTGTTTTTCACCTTTTTGTTGTGCAAGTGGAAAATCGCCAACTTCTTCTTAAATACTTAAAAGAAGAGGGTATTCTTGCAGGTATTCACTATCTTCTTCCAGTCCACCTCCAACCAGCATACCAAGATCATATACAGACTGCAAATGATATGAGCACCTCAGAGAGCATAGTAAAAAAAATAATTTCATTGCCTATTTATCCTGAGCTGTCATTTGATGATGCTAAAAAAATAATTAATACTTTAAAGAAATTTTTTAATTAAAAATACTTGAATGATTAAAGTTAAGAGCACTTCCATAGAGGGTTTTCTTGTTATAGAGCCAAATTGCTACAAAGATGACCGTGGCTTTTTTCTAGAAACATATCAAGAAGATATTTATAAAGCTGCAGGAATACCAGACAAATTTGTTCAGGACAACCAATCTAGATCTATTAAAGGTGTTATTAGAGGGATGCATTTTCAAGTTAATAGACCACAAGCACAAATTGTCACTATCATGCGAGGTTCAGTATTTGATGTTGGAGTAGATTTACGTCAAAACTCACCAACATTTGGAAAATGGCAAGGAGTTGAATTAAGTGATAGTGGGCAAAGACAGGTTTATATGGCTCCAGGAATAGCACATGGTTTTTGTGTTCTCAGTGATTTGGCTGATTTGCATTATAAAGTAAGTAGATTTTATGATCCTGATGATGAGTGTGGAATGGTTTGGAATGATTCCGAAGTTAACATTGATTGGCCATCAATTACCCCTTTCATACACCAAAGAGATGCAACTTATCAATCATTATCTCAGTTGATAGATAGCCATCAGTTGCCTTATAATAAATAGATAAGATGGAAAGTATTAGGACTAAATTAGAAGGAAAAGTAGTTTCTATTACTGGCGCAAGTGGCTATATTGGTTCTGCATTAACTCAAGAATTAGAAAAGTATTCACTAAAAATAATCCGTATCAGTAGAAAAAAACTTGTTCCAAGAGATGGTGTTGAAGATTGGGTGCTTGACCTAAATAAACAAAGTAGCTGGATTAGAATTGTTAACAAATCAGATATTATTTTTCATTTGTCAGGAAATACTAGTATCTATAGTGCTGAGAAAGACCCAAATGAAAGCTTGAAATCAACTCTCTTCCCAATTATTCAGCTGATTAATGCTTCAAAAAAAATATCTCGCATTCCTCGAGTGGTTTTTTCCTCAACAGCTACAGTGTATGGACTCACTAAAGAGCTACCTGTTTTGGAAACTAGTCAGCCAAATCCTATTACTACATATGATTTGCATAAGTTTTTTGCTGAACAACAATTATTGCTGGCAAGTAGTTGTAATATAATTGATGCAATTTCATTAAGATTGGCAAATGTTTATGGCCCAAGTCCAACTGAGAGCCTTGCAAAGGATAGGGGTGTTCTTAGTAAGATTACTAGAATGAAGTTTGAACTCAAAAACCTTCAAATTTATGGAAATGGTGAATATCTGAGAGATTATATTTATATTGATGATGTTGTGAATGCATTTCTGCATGCAAGTGTTATGAATTATAATATCTTGCTTAACAGAAATGATATTTCACTCAATGTTGCAAGTGGAAAAGGTACTAAAGTTATAGAGGTATTTAAATTAATTTCTAACGAAGTAGAAAAAATTACTGGTAATAGAGGGGCTATAAAAAATGTTCCGTGGCCTAAAGGAATCAATGAAATTGAGAAAAGAAACTATATAGCTTCAATTGAATTATTTAAATCTCTGACAGGATGGGAACCAAGTGTATCTTTAGATGAAGGTATTGAGTTATTAGTTAAATACTATAGTAAGGAGTTTAATAGTAATGAAGTTAGTTAAATTGATAGAATTTCCTTATCTTAAAGAAAGTAATGGTGACTTGGTTGTAGTTGAAGGAGACATAATTCCATTTAATGTCTCTCGAGTATTTACTGTAAGAGCATCGAAAGGTTCTGTGCGTGGGGAGCATGCTCACCGGCACTGTTCACAGTTACTAATATGTACTAATGGCGCAATAGAAGTGAAATGTGATGATAATAGAATAACCGAGACGTATGTTCTGGATAAAGCAAATTTTGGGCTATTTATTCCGCCAGGGATATGGGGATACCAAAAATATATAGAAGAGAATACAACCCTAACTGTTCTCTGTGATTTACCTTATGAGGAAGCAGACTATATACGTAACTATAACGATTTTAAGCTTTTTTCCAATCAAATTATAGGGTGAGGGTAGTATTTTGAAAATAATAGTAACTGGTGCGACTGGTCATATTGGATCTTATCTAATTCGTGAGCTCGGGTTTCAATTCAAAGGATCTGAAATTGTCATAATCGATAATATGATGACTCAACGTTTTCCTTCTTTGTTCAACCTTCCAACTGAAAGTAATTACCATTTTATAGAAGAAGATGTTGCAAATATGGATTTGAATGCCGTGTTTTCTAATGCAAATATAGTAATACATTTAGCTGCAATTACTGATGCAGCAGGAAGTTTTGATCGAGCCGAAGAGTTGGAGTTTAATAATTATCAGTCAACTGTAAAAGTTGCTAACGCTTGTGTTAAAAATGGTGCATCACTAATTGCATTATCATCAACTAGTGTTTATGGTACTCAAAATGATGTTGTTGATGAGGACTGCTCAGAGGAAGAGCTTCAACCACAAAGTCCGTATGCAACTACTAAACTTAAAGAAGAAGAGTTTATTGCGACATTGTGCAATGAGAAAGGTTTAAAAGCAATTCATTGTCGATTTGGTACAATTTTTGGGGCCTCTCCAGGTATGAGATTTCATACTGCAGTTAATAAGTTTTGTTGGCAAGCAGCAATGGGAAAACCTATTAGCGTTTGGTCAACGGCATATGATCAAAAGAGGCCATATTTAGATTTATTTGATGCATCAAGATCGATAGAATTTATTATCAAAAACAACTTGTTTGATGGAAGAATTTATAACGTACTCACTGAAAATGCAACTGTACATCAAGTAGTTGACATAATTAGAGAATCTATTCCAGATCTAAGCGTTGAGTTTGTAGACAATAGAATCATGAATCAATTATCTTATGAAGTTTCATGTGATAGGTTTAAAGACAAGGGATTTAATTTTACTGGAAGTTTAAGACGTGGTATTGAAGAGACAATATCGTTATTACGTAACTAACACAAATCTAATAAACAAAAATGGTTGAAATAATTTTCGTATTATTTTTAGTTGGTTTCACAATATGGCTTGCAAAAAAGTACAAAGAAATAGCATGGGTTATTGCAATCGCATTTGTTTTACGTTTTAGTGCAGCATTAATTAATTTATATGTTGTAACGCTTCCAGATGCTGGAATTGATGCGACTGGATTTGAGCATAATGCATGGTTGTGGGGAAAGGGTAGCTTAACAGAGGCTACTTCACATTTTTTTGAATACGGACTACCATGGTTCTATTCAAATTTGGGATCATTGGTTTATGTAATTGTTGGTAGAAGTCCTTTAATTCTTTCCTCTATAAGTGTAATAGCGGGTGTTTATTGTGTAGTATTAGTTTGGAAATTATCTATAGAGGTCTGGGGTGCGCACAGTGTTGCTAAGAAATCAGCTTGGTTAGTTGCCGTGTATCCAATTTTGATTCTATATTCGTCTATTACCATGCGCGAAGTGTTTATTACTTTGCTACTTCTTTATGGCATGCTTAATGTTGTTTTATGGTCAAAAACAAGAAAAATAATAAATGCATTTATTGCCTTAATGGCATTTTCTTTACATATTCTCTTACATCCTGGTATGGCTGTCGCAGGTGTTTTGTTTATAGGTCTGTTGCTTCTATATTACAACAAGAGGTTTTTTGCTAGTTTAATTATTAATTCTAGCATTAATGTGCCCTCTTTCTTGGTAATTATGTTTTTTTTATTGTTAGGATTGTATATTTCTATATATAGTGCATCTTTGGTTGATGCCATAGGTTATGGTAGCTGGCTAAGAATGGACACATTGGTAGATAGGGCAAGTATTATGTATACAGGGGAAGCAGCTTATCCTTCTTGGTTAATAGCTGACACACCTATGCAGTTTTTGTTGCTATTAGTTCCCAAATTATTTTATTATCTTTTTTCTCCATTTCTATGGGATATTTCAAAACTTAGCCATGTACTTGGTATGTTAGATGGAGTAGTTTTTATAATGTTATTTCTTCTAATTTATAGTCATAGAAAATATATTACGTCCAACCCTCAGGCATTTATATTATTAGTATTTGTAATTTTCTTGTCCCTAGTATTTACCATAGCAGTTGGAAATTTTGGAACAGGTTTACGACACCGATCTAAGATACTTCCAATAGTAATAATTATTGCCGCTCCATTTATTTATCGAGTATTGTTTTTCAAGAAGAAAAAAGTAAAGTTAGAATAGTGATATAAGTAATTCTAATAATATAATATGGTGCCATGACTCTTGCTTTTTTAGATATAGACTTTAAACTTACAAATAATATATTACTATTGATTAAAATTTCAGTAATTATGATTCTATTTAATTTGATAACAAATGATATATCGATTCCATTATTTGGAATATTGGGGGCTGTCGCATCTACGGCTTTAACATTTTTATTGGGCTCAATAACTGCCTATTTTTTTTCAAGCAAAATCATCCCAAAAAAAATATTCATTTATTTAGTTCTTAAAGTTCTTTTTGTATCAGTAACTGCATTTATTGTAAATGCTTTTATAGTTTATTATTTTGACATTTCTGCTATATATGAATCATTATTATTGGCACTTATATTTACGTTGCTTTTATTTTCCTTAAAAATTAAACAATATTACGTTTCTATCAAACATATATATTTCAAAATATTAAATAATTATTTTTTTTAAATACGCGGGTGACGAAAATTGAAAAATGTTGATACTAATGTAGTCAAAGGTTTTGGAGAGGAGTGGGATTCGTACAATCAATCTTCTTTAACAGACAAAGAAACTAAAGATTTGTTTGATAGATATTTTAATATTTTTCCTAAGGATTTTTTTGCAAAAGATAAAATAGGCATTGATGTTGGCTGTGGGTCTGGAAGATGGGCTAAACATATTGCGCCCTTAGTCAAAGGTCTTCATTGTGTCGATGCAAGCAATCAAGCATTAAATGTAGCTAAAAATAATTTGGAAAGCTTTAATAATTGCACCTTTATTAATGCTACGACTGACTCTCTTTCATCTTTAGACCAAAAATTTGACTTTGGCTATTCACTTGGAGTTCTTCATCATATTCCTAATACTAAAAAAGCATTATTTGATTGTACTTCTGTTTTAAAAAAAGGTGCACCATTTTTAATTTACCTTTATTTTGCATTTGATAATAAGCCTTTTTGGTACAGATTGTGCTGGAAATTAAGTGAGCCCTTACGGTTTTTGATTTCAAGAACAAATTTTCCAATAAGAAAGTTTATTACTACATTAATCGCCATATTAGTTTACTTTCCAATTTCTAGATTTGCTTCAATAGCCGACAAGATTGGATTTAATTCAAGAAATATCCCTCTGTCTACCTATAAAAATACAACATTTTATACAATGCGAACAGATGCACTTGATAGGTTTGGGACTAGATTAGAGCAGCGCTTTACAAAAAAGGAAATACATTCAATGATGATAGACTCTGGCCTCACTAATATAAGTTTTTCCAAAGAAATTCCTTTTTGGACTGCTGTTGGGTATAAGAAGTAATTGATATGTGTGGTATTGTTGGAATCCTTTCAAATAATCGTAACCATATTGAAAATATTCAAGAGCTTCTTGACACTCTATTGCATAGAGGTCCAGATGGAAATGAAACATATAAAGAATATAGTCCTTCAATTGCTCTAGGACATTCAAGGCTTTCAATTATTGATCTAACATCTAATGGCACTCAACCAAAAGCATCATCTACTGGAAGATTTATCATTACTTTTAATGGAGAGATTTACAATCATCAAAATCTTCGTAAAAGAATTGAAAATGATTTAGATGTTATGCCAAGTTGGCAAGGTAGTTCAGATACTGAAACATTATTAATGTGCTTTGAACATTTTGGAATTAGTAAAACTATCGAATTGGTAACTGGAATGTTTGCAATTGCAGTCTGGGATAAACAATTAAAAGAAGTAACCCTTATAAGAGATCGTTTTGGAGAAAAGCCATTGTACTATTCCAAATTTGGTGATGGCCAAGATAGTGTTTTTGTTTTTGCATCTGAAATAAGAGCAATTAAAAAGCACAAGCTTTATAAAGGTGGATTTAGTAATGAAGCATTATCTTGTTACTTTAAATACAACTATATTCCTGCCCCATACTCAATTTATGAAAATATATTTAAATTAAATTCTGGAAGTTTAATGAAAATAAAGTTTAGTGGTGGGAAGTGGAATTTTGATAATTTAAGCGATGTTGAGTGGTCAAAACCATTCAACTCTGACGCTAATCTTGCTGACAAAATATCTACTCTAGGCGAAAAAAAAACTATAGATATGCTTGATAATATCCTAACAGAGGTTATAGATGAATATTCTATTTCAGATGTTCCAATTGGATCTTTTTTATCTGGTGGGATTGATTCAACTCTAGTGTCTTCTATTATGCAAAAAGTTTCAATAAAGCCTATTCAAACATTTACAATTGGCAGTAAAGATAGTTTGTATGACGAGTCTAAATTTGCTTCAAAAGTTGCCAAACATCTGGGGACAATTCACCATGAGCTAATATTAGATCATCAAGATGCCATTGATGTTATTCCAGATTTATGCAATATTTATGATGAGCCTTTTGCAGATTCCTCACAAATACCTATAGTGTTGCTATCTAGGTTTGCAAAGACCAACGTTAGTGTGAGTATGAGCGGGGATGGTGGCGATGAAATCTTTGGTGGCTATAATCGTTACGTCTGGGGCCCATCTATTTATAAAACAATTAATAGGATTCCAGGTTTAGTTAAAAAACCACTTGGTGCTTCACTAGAATACCTATCAAAAGATGAGTTTCAATCTTTTATTAAGGCATCATCATCACTATTACCAAAAAAAATGAGAGTATCTTTGCCTTCCGATAAGTTAAGAAAAATATCTAAAATTATTCATTCTAATAATTCTGCAGAAATGTACCAATCATTAACTCAAGTTTCTGAGGCAGGTTTTGCTTTAAATGATAATATTAATGTAGACAATTTTAGCAATGACTGGAGCAATATAAATTCAGTTAGCACTAACATGATGTATACAGATAGAAAAACATATTTACCAGATGATATCCTAGTGAAAACTGATAGAGCAACAATGTCAGTTGGACTTGAAAATAGATCCCCGTTTTTAGATTATAAACTTTTTACTTTTGCTGACTCACTAGATGAAAATTATAAAATTAGAGGAAAACAAGGAAAGTGGATATTAAGAAAACTATTAAATAGATATGCTCCTAATTCTCTTATAGATAGGCCTAAATCTGGATTTTCTATACCTATTGGATCTTGGTTAAGAGGGCCATTAAAAGAATGGGCTTTTGATTTAATAAGTAAAGATAATATAAATAAATATGGCATACTTAATTATGAAATGGTTAACTCAATATGGGAAGCACATTTAACTGGCAAAGAGATGCATAATGAGCTCTGGGGAATATTAATGCTACAAAACTGGTTAATTAATCAAGATAAATAATTTTATGAACGTACTTTTTTTAACTAAATATTACACTCTTCCTGCTAGCTCTAGATTGAGAGCTTTTCAATATCAAAGTAAGATTGATGCATCAAGATTTAATGTTGATATCCAGGCTCTGCTTAGTAATAATTATTTAGAAAAAAAGTTTAATAATCAGCGTATTAGTTTCATTTATTTAATCTACCTATTCTTTAAAAGGACTTTACTATACAAAGTAGACTTTCTGAATTTGAGAATTTTATTCATATTAGTAGATGAATAAATTAAATCAACTTCCAGTTAGTGTAATTATTCCGGTATTCAATAATGTTAAATCTTTAAAAAGAGTTCTTGATGAGTTATGCAATCAAACATATAAGCCAAAACAAATTGTCATTATCGATTCATCAGATGTAGATGATATTAATGTAGTCTTAGTTAACTTTGATGATGATATCGAAATCGTTCATAAAAAAGTTAAAAAAGCTTACCCTGGAAGAGCTAGAAATATTGGAGCACACTATGCAACAGAAGATTGTATAGCATTCCTTGACTCTAAAACAGTTCCATCTAAATATTGGCTAGAGAATTCATTTAAAATGTTAAAAAATTATGATGTAATTTTTGGATCTGTAAGTTTTAGGGGTGTAGGAGTATTAGAAAAACTAATTTGTGCCTCAATTTATGGTGAAAATAGTTTAGAGAGCATATCAGGGACTTTGATTTCAAAAAATAATTTTTATAAAATTGGGCTTTTTAAAGAAACTATTAGGGCTGGAGAGGATGTTGATTGGAGAGGCAGAGTTAAAAAATCCAACTTAAGCTTCGTTGCTCCAAGCAATCATAGTTCAGTATATACAGAAATTTCTAGAAATCTAGCATTCCATTTCAAACGTTCTTTCATTTATCAATTACACGGTGCTTTAGTAGATATTCAACGCACTACTAAAATTACATTTTTGAGTTTATTTATAGTTTTTCTTGCAACTTTGATTCCTAATTGGAATTACTTGGTTGGTTATAATAATGAATTGTTATTTATCCCACACATACTGAAGTTTTTTTTACTAATTATGGCTCTATTTATTTCATATGGAGTCTTTAGCATTTATTTTTTAAAAATTAGTGCTAAAAAGCGATCTGCTATGTTATTTCTTGTTAACTTAACAATTTTTATATGGCTCTTTATAGTTATATTTTATTGGAATGCTGGGGTTGCAAACTGGGACTCCAATTCGCCATACTATATTCCGCACATAACTAAATTGTATTTAGGGATTCTTTTAGCTGCTTCTATAATAATAAGAGGAGTAATTTTTCCAATTAAAAGAGGGGTTTCTAATGATTATTTATTTCCCTATAGATGGGTATTTATTGGTTTAATTGGATTAACTTTAGACATCTCAAAAGCACCAGGTTATTTTTGTGGAGCGATAATTTTGACACTTAGGGGTGTAAAATTATTTTTGAGACCTAGTAAAAAAATAAAAGACAATGTGTGAAATGTCTAATTTAATTTTTAATTATGTCAGTTAATAACATTGACACTAACTATGTGGCATTGTTGATTTACCCCATTAATTATTTTTTTAGTTTGTCTTACCATTAAATGAAATCAATTATTTATTTTGTATCAGAAGATTGGTATTTTTGTTCGCATAGATTACCTATTGCACGCAAGGCTTTGGCAGATGGCTTTAAGGTTATTGTGATTACTAGAATTAACAAGCATGGGGATATTATCAAGTCTGAAGGTTTTGAATTAGAACCAATAGAAATTAAAAGAGGAGGTGTGAATTTAGTTTCTGAGTTTAAAACACTTTTTGCATTATATTCATGCTATAAAAAATATAATCCAGATATTGTACATCATGTTGCTTTGAAGCCAGTAATTTATGGAACATTAGTTGCAAGATTTATTGGGTCAATAAAGATTGTTAATGCAATGGCGGGCCTTGGTTTTGTTTTCATATCTAATAAGAAGAGAGTAAAGTTGTTGCGTTTTTTTATTCATAGACTATTCCGCTTCTTATTTAATAATAAAAACGGCCAATTAATTTTACAAAATAAAGACGATTTGGAATATTTTCTAAAAAACAAACTTGTTAAAAAAGATCGAGTAAAAATAATTCGTGGCTCTGGCGTTGATATCAATAAATTTATTCCAGTTGAAGAATGTATAGGCATTCCGATTGTGATGCTAGCTTCTCGTATGCTTTGGGATAAGGGAGTTGGAGAATTTATTGAAGCTGCTAAAATATTAAAACAAGAGGGTGTTGAAGCTCGTTTTGTTCTAGTTGGTAAGGTCGATTCTGAAAATCCCGCCTCAATATCTAATAGTCAATTGAATGAGTGGAATGAACTTGGTACAGTGGAGTGGTGGGGAGAGAGGAGTAATATGTACGAAGTGTTAGCTCAAGCGCATATTGTTTGTTTGCCATCTTATCGGGAAGGCTTACCTAAAGTGTTACTTGAAGCTGCGTCTTGTGGAAAGCCAATTATTGCTACCGACGTGCCAGGTTGTCGAGAGATTGTTCATGATGGAGAGAATGGGGTGCTTGTTCCATTGAAAGACTCCAACTCTCTTGCTGATGCAATTAAGGAGTTAGTGAATAATCCTAATAAAAGAGAGAGAATGGGTGAAAACGGTCGAAGACTTGTTGAGAGAGAATTTTCAGAAGAGATTGTGGCCTTCCAAACCTCAAGAGTCTATCGGAAGTTTTTAGTGTGATGCTAAATGCTTTAATAACTGGCGCGACAGGGTTTGTTGGTCTGCGTTTAATTAATCACTTGAGACAAGAGGGATTTGCTATTCGAATTATTGGAAGGACTGCAATATCTGGTGTAGAGTCAATTCTTTGTGATTTTTTAGTAGATTTCATCCCAGAAAATGCGTTTAAAGATATTGATATTGTATTCCATTTAGCAGGACATACTCACGACTTAAAAAATACAACAGAAGCAGAGAGTGCCTATCGAAAGCTGAATGAGGACGTTACAGATGATTTGTTATCGCTGTCAGTTAAATACAATGTCAAAAAATTTATTTTTGTAAGTAGTGTCAAAGCTGGGGGTCGTCCTTTAAAAGGAGGGCGCTTCTCAGAAGTGGAACAGAATTATTCTGATGGATTATATGGAGAGACTAAGCGAGAGGCTGAATTAAAGGTATTAAAAGCCGGTCAAAGTTACAATATACATGTATCAATTCTTCGTCCTGCTTTAATTTATGGACCAAAGGTAAAGGGCAATTTGAAATTAATGATACAAGGAATAAAGAAAGGCTGGTTTCCTCCTTTACCTGAAACGGGTAACCGGCGTTCCATGATTCATGTAGACGACGTGGTTCAAGCCCTTTCACTGCTTGCAAGTGATCAACGATCTAAAGATGAAATATTTATTGTAACAGACGGCAGAGCATACTCTTCTCGTGATATATATGAGATTATTTGTTCCACACTAGGCAAGAGAGTTCCCCAATGGGCTGTGCCACAATTTCTATTTCATGTTCTAGCCTCAATAAACCCAAACTTACGGTATAGAATAGGTAAGTTATTAGGCGATGAATATTATTCTTCGAAAAAAATACAATCTATTGGATTTAAAGCAAAAAAAACTTTAAAAGATATGCATGAAACGAATTTTTGATATATTTACTGGTACGGTCTTTTTAGTGTTACTGGTCGTTCCAATGTTTTTAATTTTTGTCTCTATTTATTTATCATCTGGAGGCCCAGCTTTATATTGGTCGGACAGAGTTGGCAAAAATAATAAAATATTCAAAATGCCAAAGTTTAGATCAATGCTAGTAGATATGCCTGATGTAGCGACACACTTATTGGTTAATCCAGGTGAATATTT
>Ga0209816_1000320_pt1 | contig 39011 bp, 38 predicted proteins | sample CoawatmetaG01DNA_FD_187509 | JGI IMG/M metagenome (GOLD analysis project Ga0209816, IMG submission 187509) | Marine microbial communities from the West Antarctic Peninsula - Coastal water metaG017-DNA (SPAdes) (version 2) | ecosystem: Environmental > Aquatic > Marine > Coastal ...
CTCTAATGGAGCGACTGTAGATGTAGACCCCGAAGTATTTGAAGCCGCTGCTGAACAACTCGTCGCAGCCTTTAAAAAACAGCTCACGCAAAAAAGAGAAGCAGGTTTTAGGGTCCGCATGTCCAACGTGGGCCGTCCCTTATGCACTTTGCAAATGGAGAAGTCCGGGGCGGAACGGGAACCGTTCCCCTATAATCACATTATGAGGATGATGATCGGCGATTGTGTCGAAGTAATCACCCGCATGATGCTCACCATAGCCAAGATTGATGTCACCAGTGACGGTGATGATGTGACAATGAAGGTCTCAGAGACCACCATCAAAGGCTCGAGCGATATCGATATTGATGGCAAGGTTCTGGATATCAAATCCTCCGCACCTTGGGCCTACAAAAACAAATGGGCCAAGGGATTTGATGCTTTGCTTGCAGAAGATGACTTTGGGTATGTTGGTCAGCTATTCGGTTATGCGGATGCCCAGAATAAGCCACCCGGTGGCTGGATCGTTGTAGATAAATCTTCCGGGGAGCTGATGGTGGTGCCTGTCACAGCTACCGCTGATCAGTGCAAAGCTATCAGGGCTCGCCGCAAGCATAATGTGGGGTCGCTTGAAAGTGATGCCGTATTTCAAAGGGGCTTTGAAGCCGAAGACGAGACATTCCAACGCAAAGAAACTGGCAAGAAAACCCTCTGTAAAAGCTGTGGGTTCTGCAACTTCAAAAAGACGTGCTGGCCGTCCGCTAAGTACAAGCCCCAAGCGGAATCCAAAGCAAAGTTCCCTCCTTTCAAGTGGTATGTCGATGCCGATTAAAACATCATCAGCCAAAGCAAAAGGGCGCAAGCTGCAGCAATGGACTGCTAAGCAAATACTGTCCAAGTTCAAAGAGCTAGAGCTCGATGACTGCAAGAGCAATCCGATGGGAGCTCATGGCGAGGATGTGCTGCTATCTCCAGCTGCCAGACGGTTGCTGGGGATCACCCTAGAGTGCAAGGCCCGGAAAAGTATAGCGGTGTACAGCTACGTCGATCAGGCCACGGCCAATGCCCCGAAGGGCATGGAGCCAGTGGTGATCGTTAAGGCAGACCGCAAGCAACCTTTGGCGGTGGTCGATGCGGCCTACTTTTTCAATTTATTAAAACAAGGAGCCCGTAATGGATCCGATTGATCTCCCCAAAAACACACTAGCGATTGCCTTCCAAATAGATATGGAGGAGGGCGAGCTCAGCGTGATGACCCAGCACAATCTTGAAAAAGAAGAGCTGGGTGAGGTTGAATACCAGATACAAGTAGACCTGTTACTCGGTTTGCAAATGATGCTGGATGCAGCTCCCGAGCTGCTGATCAGACAAGGGCTTCTGCAAAGACTTTTAATTGACGCCAAAGACGAGGACGAGTCAGAAATAGTTTTTGAGCCAGATGACGAGCTTTTAGATATCCTTGCCGAAGGCAAGATAATCCCGTTCAAAAAGACCCGGATCCATTGATGGCTAAATGGGCCGAGAAAGGGCACCCGTCTCCACCCCTACATGCAAATATGGTGGACAAGCCGCCGCATTATAACTCTGCAAATATAGAGTGCATCGAGGCTATGGAAGCAATGTCGGAAGGCGCTGATATACCCAGCCATCAGGCATATTGCTGGCAAAACTCTTTTAAATATCTCTGGCGCTGGCCGTACAAAAACGGCCTTGAGGATTTGAAAAAATGCCGCTGGTATTTGGATCGACTTATCAAAAAATTGGAGGCTGAACGATGATCACTCAAGAGGATATTGATGATTGCGCGGCGGATCGGCTGGCAGGAATAATCGAGGCTTTTAAGCAGGTAAAAGACCTGCCTAATGATCCTGCAGACGAGTATTTGGATTGCACCCCACTGGATATGGTCAAAGAATTTGCTCAATGCATGGATCATCCTCTGGATGAGCAATGGCGGTTTAATAGCGCCTTAGAAAATCTCCGCTACAGATTAATAGCCGAAGAATTTGGCGAAGTATCTGATGAAAGTGATGCGGGGAACCGCCCTGCAGCAATGGCGAAAGAGCTCGCTGACTTAGTATACGTTACTTACGGTTATGCAGCCAGTTTTGGCTGGGATCTCGATGAGGCTGTCAGACGAGTTCACGTCAGCAACATGTCCAAATTAGGACCAGACAACAAACCCCTAAAACGTCCAGATGGCAAAGTTTTAAAGGGGCCGAATTATAAAAAACCAGACCTATCCGATTTAGTATTGAGGGAGCAGACATGAAAAATCACTACGGGCCTACGCTGGGTATTTCTGAAGAAATACATGCAATGAAATACCGCTCTGAGGGCGAGACTTTTACCGAAGCTATGACTAGAGTTGCTGAAGCGCTCAAAGACGATGAAGCGCATTTCAACAACTTTAGAACGATCCTTTATAACCAGAGATTTCTTCCAGCGGGACGTGTGCAGTCTGCTATGGGCGCACCGCGCACGGTGACGCCATACAATTGTTTTGTCAGTGGCACTATAGAAGACAGCATGGAAGGGATTATGGATAAAGCTGGGGAAGCTGCACGAACAATGCAACTGGGCGGCGGGATTGGTTATGATTGGTCTACGTTGCGGCCTCACGGGTCATTGATCAGGAGCCTAGACAGTAAGTCCTCTGGGCCACTAAGCTTCATGGGAATCTTTGATGCCGTCTGCAAAACCATTGCCTCTGCCGGGCACAGGAGAGGCGCTCAGATGGGCGTTTTGAGAGTGGATCACCCAGATGTCGAAAAGTTCATCCGTGCTAAAAACAACTCCACAGACCTCACTCAGTTTAACATGTCTGTGGGGGTCACCGACAAGTTTATGGAGGCTGTGAAAGCCGACACTGACTTTGATCTAGTGTTTGAGGGTACAGTCTACAGCACTATTAACGCCCGGGCATTGTGGGACGATATTCTACGCAGCACATGGGACTGGGCGGAGCCGGGCATCCTATTTATTGATCGTATTAACCGCAAAAATAACCTGCATTATTGTGAGAAGATCGCTGCAACAAATCCTTGTGGGGAACAGCCTTTGCCGCCCTATGGGGCGTGTTTGTTGGGGTCTTTCAACCTTGTTAAGTACATACAAATGACGCCTGACGGCATATATGCATTTAATATGCAGATGCTGAAGAACGACATCCCACACATTGTAAGAGGTATGGACAATGTAGTGGATCGAGCGACTTACCCACTGCCACAACAGGAAAAGCAAGCCAAAGACACACGCAGAATGGGGCTAGGTGTAACTGGCGTGGCTAACGCGATTGAAGCAATGGGCCATGAATATGGGTCAGATGATTTCATCCACTGGCTAGAAAAAATCATGGGCGTAATTCGGGACGGCTGCTACATGACTTCTATCTCTTTGGCCGTCGAAAAAGGTAAGTTTCCACTGTACGATGATAAGTACCTAGATTCTGAATTTGCACAAACATTACCCCTTAGTATCCGCGCTTTAATACAGACCCACGGCATCAGGAATAGCCATCTGCTGTCCGTAGCTCCTACTGGCACAATCAGCCTGTCAGCGGACAATGTGAGCTCTGGCATTGAGCCTGTATTCTCACATAGCTACGATAGAACCATCCAGACTTTTGATGGGCCAAGGATCGAAACTGTGAAGGATTATGGCTATCAGAACTTTGGGATCAAGGGCAAAACAACTAATGAGCTGTCCGTATTTGATCATGTAAAAGTACTGAACACAGCATCTAAATATGTCGATAGTGCATGTAGTAAAACATGCAATGTCGGGGACGAGGTGGGCTGGGAAGACTTCAAGCGTGTTTATATGGAAGCGTTTGAAGGAGGGTCATCAGGTTGTACGACATTCCGTGCCAGCGGGAAGCGTTTTGGAATTTTGAATGCATCAGCGGTAGAGGATGTAGCAGAGCCTGATATCGAAGAACCCGACAACTTTATCGAAGAGGGCGGAGCTTGTTATTATGACCCATCCACGGGCCTTAGAAAGTGTGAATAATGCTCACTGCTGACGGTTTTGATGCAGCTATAATTGGTGTGGGGGAGCGTTGTGGCTCCCCCGAAATCATCGTTTATGACGCAGATAAATGCGTGGATATACTTATGGAAGGCGGCATGGATCACGATGAGGCGCAGGAGTTTTTTAGTTATAATACTCTTGGGGCTTATGTCGGGGAACACACACCCATTTACGTTTGGAAAATGGGCATAGAGGAAATAAATGAACGCTAGCCCTTTCACTAAGGTAATTGCTATGGTACTAACAATGAGCTAGCGTAAGCCAGCCAACAAAAAACCCCCCAGAGTTGACTGGAGGGCTTACGTCAGTTAGAGTTGTGGCAGTGAGGGGTTCTTGGTCGTTCTCCGAGCTGCTATATAGACCCGGGGGTTGCTCCCCCGGGTATTTTATTGGACTATTGCGTTCACTGCTTCAGCAGCTTCGCTTACTTCGCCCCGCGCATCCTCTAAAATACCCGGCACACCTTCAGCATCCGTTTCTAGGTCCGTTTTAAGTAGGCCAGATCCAAGGAAATAAAGCAGGGTTTCTTCCAATAAAGGATCCCCCGGATTTTTGTTATATTTGCTGGCTAGAGCGAGATACTCATCAGGATTAGCTAGGATATTTTGTCTGATCGCCATCCCCCGTGAATCTGGGTCCATCTTCTCAATTGCACCTCCAAGAACTGATCGGATCCTTGTACCGATACGGCTCAGCGGCCCAATAAAGATAGCAATCATACGATTGGTATTTGTCCGGGCTTGTTGATTAAAAGCGGTGCGCGATTGCCCTGCTATCGGGCTTGCACCTTTTAATGCTTCTGTCTCCCGGGCCATACCAAGTGATGCTTCAAGACCACTAAACAGCGTCTCTCCCTCATCTCCGTATATCTCCCTGCCCACCTGAAACAGAGGGGTGAGCTCATCAGCAGCTCTCTCCCCGGGAGCCACGTTCATCGGGGTTACGCCACTAGTCTGGAGCTTTCTGCCAATAAGCTTATCGTCTAGAAACTTATTGTAAGCTAGCTTCAGTGCATCTTTGATCACAGGACGATTAGCCTCTGGTGAGGCTTCAATCGCCTGTAGAAGCTGCCTCATTCGGCTAACAGTCTCCGACCCGGTAAAGAACCCTGAGAACGCTTTGTACGGGTCTGATGTGGCAAAGATCTCAGCGCTGCTAGCAATCTGCTTAAGCTGTGGGGTGAGCGACTTATCAAAGAACTCTGTCAGAATACTGCCCTGCAGCTGCGCTATGCCTTTGTCTGCGCTAGCCTTCGTACTCTCTAGTACTTTGAGCAGCTCCTCCTGACTGCCTTTGGCAGTCTCGAGGCGTTTCAGGAAGCCATTTATCATAGCAGCCTTTTGCGGGAAATTTGCTGATAATACGCTTGAATAGTTGCCCAATTCAGCTGCCAGCTTTCCATAATCAATTCCCTCGATACCGCTGGCCCGGGCATCTAAAGCAAAGCGGCCTAGTACCTTCAGCACCATGTAATCTGCAATCTCGCCGCCATCGTTTCTAGGAAGGGTGCTTAGAGCGGTCTTAAGGTGGGCTATATCAAAGCGATTGCCTCGTTCTAGCCAATCCACAGACAGATCTTCAAAGGCGCTATCGTAACCGGGCTGGTTAAATCCTTTACCCGTCATTGTCGCAGTGAGATCTTCGTTGCTAGTCCGCCCAAGTGTGTTGTCGTAAAGATCTGCATACTCGGCTAGCTTTGACTGCGGAGAATTAGGCCCACCAGATTTGAACAAGTAATCCTCTTGAAAATACCGCTTAGCTTCCCGGGCGTTTGCGGCTAACGCATCACCGCCTTCTTCCTCAACAAAGTCCAGCATGTCGTTATCGATGAACTTGATAAAGTCTCTGACTGTAGACCCAGCCAACCCGTTGCCCCGGGTATACAAATCGCTAGCCAGCTGTGACATTTCTTGGCGGATCTGTTTGTAGAAAAAACCAAAGTTAAGCTTGGGGTCGTTGTCTATAAATTCCTGTACACGATCTATGACTTCTTCTGGCGTTTCACGGCGCATAGCGCCCTCTTCGCCAGCTTCATCAGCAACCATTTTAGGCTGTACAAGTCTGTGCAGTGTGCCAACCGGGCGATTACTCTTTACAAGATATTCCGCCTCAGTGATGCTGCCGAGATTAATACGTTCAAACTGACCAACGATTGCTTCAGCATCGATTGGCCCACCGCTTACAGCTGCGTATTTAGCATCTTTATCAGTGCGCTGTGCTGTATACGCCACTTCTAAAAGTTTCTTTATGCGGTCTCTGACCGCTGTAGCTGGGCCCTCTAAGTCAGTGCCATATTGAGCTGCAAGCTTATCAATTACATCTGTGGCCTCTAGGTCTTGATCAAAGCCACTCATGATCTTTGCATAGTCTGCATCATACTTAGCTTGCGCTTGAGCTAGACCACCACTCACATCATCCACAGATACCCGAGCAGTATCCGTAAGAGCCTCGGCTCCCTCTTGCAGCTTGGCAGTCTGCTGAGCAGCCGTCTCTCCACCCAGCTCTTGCGCCTGTAGCCTTAAGTCTTGCTGCACAGCTGCGATAGGCGCATCAACAGCATCCACAACAGGTGATCCCGGGATGTTCATGGCCCCAGCCCTGACGCCCAAGGCATTGCTTCGATCAGCTTGATTACCAGTGCCCTTGAGAAGCGCACTTACCGTATCAATGGTAACCGTCTGGTTCTCATCCATGCCACGAATAGATTGTACTAGGACTTCTTTGTTAGCCTCCACTATCTCGGCTATGCGCTTACGTGCCTCTGCTAGCATTGCTTCGTTAGCATCCGGGGGCAGGTTAGCCAGCTCGAGAGACAACTGCATATACACAGCTTTTTCTGGTCCCTTGGCAGCATTTACAAATCCACCTAAAAGGAATTGCCCTGCAGTGGTGGCCACTGCTTTAGTTGTAGCTAATGCTCCTAAAGCAACCCCGCCAAGGGCCATGCCCTCGGCAAGCACATTTAGCCTGTGCTCGATAACCTTATCCGCATCCTCGTCCCCTAGCTCTACTAAATCAGGAAAGGCGGGAAAGGTGGCGTTAGGGCCCATAACAAGAGTAGCCTCGTTAGTGCCTGTGGTCAGCGTTGCAGCGGCTTCCCCGGTAAGTGTCGCGGTGATACCTTTAAAAGTGTTAAGGACAACATTGGCTACTTTAGATGTTGCTTGCGGGATAAGCGACAAGGCACGTACTGTGCCTACCCCAGCGGGAAGACCAGCAATAATTGCAGGGCCAGCGTCCGCAATCATCGCATCCCAAAAGGTTCCACCAGTATCGACATTAACTGATTTTTCTTGGGCGCTCGCAACAAGGTCATCTGGATATTGATCTCCAATTGGGGAGGATCTAAGTACATCAGCCACATCTGTTTTCTCCAGAATAGCGGCGTCTGCTTCTCGAAAATCAGACACGCTTTCTTGAAAGCCTTTACCTAGAATTTGTAGACCACCAACTTTTGCAGGAACATTATAGGGGTCTGCCCCAAAGAGCATTTTAGCCCCGCCCATCAAACTGGTTTCGGGTTCCGGGATCAGTGAATCACTGCCATCCTCCCTTACAAATCTGTGGGAGTTACCTACCAGCTCAATATTCGGGTTCAGCTCTCTGGTATGTTCCCCGTTCTCGTCTTTCTGATAAACAATGTCCTTATATCGATCCATCGCCTCTCCGAGGCTAAGATTATCGTACATATTTGTTGGGAAAGCAGCCTCGAAGGAAGGTGGGGACACTGCATCCTTAAACGGATCATCCTCATCCTCTTGGACTAAGATTGCACCTTCAAATGGATCTTCGTTCACCGCATCAGCAGCCATTATTTAATTCCCTTGCAGTTTTTTTAAGGCCCCACCTACTGGTGCGTTTTGTAGAGTTGGACTGTTGGGGTATGCATCTTTAAGCGCTTGTGTGACTGTAATTGTTTCCCCGTTGCTATACGCAGTAAATAAATCAGCAGGGCTTTTTTCAACAGTAGAGGGCGCGGCTGCAGACGTAGGACTAAACTCTGTTTTGCCTGCAAGTGCGTCATATATCTGAATAGACTTTAGTGGATCATAGTTGTTCGAGGTTTCGTTAGTAAATTCTGACATAGCGTACCGATTAAAATTTTGCCCGTATGGGTAGGCCCTCAAGCCTCCTGTGATTTCTCGACGAGCAATGATTGAACCAATCTTACCATTACGCTTATTCTCGATAGTGCGAATTGTGCTGCTGATTAACCTATTTATGATAGGCAAAGCCTTTTCTGGGGACAACCCTTGGCCAACTTGTTGTAGGTTCATCCCCAATTCTTTATCCGACAGGCCTTGCCCCGTAGACCCCATCAAACGCGCTTGGTCGTATGCCGCTCTCAGCTGCATTGCAAACAACAACTTGTCGTTTGGTGTACCTAGCTTTTCAAATATTGGTGTAGCAGCTGTTGCAACCCTTTCGTAACTAACATCATCTTTGCCAAACATAGATGCGAATGCCGTGGCAAACTGGTTGATTTCTTCGTTAGCCCCACCAATCGCTACAAGGTAATCGTTCATAGCGCCGGGGTTTTCAGTGACTAATTTACGGTAATCAAGCAGGTTATCTACAATGCTAATGCCGTCTTGAACAAGCTCGGAAGCTTCTTGAATAGGCGTGTTATAGACCTTGACCATCGTGGCTACGTCACCGTCTGGAGAAAGGAAACCTTTATCAACATCTTCTATCACCTGACTTTCATCAAGCGCATTTACAAAGACTGATTCAGTGACCATTTCACCATCTTCGCCACCTTCTTTAGGCACTTGTCTGGTAACTTCTTTTATAAGAATTTTACCGGCCAGATCGATCATGCCGTCTTCGCCTACTGGGTAGTACGCTATAGCATCCTTTTTATCTCGAGCTGTTTTGAGAGCTCGATCATTGTACATATCCATGCTGTCCGTCAGCTGAGATATGTACGCCTCTTTGTTCTCTTTAGAAATTTTCGTATTGTTCTGTATAGTGAGAATTGCTCCAGTGGCATCCCCAGAATTTTGTATGCGTGTTTTGTCGAGGAACTCTGCAAAGTCGAATACGTCTAGTGTTTTCACAAACTCTTGCACTTGGGCAAGAGCAGCATTCTTTTCTGCTTCCCCAATGCTATCATCAGCATTAATCGTTGCAATAAGCCTGTCTGCGTCATCCGTAGTTTCAATGCTTGAAAAATCGAGATCAAAGCCAGCTGGTTTCATTGGCTCCAACGTAATCACGTTTTCTTGATAACCGCCTTCAGTGCCCTCGAAGGGCTGAGATTTATCCCCAGCAGCCCATTCTTTAAACGCTTGGCTGTTGCTTATACCATCAATGGTTTGGTCTGCTGTTCCTGTATCAATCTCTGCAATAAGCTTATCGACATCTTCATCTGAGGTCAGGTACATGCCGTCTTTGTCTTTTCGAGCTAAGAACTCCCAAGTATTTCTCAGGATGTTACGCTCAGAGCGTTTAATTTTCTCTGGTGTCGCGCCGGGTACGCCCCGGACCCCTGCAAGCCTGTCTTGCGCGTAGGCTATGAATAATTTATCCTGAGTTTCTTCATCAAATACGGTATTAATAGTAAAGCCTAATCTATCAAAAAGCTTATCCTTACCATTTTCATCTTTACCAACGAAATCACGCAGCGTATTTCCTACGAATTGGTATTTACCAACGGGAGTACTCGCCAAACCCCTGTCATAGGCTTCCGTATCCGGGGGCATAAACTCCTTAGACCAATTGAAATAATCTCCGTTTCGTTTAACAAGCTTTAGCACCTCTGGCAGGGTCATCTCAGACACAGGTTTGTCTGTTTTGAAGAAAGTTTTCTTGCCGTCAAACTCGCCAATCAGGGTTGCATTGATGTCCCCGGCAGATTCACCTTGGACAAGCCTATCCATTTCGGGCATATCAAAGCGCGGGATATCTGGTTTAACTGGGCCAGCAAACTCTTCAACTTTTCTAGAAATGCGGCGTTGTTTGACCCCTGTCTCATAGTTGGTTTCAACTTTGGTGGCGTCCCCTTTGAACGTCACCAGCTGATTAAACATATAATTAATCGTGCCATCATCTCCCTCAAAACCTACGTTTCGGGCAATCTGTTGGGCTTGTTTGAGGTACAGGGCGTCTTCATCTGCTTGCTCCTCGCGCTTTAGTTTTAAACGAGTTTTCTCGTCTTTGAGATCAGTTGCTTTAAGGGCGTCAGCTTTAAGCTTTGCGTCCTGTTTTTTGCTCATCATAGGCACATAAACACTGGCGAAGCCCTCCATAAAGCTGCCAAATTTATCAGGCTTCTGAGCGTAGTTTATGCTACCGCTGGCTACTCCAGCCTGTACGTCACGCCAACCCATCAGCCATCTCCTCTTCAACTGGTTCTTCGCCCATGCCAAGCATGGATTGTTGCTCGTCCCCAGACGCCTGCAGAGGCTCTTCTGGCATTGCCATGAGACCGCCTTCTGGCGGTTCCTCAAGCGTCTCCTCAACAGCTTCTGGCGCTGGAGTTGCGTCTTCAGCATCCACTAGCCCAAGCGCCATTTTAAGTGCTGTAGGAGTGATCGACACACGATCCTTATCGCTAGCACCCATCTCGTAGGTTTTGCCCTCAGACTTAGCCATAATCTCAATATATCGAGCCACAGGCCCCGCCATGAGTATGGCAAGGTCAATGGGGATCTTACCCCGGCTGATGCCCTGCAACATTAGGCTAGCGGTGATCACTGTGATTGGTGTCTCTAAATCTATCAGAGACATAATAAGGTCAGTCTCCCGGGGCTCGTCCATCTTGGTGATAAAATATTCAACGCCCTCATCGTAATCCACAATGTCCGGGGGCCTATGCCAGCCATAGTTGCGGGTATCGGTGGTAAAGTTAGCTCCGGGGATTGGCGAACTAAGCTTCTGCATCGAGCATCTCCTCTTCGGTGGGCTCAGCAGCCTCTGGCTCTGCCATCATCGCCTCTTCAAGCTTGTCTAGGTACTCGGGCGTATACATCAACCCTTCCTCAGACATCTCTGCAATATTGCGGGGCACCTTGCCTTCGATAAACCCTTTGATGGATTTCTTAATGGCATCTTCAAACTTCATTTCTACGCTCCGCTATTAATTGCGCTTGCTGTCTAATTTGCTCACGTTGCCGCTCCAGTTCTTCGAACTGGCGGTCAACAGCACTTTGCTGGGGAAAGGGTATTACTGTGTCTACGCTCACTTAGGCAGCGCTCCGTAATTCACTAGCAAGTATCCCTGTGGGCCTTGCACAATAGCTTGAGGATGGGTCTTCTGTATTTCTTGGGCCATCACGCCAAAAGTGGGCCCGTTGTTTAAGCCCACCCTCTTAGCTTCGGCGTTCCAATCCCAAGTGTAGTACCTGATACCGTCCACAGTTTCTAAGTGCTCGATGTTTTCTTTGAGGCGCTGGTCACTAGGTGCCGTAATAATAGCAGCCGCTATTGAGCCAAACGCTCCCCACTTACCATCTGAGCTGCTTCCGCTGCCAGCTTGAGCCCTGATTTGTGCAGCTAGGATTTCAGCGTCTCGGGTAGCCTCATTGTCGGCACCTTTAAAGATGTAGTCCAACAAGTTATCTATACTGTCCCAGAGCCTGTTCTGAGCCTCTGTAGAGATATCGAGAGCGTTCTTAACGTCCTGCCCAACAGCTTCAAACATCATAGCCGTATTAGTGGTTTCTACCGACTGACGCCATTTAGCGTTGCTAACATCAATATTATATTGCATCTCGCTGTAGAAGCGGTCCCGGCTATCCGACATTTCAGCATTGAACTGGCCAACCGTATTAGTTTCCCCGGCGTTAAACTTCGCTAAAGTATTCATTTCTGTAGAGTTATGCCGAGCGATTGCTGAGTTCAGCTCATCATAGAACTTGGCCATCTCGTTTTGGCTTTCTGCCGTAAATAATCGCTGGGCGTTCATGACTTTCTGATCTTCAAAAAGTGCTTGCACCACAGCCTGTTTATTCACAACTTCGGCTTGCTGCTCATTGGTCAGGTTTGTTAGATCCATTTCCAGAAAGGCTTTGGCATTTGTAACAGCAGCTGTTTCCCGAGCAGTAAGATTACCTAGCTCGAAGTTAGCTAGGATCTTCGCTTTGTTAATGATGCCCTCTTGGCGATTGTCTAGGTTCTTTGTGGTTATTGTTTGGAAGAAAGCAGCTTCTTTATCAGCCACACCCAAGGTCGCTTCCATCACAGCATTCGCATAGGCAGCGGTTGCCGCTGTCCCAGTTATACCAGTAAACGCAATGGTCTTCTCGGTCTCCCGCACCATGCGTTGTGCCCAAGGCGGGATTTTTGGATTACCGTTGCTGTCTTTAAACTCAGCAGAAATAATTTCCATCTGCCCTAGAATGGTTGCTTTGTGGTCGGTGTAACCGCCCTCACCAAGCTTTTCGGCAAGCAGCTTACCAGCTGGCGTAGAGGTGTCGATAATTGTGGAGATGTTTTGGGTGGCAAAATCATTAAGGGCATTACCGAGTACGCCTGTGCCCTCGGCCTCTGCAGCTACATCAATTTCAATGTCGCTCGCATCAACCAGATTATCGTCATCGATAGTTCCTGTTGCAGCATTTACCTTAGTACCATCATCTAGTTTATCTGAAGAGGTTGATACATCATAAGTTTCAGCCCCAGGATTCGTGACCCCGGCAACAGCATTTGAATCCGCAACCGTTGCTGCAGTTAATGTAGGATCCTCCCCAAGATCATAGCGTGTATCATACGGGTCTAAATTTGCCCCTGTAGCATCGGCATCCATAGACGGGATTAGATCGGTGATGGTCATGCCCCGAGTGGATAAAAAGCCATTTGGATCTGCGACAATAGCTTCCATGTCCTCTTGGGATTTCACAAGTCCAGCGGTTTCAGCCATCTTAAGAATGTCTGCAGCGCTGACATTGCCGGGGGATCTGGTTATTAAGGCAGGGGCTGAAGAGGCCGGGGCACTTGAGAGTGCAGCTGCACCGCCAGTAGACTCATCGTAGAGAGCATCATAAGTATTGAACTCTAATTCACCTGTAGTAGGATTTATGGATTTACCACTATGATACTCAGCCCAATTCTCTGCCCCAGACTCAGTCTTATTTTTCTCTTGCCAATTACTAAAGTCTTCCTTGGCTTTACTTACAGCAGCCCCAACTTTATCCCCAATGCTTTGGTTTTCTGTATTCGTGCTCGTATCAGCCATTAGAGCTTCTCCCTTTCGCTCGCACAGACAGCGAGCTTGTCGCGCAGCGCTATATAATCCCCCACCGCCGTGAGCACGTAAGTGCTCCGGGACGATAGGCCATCGAGCTCTGTTGAAAGCCCTGTATTAAATTCATCGGAGTAGACAACAACAGCTGGGCAATACGCCTCAAGTTGTGTCCTATAGACCGTTCCGCACCCGATTAATGAGACCATCACGGGTACTAAGAGCAGGATCTTTTTCATGATCAGCAATCGCCTTATAGAAATCAGTTTTTTTGTTAGCGGCCTGTAGATCGTCCTTTAGGACTTTCTGCTTCTCTTTGTTTGCGCCAGACAAACGGCCCATCACGTAAATGATTGGCATGGCCATAGCCAAAGCAGCTATTATGTACATCTTGATCTTACCAAGGATAAACATCAGTGAACCCCGTCTGAGTGGTCCTTAAATCGGGCGTATGCGGCAAGGCCTATGCCGCCTATAGCGCAGACTAAGAACAATACTTTTAAGCTATCCGCATAGGGCAATAATCCTTGCAGCTGGCCTGAGATCTCGTTCATCGCAGTGGCAGCTCCAGCAATACCTGCGCCAGCCATTGTCTTAGACTTAGCTAAAGATTTAGGCGCAGCTGCAGATACCCGTTGAGGCATTTCTGAGCCGCCCTCATCGGAGGGCAGAGCAGCATCTGAGGAGAATAAAGAAGCCTCTGCTGAACGCCTACGGGTGAGGCCGTTTAATGCAGTAAGCTTTCCATCTACCCTAGCTTTGTTCCAGCGCATCAGCTGCTCTGGGACTTCATCGTATAGCCCCTTGTTTAGTTTTTTAAGAAGGGTTGAGCTTTTGAAAGCCCCGGCTCCGAGGTTAAAAACGAAAGACGTGAGAGCGTCATATTGATATTGAGATAGGGGGACATTAACGAGGCGTTTAACAGCTTTGCCGTGCTCATTTAGATCTTCAATAAGCCGCTGCTCGCAGTACTCTTTAGTCCATTTAGTTCCTGACCTGACGCCTCTAGTGGCCCCAAATCCGCATGTGTAACGGTTTGCAGGGCATCGGTAGCTCGAAACCATGCCATCGGGCTGCACACGGTGCAGACCCTCAAACTTCTTAACTAGGTTAATGCCTTGGGCGGAGATTGATTGTGGGTGCATGTTTATCCTGTTGATATATATGGAGAAGCGAAACCATTACTTGCGGTATTCTGCTGGGTGAGTTGCTCGAGCACTCCTAAAGACTGCACAATATTGATGCTCTGTGTACTAATCGGCTGACCAAGATTATTAAAAGAGGTTAAAAGCAGGTTTCCTTGCTGATCTATTGACCTGTTTATTCGGTTTCCCATAGAATCTGCAGTGGTAGGAATTAAATTTCCAGAGCTATCAAAGCTGGTACTTAAATTGGCAAAGTTTTGCCGGGTACTAAGATCCAGCCCCCCGCTATTCGCCGCTTGCATAGCTAAGTCCTTGGCTTGATTGATCTGCACTGCTTGTACACGGCGAGCGGTCTCTTCTGCCTGTACGTTAGCCACATCGCTTTGCCTACCAAGGTCAGTCCGCAACTCCCTGTTAGCGTTAGCATTGGCGGTCTGCATATCTGCTCGAGTGTTTTGCGCTATACGGGCATCATCGGTATATCGATCAACATACTCATCAAAATTGCTTTGGAAGCCATCTTGTGTGGATTGCATACTTTCCTGATTCCCAAGCACTGAACCAGCATAAATATCTTGATTAGCGGATATTGTCCCGAGGTCTGTTGCCAGCCCCTCTTGCCCTGCCATAACACTGTCAGAAACCCCAGAAAGTTGTGTTTCTGCTGCGTCAGCAGCACTAGTGACCCCGGCCTGAGTGTCCGTAAAGCCTGTGGCCATAGCGGAATTTGCATCGGCAAAGCCCGTGGAGATATCTGTACCTATACCAGACAACGCTGCTGAAGTATCTCCAAAACCAGTATCGACAGTTGTCTGAAGATTAGCCCCAGCGGTATCCACGGTATCAAACCGAGTGCCCATATTCTGGAAGCCCGTGTCTTGCCCTGTTTGTAGGCCCGTAATGCCTGTATTGGCGGTTTCTAATCCCGTTGCATTACTAGCCAGCCCAGTGTTGACCGCATCGAACTGAGTGTTCATGCCACTGTTATAAAGAGCGATTAACTCACTGAGGTTTGTAAAACCTGCGTTAACACTTGTAGTAACACCATCATTTATGCCAGCAATGTCTGTAGCCAGCCCGGTAATACCAGTATTAACGCCTTCAAAGCCTGTATCGATATTAGCGAACCCGGTATTCAAATTTGTATTAACGTCATTGAGTCCCGTTTCCAGATTTTTCTGGTTGCCCGTTAACGCAGTCATTTGAGCATCTTGCAAGCCCGTGTTTGTAACGTATGTCTTGCCACCGCCAAATAGGCCCATAGCACTTCTCCAATTTTGTAAGGGGGGGTTAAGTGCCTGTAAATACAGGCGGGTATCTAATTTATAAGGGGGGTTTTAATTGTTTCTATGGGGTAACATTATACCACATAGAAAGATAAAGCAAGCACTTAACTAGGAATATTAGGCCAATCACCGCCCGTACCGTCCATATCTGGATACGCTAAATTAGGCCAGTTAGAATGGGCAGTAATATTACGCAGTGCTGTGCGATACTTGGGCTAGTAATGCACCTACGATTGTTACTACTGTCCAGTTAATATCCATTAAGTTACCTCTGTCCAGCTTGTTGTGTCTTCGTTCCATTTATACATCTTGCCATCACTAGGATACACAACAGGTGGCTCCCAGAAACAAGTTGTTTCGTTTAGTGTCCAACTTGGGTAAGGCTGTGGTCTATAAAAAGCATCACGTGTGCTGTCATATGTATAACCAATACCAGCATAATTTTTGCGCAAAGGTGTGTTGCCTAGTGCATGTTGGCCGCCGTGTGTATTATATGACGTTTGAACCCAAGCCCCTGCTTGAGTATCAACAAAATCTCGCACCGCAACGATTACTTGCGTGACAATTCCATCTTCTATTTTTGCATAATGAGCCATCACTGATACTTGTATCTTATAATTACAACGCCAGAACCACCCGACCCTCCAGTGCCTGTGCTATCACATCCGCCACCACCACCTCCTCTATTAGCAGCGCCTGTACCCCCATTGCCAGAACTAACACCGTTACCAGCACCACCCGAACCACTGTTGCCACCAGCGCCGCCAGCATTATCACCACCGCCTCCACCACCAGCAGACCTAATAACTGCGGAACCTGTAATTTCTGAAGATAGACCATTCCCTCCAGCGCCACCATTCCCATCGCCAACAGATTGAGCATTACCTCCAGCTGATGCGGCACCACCGCCTCCACCACCAGCGGCATCGCCGCCAGATGAACTGTTCATTGAACGACCTCCTGCAAAACCTTCATTTGCAGTACCTGCAGCACCTGCGGCATTAAATCGCCCTCCCGCACCACCGCCTGATCCACCTGTACCGGGGGGTCCAGAGCTATAGTTATAATACGACCCTCCCTTACCACCACCAGTTGATTGTTTTGTGGATATACCTGTTCCTGCGATTTTACTATTCACACCTTTCGTACCCGGATAATAATCAGAGTTCCCAGCACCACCGCCTCCAATGGTAACTGTATAATCTGCAACTTGAAATGCTAGTACGCTTTCAGCAGAACTATTTGCCCCACTTGTTCCGAAAGATGTACGATATCCACCTGCACCTCCCGCACCTGTGCCGTTTGCACCAGATGATCGTGAGCCACCAGCACCTCCACCACCAGCAATTACAAGATGGTGAATATCATCATCACCAACCTGACCTATTGAAAATGTGCCACTACTAGTAAAAGTATGTACTTTAAAGTTGCCATCAGTAGTCACTGTGCCACCAGTAGCTTCTGTAAATACACCTCTATTAGGATAACCACCAAAGCCTAAAACTTGAAAACCAAAGCTCATACTAAACCCTTACCCATCATTAGCTAAGTCAGTTGTAAAGAACAACTTAATACCTACAAGCCGTGCATCACCTGCCATACCATCACCTGATACGTCCCTACCAATTCTAAAGAAACATAACTCATCATCGCCGGGAGAACCTGCAATAGTAACTGCACCACTTTCAGCAGATACATTTAGTTCTTCTACCGCACCTTGAGCATTGTCTGTAACTACTACTGCTGTTCCGTATGCAACATCAATGGTAGTGTTATTAGATATAGCAACAGCATCAACCATCCAATCAACATCAGATGTAGCTGCAATACCAGCCCAAAAGACTTGAAAGGTTACAGTACCTGCATTCCATGATACAGGAAATGCTACACTAAATTGTGCAAACTCATCACTGTCTTTATCAAAGTCTAATACAACTAAGTCTGGTCTACCTGATGTAGTCTCTACTGTAGTAAGTGCAGAACAACCATTAGAAGTAGTAGGCTGCATAGCACTGGCAGGAACCCATATGGTTTCTTTACCTGCTACCTTAACTTTTGCACCACCTACGGTTGCTACGCCAGTGACTTCTACGCCTGTGGGCTTTACACGCAGCACCTCTGTCTCATCAACACCTAACACAACATCTCTTGACGCTGAATTTGTGTAAATGTTCATTGCGTCAGTATCTAACGCAATCGCAGCGCCATAGCCAACACCGTCTAGCTTAAGCTGACCAGAGGCTCCGCTGTCCATAGAAATATCTTGGTTTAAGCCGACGAGTGCATTACCTTGAACAGTCAAACTATCAGCCGTCACAGTGCCAGTTACGTCTACGCCTGTGGCTGTTGTGGCTAGTTTGACTGCATTATTGTGATATAAAGAAGCTGCACCGTCAGCCTCGAATCTGGCGTAAGTTTCAGACCCGTCACTCTTAGCTAGATAAATATTGTTAGAACCACGAATAAGTAAATCGCCTGTACCTTCTTCGGATACATATGAATTAGACCCATTGTGGTAAATCTGCAGGTCAGACCCAGCACCAAACAGGGCTTTAGCATTGTCAGGAAATGCGAGGGACGTTCCTACTGAACCTGTATTTAAAACAGGAGAGGTAAGCGTTTTGTTTGTCAGAGTGTCAGTGGTGGCCCTGCCGACTAGAGTATCCGAAGACGCTGGTAGTGTTATCGTGACGTTACCACTAAATGCACTGTGGGCTGGAGCGTTTAAATGTACATAATGTGCATTACTAGATTCGCAGTACAGACGTAAAGCAGCGACACTGCCTGTGCCTGTGCGTATGTCTACACGCCCATCCTGCAGCGTAACGCCCCCGCTGGAGCCATCACCGCCAAATGTAGTGGTGCTGCTACTGCCACTAAGTGCAACCGTTCCTGATGCGTCAGGAAATGTAACTGTTCTATCAGCAGTCGGATTGGTAAATGCTACTGTAGTCTCATTTCCATCTGCAGCCGAACCCTCAACGGTAAAGCCGCTGTCATTCAGATGCATCCCAGTTACGATTGGGCTGGTCAGTGTCTTATTGGTAAGCGTCTTTGTTGTGCCAGAGAAATAAGAGTCAAGTAAATCTACGTCACGATAACCGATCTCATTACCATTATCGAAAACAAGAAGCGCATCAGCAGCGGCTATCGCAGTGCTTGTGTCTACGCTTACTGCAGAGAAATCAGCAACGGTGTTTAACTCTGCGCCTGTAGCGTTGAGGCCAGTGACGTTGTTTGATGTAGCATTCACGGCATCGGCATATGCTTTTACCGATTGCTGAGTGGGGATTAGCGTGGCAGAATTACTTGCCATATTATCCTCATCAACGAATGCTGTTATAGTGATCGAGCCATCAGTTAAACTGCCATACGATACAGTACCGCCTGTAAGAGTGCCTGTTGTAGTAATAGCCGACGATCCGTTATCAATTGCTCCGAAGCCTGACGTGATCGAACCCGCATTCAAGGCACCTACTGTAGTAACATTGCTGAGTGTATCTAAGCTAGTCTCCATGTACGTTTCAAAGTCAGTCAGTGCGACTTGTTTCATCGTCCCTGCATCATTCACTACTACACGATCAGCATCTGCAAGTGTGGTGCTAACAGCCGACTTATCGCCATCCATTATCGACAACTCTGCAGGAGTTGCCGTGACTTGATCGTTGCTTGCCGCCGCTAGTACAGGGAGTGTACCAGATTGATTTGGCAGATTGATTGTGCGGTCAGCGGTTGGATCAACGATGGTAAGCGTAGTCTCATGATCGTCTGCAGTTGCGCCTTCAAATACCACCGCATTCTCAGCATTCATGGTGACGGTATCAACAACTGTTTGAGTGCCGTTGACTGTGAGGTTTCCTGTAATTGTGAGGTTCTGCGAGACAGTAACATTACCGCCACTAGTGATAGCAATAGCATCAGTATCACTGGCAGAGCCAATGTTGCCCCCGTCACTAATAATTACATTACCGCCTGTAATATTACCTGTGGTGGTTATAGTGCTAGAACCAGTATCTATCGTGCCGAAACCGCTAGTAATGCTTCCGCTGTTCAAGGCACCCACGGCAGTCACACTGGACAGAATACCTAAATTTCCACCTAAATAAGTAGTTAGATTAGGCAGGGCTACCTGCTTCATGGTGCCATTATCGTTAACGACAAATCTGTCTGCATCTACGAGAGTAGTGGTCGTAGCAGATGTACCACCAGCCATGATATTGAGTTCAGCCGCTGTCGAAGAAATTGCCGTACCATTTATGCTGAGTGCATCAGTTTCTAGCGTACCGTCTACATCGACATCACCAGACACATCTAAAGAACCAGCATCAAGTTCCCCAGTGATTGTAACATTTCTTGCGCCAGTAAAATCTTTGTTGCTATCTACAACTACAGCTTTAGACGCTGCAACAGTTCCTGCTGTTACGCCGTCTATAGTTTCTAGTTCAGCTTCGTTAATATTTGCAGAGCCGATAACGAAACTTGTACCTGTGATGGCCGTACCTGTTATGGCCCCAGCACTTGCAGCACCGATAGTTACTCCATCTATCGATCCACCATTTATGTCAGCAGTATCGGCGACCAGCGCATCTATATTTGCAGTGCCATCGATGTACAAATTACGCCATTCTGAGCCAGTTGCTCCGAGGTCATATGTGTCATCGGCAGACGGGATCAGAGGGGAAGCTACATCAGCAGTTACGGTAACTGTGTCAGATGCGGCATCACCGAGCGTGGTATTACCACCGACAGTTAGGTTGCCTATGATACCAGCGTTAACATCCACATCCAGAGTATCTACATGCGCTGTGCCGTCCAGATACAGGTCTTTAAATTCTACCGAGGATGATCCCAGATCGATATCGCTATCGGTGACAGGAACAATAGCACCGTCCTGGATTCGGACTTGCTCGACAGTCGATCCTGCACCGCCAGCATCAACAAAGACGCCAATACGATTATTTGCATTATCGACAACAACTTTATTAAGTGGGGTTGTAACGCCGGGGTCACCGATTAATCCAATAACCGGACCTTCGGCTGCTGTACCATCGTGTTTGTGGCCTGTGCTATTGTTAAAACCAGCCAAAACTTGATTGAGCTCAGCGTTTATAGGCGCTGCTGTAATATTAGCGCCTGATGTAATTGATGCCGCCGACTGTCGTGTGTAACCTGCCATTATCTTCTCCCTCCAGCGGAAAACTCAAATACAATGCCTTGGATTGTGTATCCGCTGTTTGTCCCTACCGTCACAAATGTCGCTTGGGTGGCGAAGCCAGACCCCTGCACACTTGATGTAATTATTGGTTTTGTTGAGCCGCCATAGATGACGTTAGTAGCCCCGTAATTTATGCCCCGGCCTGAGAAAATAGTGGGGGCCCCAGAAGAGCTCTGAGTGTAAGTATTCGGAGCAGCTGTATTGCTGTCGCCCCAATCATATGTGACCGATAATAACATTTCCAACGGGCCTTCAGCCCGGATGAATGTGTTGATCTTGCGTATAATCTTACGTTGCTCTGTCTCCCCAAAATCCAAATATGGGGTTGAGTAAACTGCAATTATATCGTCTCCATCAAAGGAAGTACCACTCTCTTGAGCGTAAACTCTTCCATCGTAATCTCCGTGTAAAATAAGTTCTGTAGTGCCAACATAATCACTGGTACAACAACTGGCTCTTATCCCGAGAAGCTCTCCAAACTCCCACGAAATGGCCCCGGAGCTATCCGTAAGACCACCTATATAGCCGATTCCATCGGATGAAGCTGCAAAGTCGCTATCGTCACCAATAAAATAACGTACTTGGCTTTTAGATCTAATTACAACGCCGTTAAGCTCGCTCATATCAAAGTTAGCAATTGTATCTACAAGCTTACTCTGGATGGCCTTACTGACTGTTTGGATCTCAATATCGCCAATACGTGATGTACCCGCCACAGGCCGTAATCCATCAGGCGCTAAAAATAGTAAATCCCCACCAATTTCTTGCACACTATCTGGGGCAACACACCCTACATTTGCTGTTACGTTTTCTAAGGAAAACGCTCCAGCTGAGCTGACCACAACCTTTTTAATATTATTACTGCCGAAAACAAATAAGTTATCTCTAAAGGGCTTGATCTGGACGCAATCAAAGCCAGCAGTTAGTTGCCCAGCCCCAGCTGCAGCGGTCCATGTATAGGCATCATTTGGTTTGCTATGCGCTACCGCCGCGCCCGTGGCCGCATGACCAGATACGAAAACATGGTTCTCGAATACATCCACTAAAGCAGGGGCGTTTAACGCTAGGGCTCCTCCAGCTGTATTATTATCAGCATGGTATCCACCAGAGTGGCTCGATTTTATTTCTTTCCAATTGGTCCCATTATAGACGATTGCCGGGTTTACCCCGTCAACGAAAATAACGGTGTTTCCACTGCCAAAGTTAAACTGAGCATGTCTCAGCTTTTTTACTGTCAGGCTGTTGGCGGTCATTGGGCGGGTTACACTGTGGTTCAGCGTAAATTTGCGCCAGCCTACGTTTGCCGTATAATAGTAAAAGCTGTAGTTGGTTGCCCCTGCGTCCTGTCGAGCAGCTATAATATCAGTTGCACCCGTAACATCATTCTTAAATATGCAAATACCAAGGACTTCGCCTTGGCCAGTGGTAGAACCTGCAACGGTAACTTCACCGTAATCTGCGTCATATTTCGAATAGCCATCAATCCTGCGATAACCGCCAAATAGGCTGGGCTCATAATTGATGAGCCGGGTAGCAGACCCCGGCTTACTCTCAGATAGATCTAGGTGGTTCTCGTTACTGTTGAGGCCCCCGGAACAATTTAATCTGAATGATTGGATTTGGTCAGGCATTAGAACCTGATCCGCGTGTCTGAGATACTAGCGTAATTGTTAATGTAAATGCTCTGCAGGTTCTTCAGCCCCTGCTCAAAAGTTAAAAACGCCGCTTGGGCGTTCTCAGTATTATCCTTAAACAGATACATATGGTACAGCGCACCATCTACCAACACAGGATCAAACGATGTTGGGATCCGGGTTACGTCATCAAAGGCTGAAATAGTAGAAAAATCTAAGTAGTATTTAAACACCACTGAGTAGGCAGCATTTGGGGAAATTGTTACGCCAAAGCCACTACCATGACTCGGAAATACATTATCAGGTATTCCTCTACCCGCGCTTCCTGCGCGGAAATCATCGTCTCTGTGGTTCCTGTACCATTCATCCCGCTCCATAAATTTCAGAGATTTGAAAGCTGAACCGAGGGTGGTATCTTCCTGTATCTGGAACGAGTTCCAATCTACAGCTTTGAATGATGTAGGCCAAGAATACTCTGAAGTCCCGGCAGTTAATACTTGCGTATAACTGGCCGCATTAAATGGCCATTCGTATTCTTGTTGCGATAGGCGTGCAACAGAAGCTTTTACTGCGTCTTTAACTAGGGCTTGTACGCCAACGACATCCACAAATTCAGAAGTCACAATCTCCACCTCATTGAGGCGGCGAAGAACTTGGTTACATAAGCTGAGATATGTGCTGGCCATAACAAACTTTCAGAAAAGTGAATGGGGCCAGCGGTTAGGCCAGCCCCAAAGTAATTTAAGCTAGGTAGTCACGATCAGCTGTGGCAGCTATCATGTCGTGCGAGCCCATGTCTGAGATATCCATTAGGATGGCCCAAAAACGGAGCTTGCCCAAAGTGACATCTGTCTCTGTTGCAAATTTAACATCGATAGTGTCCGCTGCAGAGATTACCTGCACTTGAGCAGCCTCAGTGCCGGGAGTTACGCCGTAAGTGCCTACGGCACCTCCGACACAATCAAGCCCATCAACATAGAGATCGATAGCCGCTGGAGAAGCGCCTGTGAATCCCATGTCTAGGGTCAGTGTCCCGTCTGCTTGTGTAATGATTTCGATACCAGCGGAAAGGATAACAGTCCCGGCAGGGACGTTAAGAACTTCCATTGTATCGTTTGCAGCAAAGTCTGCGCCTTTCAAGACGATTGCGGCTGCAAGGTCTATCGTGTTTTGCACCATGTACGGGGAACGTCCCCGTGCCGAGCTGCCTTGTGCAGCGTGATCTGCAGTTGCTAAGTTAGCCATTTGAAATCCTCCTTATGCTGCGTTGTATTTGGCGGTTACGATTGCTTCTGGGCGAAGAATCTTCCTACCGTAGAGGTGGAGCCCCCGGACGAGGTCCGCGAAGCTGTCTGGATCACGGTAAGTTTCCGTTTTGGACAGCTGCTCGGCTGTTGCTACAGCACTATCGTGCCCCGCAACTATAACGCCAAAGTTGGTATTCTGGTTACTATTTCCAGTTGTACCGGAACCAGTACCTACCGCTGGCAGATTGGATGAAGAATAAACCCGGAAACCGTGGAAATTCTTGATCGTCAGACCATTGCGTAGACCGCCGCTTTCGCCGAAGTCCCCATTCATGAATCGTGAATCTTCATCGGCCATGATTTCTAAAAACACCGGGTCCACAACCAAAAAACGCCCTTGGGTATCGACTTGCTGTTGATCTAGGAGCCGCTTCATGCGAGCGACAACCATCGCTGGTGAAGCTACGGCGGTTGAAAGTGCGGTAGCACCCGGCAAACGTGCTGCGAGAGGGATCGAATGATCGCCAGCGGAGCTTGTTGTGATGTTGCCGAAGTCACTTTTCTTGAGCTGCATACTTGCAAGCAACTCATTCGAGCCAGCTGTTGTGACAGCTTTATCACCGTTCACAGTGGTATTAAGGGCGCTTGCTGTTTGATGATTTGCTGATTGCTTATAACCAGCCAGATAACCAAGGACTTCTTGGTCATAATTATCTGCCAAACGATAAGCAGCACGATCCGTTGCGAGCTGAATAAAATTCACGTGTGACATATTTTCTTCTAGATCGTCCATCTTAAAAGCATAGTAGTTTGCTTTGTCGATTACTAAAGAAAAGTCTGTATCATCAAGATCTTGTGCGTTTACTGTGGTGCCGCGCTTATACTCAGAGACAGAGATTTCTGGCTCTTTAATAATTCTCACTGTGTCGCCTTGGCCATTGATCTCGCCAAAATAATCACTGTTGGTAATATCACCGACAACGGTACTTTTTCTGAAGGCGGATTGTACTTTTTTTGAGTAGATTACGCTACTGAACGAGCCATTTGGTAAGTTACCGTGCCCTGTTGCTGAACTAAATGCCATTTGGATTCTCCTTGGAATGGCAGGGCGCTTCGCGCCCAAACAATTTCCGAAGAGGACAATCGAGTGGCAGTACTTACCGCTGGGTTGCGTGAGAACACGGGCCAGAGTTGTACTGGTGGACTTGTGCCTATTTCTTCTGGAAGGGATAAAACTCAGAGGTAGGCTAATAGCGGCTCAAGTTTTATAACTAAGGTAATCAAATTACCTCATAAGATAGAATCACTATACCATAAGTTGGTATTAATAGCAATACCTATCGAGCGCCCCCGGACATGTCATAGACAAAATTCCCGGTTTGCATTGCTTTAATGATGTCTTCTTCGTGCTTATTAAATTCAGCATTAGACATCTTATCAATTTGGCTTTCGCTCCACTGTGCTTTCCCACTTGAGGGAGATATATTCACGCTCTTGCCTACGGCCCGAGCAGCGGAGTTACTTGTCTTGCGACTGCCAGTATCAGCCTTGTACAAATCAATCGCTCTGGATGCCGCTAGGGCATCAGTGTTGTTTTTGTAAAGGCTATCAATAATATTCTGAGGCTGCATCGCCACCCAATCATGGAAAGCAGGATCTTGGCGGATCTGAGCAAAGTCTGGGTGAGCTTGCATCAATACCTGCTCAGCCTCTTTAACGACGAGTTTGGTCTCAAATTTACGCAGACCATCCATCCGTTTAACGCCTTGTTCTAAAGCCTCGTTGGCTCTTTTCTGAGCAATCGAGTCCACGATCTTAGCTACATCTGGATATCGTTTAGACCAGTTATCGATCTCTTCATCAGTCTTAGGGAACTTTATCTGCCCCCGGGCTGCTGTCTCGAGCTGCGTTTTCATCTGAGCTAGTTGTTGGTCTTTTTGCTGCATAAGCTGATGAGAATGCCGCCGCAAATCTCCATAGCGTTTCTTAAACGCTGCATCTTCTGCGTCCACAGGCTCCGGGCCTGTTTCCGCTACAGATTGCTGTTTTTGCATCTCTTCAGCGTAGGTTAATCCATTGTCCTCTTCGAGGTCATTTCTTCTATATTTAGCCATGATTTTCCTTTGGGGGCCGCTTTGCGCGGGTGGCCCGTTTGATTACATTATGAAGGCCACTGATGGGTTCTTCTTAATGCCGAACAATCCAGTAGACTTACCGTATTTGTTTTCTTTATAGTCTTCGGTTTCATTTACTTCGGGTTCTATTAAGGTAGTTTCTACTCCTGCCACCTCAATTCGGTTTCCTTCTGGTGTTTCGAGCGTTTCTTCTTCTTCTTGCTCGCTACCACCCGCATCCGAAACTTCGGCGTCCTCAACGCCTTCGCTATCGGGTTCCTCTTGCGTGTCACTTTCAACCTCTTGGATTAGCCCGGACATCTCCATAGACATCAGGCCCATTTCTGCCTCGGATTGCATCATTTGGATGTGCTTAAGACCGTGCCATTTTACGACATGCGCGGGGAGCACATACTCGTCAGTGCTGATCTTGGCATCGATATCATCTCGGACGTTTTCTGCACTTGAGCCAAGTGGAATAGGATTACCTGATACGGGATCATAATTGGACATTAGGCCCTCGCCATATTCATCCATCATGGCCATACCACCGTGATACATCTTCACTTTCTCGTCTTGGTCTGGGTCATCAACCATAGCCTGTTGCTTGGCTTCGCCAGACAACTCTTCATACTTGCTCAGCGTACCATCTTTGTTCGTGTCAGCTTTCTTGCGGTCTAGTTGTACTTTATTGTTGGCCATATCCTCGCCCTCTTGTGTTGTTATGCCTCTACGGGCGGTTGCAAGACCGCCCAGCGCCATTCTGACCATCAAGTGTCTCCTTCGGGTTGTTTTTGCGAAGGCCTAAACATAGGCTCTATCTCAGGAACCGTTGGTTCGATCATGCGTGAATCTATTGAGTTTATAAAAGCAACTGGGTTTACTTGGATCTCATCTACGTGCTCTGGAAATTGTTTTGCTAGATAGTAAGCAAGGGTTCGCATATCACTATTAAATGCATCAGCAGCTGCCAGATCCGCATTTTGCTCACTGACCCCTTTTTCTATCAGATCTTTGTAATATTTTTTAGCGTTAACCTCACTGGCTTGAGGCATCAAATGGAAATAATCTTCTCTGAAGTTTCTTACCCAAAAACGGTCTGAGTTGGTAAATATAGGTTTAGTAACAGAGCCTGTGTCTTTTAGTTCCCGAGATAAATCAGTGCTTTCGTTATCTAATTCGCTAATATTTTTAATGTTCCCTTTCTTATCTGAAAGAATGATCCCATCAAAACCTTGCTCCTTAGCTACAACGTCTATCTCCCACCGTTTTGGGCTCGCTTTTTCAATTCCTAATTTGACCGCTGCTTGGCGAATAGACGTTGCTTCCAGAGGTTTGTTAAAAGTGAGGGTCCGCTTAAATAATTTACCCTCAATATTTTCTGGTCGATTGCCGTAGTATTCGACAGGGTCTGTGTAGCGGTCCTCTGCACTAGCTCCCCGAGAGTCGATCATGTCGTATCGAGAATCGTAATATACGTCTAAGGTCTTGGGCCCGACAGAGGCGTTGAAAGGAACAATAGTATTCCCTCCACCAGAGGAACTAGAGCCCATCGCACCAGCATCCATCTGGGAATCAACTGGGTCTACTGGTGGCCAAGGGGGAAAGCCTAGCTGCTCTCTTGTCAGCACTGTGCCGTCTGTACTTTTTCGCTGCCAAGTCGGCATTATCTGGGTGTCGATTAAGTCAGCAGAATTAGGGATAGTGGCAGCTAAACCATTTTCCTCGATGTAAGTTAAAGCGGCTTTCAATCGCTCCTCGGTGTAGAACGTTTTGTTCGCCTTTTTTTGAGTGCCTTTTAAAAACTCTTTGCTGCCGGGATCTGAAGATCCCTCTACCAGTTCGTTTTGGATTGCTTTGAGCGTTGCTCCATTAGGGAAAAATTCAATAAATCTTAAAATGTCCCCTGCAACATACCCAACAGGATCCTTTAGCCGTAGGTCTGCATCGTTTAGATTTTCTGCAGCAAAGTAATCTTTGTCCATGACACTTACAATTGTCTGTGGATCAGGTTCTGCGTCTAAAGAGGGCTTGGTGGCAGGGGGCTCTGGTGTCTCGGCAGTACGTGGAGGTGGGGTGGTATCGATAGAATAATCTTCGGGAGTTCCGTCTATGCGGAACATCATACCTTCTTTTACATCGAGGTCATTTAAAGGGAATTTGTCTCTGAGCTGCTCTGTACTTAAATTACGCCGAGCGGTGGTCAAGCGAGCTAGAGCTTCCCCGGCTATGTGCGAGTATGCCCCGTATCTTTCATTGTCTTTATAAAGGCGCTCTCTGTCTTTATCTACTCCCGGGGTAACTGCCGGGTTGGATAAGCGGCCTGATCTAGAGACCATTATCCTATCGAAAACTTCAGTGCTGTCTAAGATGGCTGAATCATTTATTAGATCCATTGCAAAGGCTGTGGAATCTGCAGCGTTTAAGGAAGGAAAAGACGCTCTAATCTTGTTTACATAAGCGGTTTGTTCTATTAATGCTGCCGCTGATTTTTTGTCGTTATTTTTGTATTCTGGGTCTGCATTTATTTCAGCTATTTTTCTTCTGAAATTTAGTATTGAAACAAAGGCGCTACCCGTATTTCTCTGGTCACCTTTTTGCTTATACTGCTTTAGAAGGCTTTTAGTTTTCTTCCAGCCATCTTGCGTGGCCAGATCGAGCATAGCATATCTTACTGCTTTATTTGCTGGCTCTTCGCTAGCAGCCTGCGCTGCGTCTTGTGTGCCCCCGCGACCCGATTTAAAGCTAAGCGCTTCCTGCACCAAATGCTGGGTTTCGTGCAGCATAATTCCCCAAGTTAAATCAGCGTAGAACTGGTCTTTAGTAATCTTTCCTGTGTTAAGCTGCTCTAAAAGTTCTTTATCGGCGTTTCCAATCTTAGCAAAAGCTAGATCTTTTACTAATTCTTCTGGGCCAGACTTTTCGCCTTTATCTTTTATTGCCTCGGGGAACGTATTTACTTTACTCAGTCCTTTGGGCGGTGTCCCACCGTATTTTACGCCATAATAGCCTGTTCTCGTGCCCTTAATCTGAGCGGTCTGATCCATTGTCCCGGGCGGTAAAGCAGCCTCGAGATCGTCTGCGCCAACGAGTACCTCAGATAAAGTACCCTTATCTTTAGCCGGGGTCTCTGGGTTTGTTTCTGTACGAACAGTCTTAGTGCCTGTTGAAGAAGCAAGGTCTGTTTTGTATTGGTTTTCAAACGCAGTGGACAAAGCCTCAAACTCAGCTTCGCTTATGTCCCCGTTGATCAAATCAGTCCGAGCGCCAATGATTTTTTTCATGGCAGAAAGACGCATCTGTTCCGCTACTTCTTTGCCAATCTTTGTGGGTACTTCAACCTCTTCAATTGTGGCCAGTGGTTTTTTGAACTTTTGAAGAAGCTTAATGTTGGTGTCTTTATCACTGATTTCGTACAGCCACTCATCAGAAAATCTAAACCAACCCGTATCTTTGTAGATTGCTTCCCGATTAACTCCGTTAGATTCAGCTATCTGAGCTCTATCTAACGCCGCCATATCGGCGTTGTTAGACTTTTGGTTGAGAAACATCCCTGTGGTAAAGGCAGAGCTACCTAGCTCTGGATCAGGAAATGCTTTCTGGGCTGCTTTTGCGCCCAAGCCTACTCCCGTAGCTGCTTCAAGAACCTCTAAGAGACTAGCGTCTCCAGAGGCCAGACGGTCAAAAGTATCTATAGTTTCTGTGACTACAGCTTTGCCGAAGTCTTTTACCTGCTGACCAGTTGGTAGGAACGGATCTTGAGCGTATTCCACTACGGCGTCTTTCGCCGCCACAGCAGTGTCTGTTATTATCTCTCTGTCAGTGCGGGGATCCGTATCAGGTTCAGTAACATAACTTTTTCCCGTCATGCTGTCGCTATAGACAGGACCAGCTAAGCTATTAGCGCTTGCTACAGGATCAAATTCAGAAGTCAGAAACCCAAGGGGATCCGCTGCACCGCCAAACCTTTGCCGACCAGCGCTTTGGGTAGCCTCGAGGTCATCATCGTCTTTTCCGAAGAACCCCAAAACTCTGTCCAATACACCCATTATTTAGCCCCTGCTATGCATTCGTCTCGGAGTGTTTTTACTCGGCGTAATTCTCTGATTGCGCCTTGGATCTCGAGCACTCGAAAGTGATCCTTCTCGACCTCAAGAAGCAGCTGATAGTGGGATATCCGCGCAGTTGCGTACTCCTGCAGCATCCTCATCATCTCTTTGTCGTTCACCATTAAAAGCAGGGAACGGTAGAAGGATTTATCCATAAATTACATCATCTGTTGGGGCGCTGCTTGGGCAGCTGCGGGCTGCCCTCCATTGTCCCCTCCACCAGCTCCTGTGAAGCCGTCTGCTCCGGGCTCTGGGGCAGCTCCGGGGGCTATATTACCACCGCCTGTGCCTGTGGGATCATCTGGACTTGGAGGACCGCCTTGAGGCCCTTGAGGGGCCGGGGGCTGCTGTGGCATGAGTGCTTGGATCTCAGCCATCATCTTAGCTTGCATAATCGCCTCACGTTGGTCGTAGAGGATCTTATCCTCATCGATATCCATTGAAGCTGCTAGCTCCCTAAGAATGTATGAGTAGTTAACAAATGGGGCCATCTGTTGATTGGCGGACATCTGCAAAAACTGCAACAATCTCTGGCTACGGATCTCATTTCGCATAAGGCTTTCGGTGCCCTGTGCGATGACTTCTAGATCCCCCTTCACATACTCTTCGTCGAAATTGAATTGCATGTTGAAAGCAAATAAGCTTTTGCCCAAAGGGGCTAGTAAGTAATCGTCCACGTTACGCACAACGGCCTTAATAGCGCTTTGTGCAGCTCCCATAAGCATAGACATACCAGAGGCAGTTCTACCTACTCCCATAATGCCTGTGGCCCCGTGGCTGTAGCTAGGTATACCCGTAGCTTCGTCTGCAAGCTGGCGGCTCTTGTCGAACATCATCATAAGCTCTTGAGATACATTGGGGAACTTGGTGCCGAAGATGGCCTGACCGGGTGCCCCTGCTTGTCTGCGAAACACCTTGCCGGGGTACACGCTCAAGTCTTGCCCAGGCACAAGATTGGTCTCATCGATCTCAATAAGTAGGTTACCTGAGAGTGCTCCATTATCCACCGCCATACGATAAAAACCATTCATGAGCAGCTGTGTGTCGGACATGTTTTCGGCTACGCCGATACCAAAGAAACTATATGGATTGAGCTCGTAGGGCACCGCCATGAAGGGGATGCGAGCAGGAGTAAAAGGATTAAGAACTAGCCGTAGGATCTGCCCATTGCAGACCCATGCATTTATCTGCAACTCATCCAAATTCTTGAGGGATTTAGGGATATCAATATCTGCTTGCTCTGCAAGCTCCGCATCAATAACGCCCCAGTATTCTAAAACTTCGTAACGATCTATGTGGCTATCCAGATCGCTCTCGTCTAGCGTATCTTCCCAGTATTCGCGCACATAATCTGGGCCCATTTCAACGCAAAGCTCAATGCTTTCTTCGCGGAAGTGTGGCCGTTTTTTAAGGGCTCTTAGCTGGGTGCGGCTAAGCCTGTGCCGCTGAATAACAAACTCAGCCTCACTCATATTGCGGCTAGCGGGGTCAGGATAGAAATCCCAGATAGAAACGTATTCTACCCGAGGCACTGTCTCGAACAGAGGGTCATACTTGCCCTTTTCATCCCAGCGAGGGAACTCTTTATCTGTAAGGAAAGGGCCCTTAAGAATACCTGTGCCAAACAGACAGGCTTCAAATGCTACTGAACGCAGGTGCTTAGAGGCTTCGCTCTCTTCAAGCTGATCATGCATTTTCTTCTCAAGTAACTGAGCCGCTCGCTTAGCTGGTTCGTAGGTAATAGAGCCCGGGGCTGTCCCGGGGCCAGCTTCTAGATCTTCCTCATGTGGGCTCAGAGCATCTTTGTAGACGCCGAGATCTTTAGCGATATCTGGTCGAGCAATAGTGCCGGGTATCTTATAATCTACGTTAACCGTTTCTTTTATTTTCTGCTCAGTTATCTTGTTAGGATTTATAGAAACAGCATCCGCTACGTTATTGGGGTTTTTACGAGCTTGAATGCCAATTGGGAAACGAGAACCTGCAAACAACACATCCACAACTTGGGCATACGCAGCGAGTACTTTAGTCTTTGTAATCTTAACAAACGCTTTAGATTTTTCAGTGTCGGTGAACTGCACATCAGAGCTGTATATACCTCTGTAGTTTTGGTAGCCCAGCGTCCATCGCTCTTCATCCATTCTACGGTGATCTTTGGCATCCTTGTAGGCAGAATCTATAAAAGAAATTAAACCACGGTACTCTTGGTTTTCCATCTCAGGATTACCGTCCTCGTCCAAGGATACGACCTGATCTGTATCTATCTGATCGTCACCCGGAGAGGGAGTGGGTTTGTCCATTAGGGCCATATTAATATCCAAATACTGAATCTGAGGGGCGGTAGACTGGCTTTGATACGCCTCTACCCATGTCGAAGGGGCTTAGAGATCTAGGGCGGCTCATAATGCCGTAGCGAACACTGTCGTAGGTGTGATCCGATCTGTACCGTGCATCGATATCGTCAGTGCCTTTTGGGCAAGCGGGGATCACGGGGAGATCTGCAATAATCTGTCTGCACGTATCAAAGAAAACGATACCGGGCATCTCTGTGTCGGGGTCTACCTTGAGCACTTCATGGAAGCGGTTCTTACCAGAGACCCGAGCGCCAGCGGTGCGGTCACTGGGTCTCCATCTACAACCTATCGAGATCATCTCTTCAGCTATTGATGGGCCGATCTGTCCGCGATTATGCCAACAGGAGCTATCTAAAATACCGTAAGCCATCTTCTCGCCATACTCGGCGTCCATCACCGCTTTAGCTAAGTCCTTGCCAGTGTGCTTGGAGAGGTAAAGCTCTCGGTAAACTATGAGCGTCTCAAAGGATGGATCTATCGCAAACCAATGAACTGCGCTGTAACTAGAGTACCCGTAATCACATGACCTAAATCTGCGCCAATCATGGGGGATATCAAACGGCTCCACAACGTGAACATTCTGCCGAAACTCTGGGAAAGCAGCTCCATCAGCAACTCCCCAATCCCCTTCAAGAAGTTGTCTTCGCTGGTTTTCTGGGAGAGATAATAGGTTGGCTTCATACTGTCCGCCTTCGACTAAATACGGATTGTCGTGCAAACTGGCTGGGATGAACCGTCTGTAGAAAAGGGGCTGTCCTGCCTTCTCATGCTTGGGCGGGTAAACCAGATCCTTGCCAGTTTCTATGTCAGTGGCAATGAAGGACTTATTTGCTGGGGCAGGATCGATAAACATACGCTTGACCCAACCATGTCCGGGGCCACCCGGGTTGGTTGTGGCACGGATAAATATGGGTAGATCAGGATCTGTAGTCCGTAATCGAGAGCGCATGTAATTAAATACATATGGACTAGGGTGCTGCGTGAGTTCGTCGAAAGCTATATAACTGAACGCTTGGCCTTGGTAACGCAGAACATCATCTTCCCTTTCAAGGTAGGTCATCCATAGCTTAGCTCCGCTAGGAAAAACCCACTGAGACTTTTTTTCCATCCACTTAGCCCCGGGGTAGGCAAGGGGGTAAAGCTCTTGAGATTTGTATATAAGCTCTCTTAGTTCGTCATTGGTGCGGCGAAGAATAAGGCCACTAAAGTTCTTGTTTCCAAAGTACCTTAAGGGGTCTGCAAGCAGCCCGTAGCTTTTACCCCCACCAGCGCTTCCTCCATATAGAACCTCGCGTTCCATAGCTGCGAGGAACTCAGTTTGTGGACCCGCATTAGGCGTAAAAACCACCTCACGCTCACTTGGAGCTGCCTCGAAATCTAGCGTGTCCGAAAGCGTTGGAGGCGCGGGGAGCTCGCTGTGTATCGGCTGAGCGACATCCTCTAGGGACTCTTTTTTTTTGTAGTCTACCCAGTTAGCGAGCTTCTTCTCTTGCATGGTCAGAGTGCGTTTTGCATCTGCAGCCTTGCGTTTAACTTTAGCTTTAGCCTTCTCAGGGCCAGTTTTAGGAGCGTACTTCTTGCGCTGTTTGCGTTGAGCTTTTTCTCGAGCGTTTTTGGGGTCGCCGCCTCTACGATCCTTCCAGATCATATTAATGCCTTGATGGCTAATCTTCTGCCCAGTCTTCTCTGTAAGGTAAGCAGCGGTCTCTCGCAGAGAGCCCTTAGCGTCTATGAAATCCAATGCCTCTTTAATGAACGGCATAAAGAAAGGATCAGGAATTAGAACCAGAGGGTCATCTTCAGATGGCATGTAGCCGAAAGCTATACGGGCAGTCTTATTAGCCCGGTATTTGGTTGGGAAATCAGGATCACTCATCTTGTTTCGGGGGCAAGATAAACAGACCTCCATCAGCTCCTTTAATTTCCAGAGTCTCTTTCTTAACAACGCCAGCTCGATCTAAGATCTCTTTAGATGCCGCCACTAAGTTACGGGCCCCAAGCACGTTAGGGTCTGTGAGAAGCCCCACCATGCTAGCAGCTGCTTTAGGAGCGTTCACCGCCATCATCATAGATGCAGCGGCAATCACATCGTCCTGTATGGGGCGTATGACTTCTCTGATACCAGTGGCCTCGGAGTAACCAGCCATAGTCATTGCTGTGCGGAGATCCCCATTGGCCTCCCCAGTGAGCTTATCAAGAAACAGCTCCTGTCGCTCTGTGAGCGCCTTTTTCTTCTTTTCCATAGGCTACCTTAAATATATAAATATTAAGCCCACAGCCCCGGTCATAACGATCCAAAACAATCGTTCAGCGAAGGCTATGGTTTGACCGCGCTTGATGCTGGTTTGCTCAAGCTGATCCATACGTTGGTCTAATTTATTGAAGGTCTCATCGACACGATCAAGTCGCTTGAAAAGCGATATCATGCGCTCTTCCATGCGAGCCATCTGGACAATTGCTTCGGATAAAGTATCCAACTTGTCCTCCATGCGCTTCAATCGCGCATCAGTCATTTCTTTTTAGCCTTGTTCTTTGCAGAATTAGGCCAACCAGCCTTCATGTCCTTGTAGGCTTTAGGGGACACTGTGCTTTTCTTTTTTGGCCGTGAAGTCCCAGCTTTTTTACGAGCATTCATATTTTTTACTAGTGACATTACTTACGCCTCGACTTCTTACCGCTACATTTCCATTTAGCCCTAGATAAACGCAGTGGGCTATTTGGGTCTTTAGCTGCTTTAGGATGTTTCTTCATCTGCCCGTGTGAACGGGCGCAGTAGCTGTCTCCCCGCTTTGTCCCGGGAGAAATGCTGTAGCCCTTAGCCCCATATCTAACAGTCTTCTTGCGGCCTGTTTTGGGGTCCTTAACAACCTTAGAATACTTCTTAGCAGTAGCCACAATTACACCACCAAGTTAACCATGTTACCGAGGGATACCTTCGGCACTAGGCGGGAAAAGCGGTCATATGTAAGGTCGTATGCTGTCGGCGGTACAACCGCCGGGATAAGGTTCTTATTGTGACCAAGTGCTATAGGGATATTGGCTGGCTGAACGTCCCGAAATGCTGGTGGGCGGTACATCGAGGATATACCTGTAATATCAAAAGCCATCCGATATACCTTTCATGATATCCTTGATTGTAATCTTAGCTTTAGAATTAGGCGCGTAACGACATTGGAACTGCCGAGGACACTCAGTGAAACTGCGCTGAGCGTAATGATAAGCGATTGTTCCGTTGGCACCTCGATAGATGCAAACCTTGCCATCTCGGCCCTCAGTGCGCTTCCATAAGCTGCAGGTAACGTATTCGGGGTTAACCAGAGACCCGATAAGGATAAGCGGTAAAATTGCATTCATAGTGATAGCATCAGGAGGTACACACCTCCCCCCAGCACACCTAGAATTGCGGTGGATAGAGCTGCTATGGCAGAGTTGTTAGCTATCTGCCTCTTAGTCTCGATCCGAGCATGTTCTTGCTGTCTGCGCTCTTCACGCATCTGCTTACGCATATCTGAAAGCTCGGTGTACGTACCATGACCCCATTTCATGTCTAAGAGGAACTTGATCTCTTTTTCCCTACTTAAGAGTGTCTTCTTATGCATTAGGATCTTAATAGACTCAGCGTCTATATTATCCGTACCAGCAGACATCTTTTCAAGAAACGTAGGCTGGTTTCTTTGGCGCTCGGCAGCATTTACATCTGCACAGGCACCATACCAATCCCCCAAAGTCTTAGAGATGGATTCGACATCCTTGGCAGTGCCAATGACCTTCTTAAAAGTGTTAAATGCCAGACCGGCTGCGGCCATTGCTGAAAGAGGGTCTATCACTATATGCCCTCCCCAGAGCTATATTAAAGTGCCACTCCGTAGGTTGGGAGAGGTAAGCAATTAGAATGTCCCCAGCCACCAAACTTAGAGATCATTTGATCTAATTCTTGAGGCACCGTTTCACGGCACTCGTTCTCATTCTCAAAAAGAAGTGTGTTGCGGACCATTGCTTGGCAGCTGTGGACCGACTGCATATTAGTGCATAGTAATATCACCCCGATCCACATCACATGTCCCTATCCTTTACCGTGATATAAGGCGTAGTAGATCTCTCCGCGAGTTAGCCCTATGTCCTTAAGGTTCTTGTCTGAAAGATGCTTTAACTGCCAATATGCCGCCCTGCGGCGTTGGCGAGCGTCTATAGATTTCCATATTGTGTGTAAGTAGTTCCGCATAATAACCTCCATTGCGTTAAGGTTATTATATCATCTCTATTAACGTCTTACTTATGGTAGTATTTAATACCCGCTATGCCTTCTTAGCAGTCTTCTTCTTAGCCATGCCACCATGCATCATCTTCGGTGCAGTCTTCTTAGCCATGCCACCGTAGTTCATCTTTGCAGACTTCTTCTTATCCTTCGGTGGCCGACCAACCTTACTTCCATAAGTCCCCTTACCTTGTGGCATCTCAAGTTCTCCTAAATACAGTTATCCGGTAAACCCTCATCAACGCTCTTATCCTTGGTATCCTTGGATGCGGAATCGTAAGAATAGAAAACCCGGTAGCCGCTGAAGATGGTAGCTTTCTCTCTAGCTTGCTTTGCAGTGATAAGGCCCTCCTCTACGAGGAGCTCCCTTACACGCTCTAAAGTTAGATGGTGTCCCGTGGCTTGCTCAATGGCAGCACGGATGTAGATCAAATTGATCATCTAATATCCATTATATCATATTTAGGGCTGAAGTCAACAGTAAGGGTATTTACAAAGTGAGCTATTCATGATATAGTGGGAAGTACACTCCCGGGCAGTCCTATATAGTATAGCCCTACTTTAAAGCTTACGCTTAAGAGTATGCCGCCTTAAGACGGCTTATATCTTCCCACATAAGCTCTTCGGTAAAGTAGGAGCCCTTGCGCCTAAATGACCCGGCGGGGCATAGGCGCATAAGGGCGTCCCTCGATAGAATACGAATTAATGAATTATCAGAGCAGATCAGCACAAACTGGTCTGCTTTTTTGGATTTAGCAGTAAAAACATAGGAATCTGGAATCGCGGGCTGAGTCCGTGCTGATTTAACCTCTACAGAGAAATACTGTCCGCCCGGTCCCCGGGCCCAGATGTCCGTACCAAAGCGGTCCACAATAGAGCACGGCATACCGCATCTTTCTAAGTAGTAGCTCGCCAGTATCTCCCCCGCGCGACCACTAGAGCGGTTCGTTGCGCGGCCAGAGGCCTCGGCCAAGTGATCCGGGAAGGCTATCAATCATCCATGTCCACATCGAGCAAGTCATCTAGATCAACATTAAACATATCATCCACTAAATTCGCATCCTCAAGACGGTTAGCGCAATCACGCACCCGCTCAGAATGCCTATTAAGCTCATGCGCCACACAATACAGGTTTTGATAGTCCTCAGAGTACTTCCCGAGCTCAATAGTCTCATCAACCATGCTCTCAAAACGGTACTGCTCATGTATCGGATCATCATCACCCAAAGGATGGATCAAACAATCAACCACTAAGCCCGTATCGGGATCAAAACTGAGGGAATTGGACACATCAACCTGATTAGCTATCTCAATCTTCCGAGATTCCATAGGTATACTCTTTTTATAGCAAAACTACCTTAGCATATACATTAGTATGTACACTAAGTCAATACTTTAGGGCTTATATTTACAGCAATACCGCCGAATATTGGGGCCTCATAAAAATAATCATGACAGAGGGGGATCTGTGGATGAGGTTTACAGGTGGCATTTTCTAAAATTGGGTAGGAGTTGTATACGCTAACGGGGGAGGGGGGGGTGGCGCTCGCCGGGGTCGAAATTTCGCCGGGATCTGCGAAAACTGCTCGATCTAGGCCCCAAATAGCCAGATTTTACAGTTAAAAGCTCGATATTCTATACATTGCCCGAGCAGCTGGGCAGTAAACATAAGCAAAACAATAGATTGCGAGCAGCTTGCTAATAACCTTGTAGTGATAGGGCCCCAGATCCGCCGGGAATAAATAAAAATACAGATCCGGGCAGCTACCGGGAGCATAATGACGGAATTAAAAGCTCGAGCGCAGGGGTCGTGCTGGTGCATCTATAGCGCTCGATACTTACCCGGATCTATGCAGCTGCTTACATCGAGCTGAGCCCGGGAGCTCTGGATCTGTGCAGCTGCTACCCTCGAGCGCTGCTATGGAGCTATTCCCGGGCACTCTGGTCTATCTCCCGGGGATCTGGCCAGCTGCTATCCTCGAGCTCTTCCCGGGCGCTCTGGATCCGGGCGCTTGTTACTTATCCACAAGCCTCGAGTCTACTTAAGGTATTTTTGCCTATCTGATTTAATTGGATATTCGTGTGCCAGGTCAAGCATTGTCACTCGCTTAAAAAGTGTTGCCATAAATAACCACCATGAATCTAGATCCAGCGCTTGAGCTGATCAGCTGGCTAGTGTGACCGAGCTGGCCAGTACTTGCCCGGGATCCGCTGGGCAGCTGCTCGAGAGCGCTTGTTTCCGGGCTTGGGTCCACACAAAAGCGCCCGGAAAGTTAATCCCGAGCGCTCTTTCTGAATCAATTGTTTTACAGCTGCTGGCTACATCTCGCCCCAGCCAGCGCTTGCGAGCGCTGCATTATCTGCTCGGATATTATCCTCGAGCTGCTCAATATCTCGCATTGCTACCGGGCTGCTGCTGCATGTGTCACACGTTGCCCGGTATCCGTGCGGATCCGT
>Ga0209816_1000321_pt1 | contig 38915 bp, 35 predicted proteins | sample CoawatmetaG01DNA_FD_187509 | JGI IMG/M metagenome (GOLD analysis project Ga0209816, IMG submission 187509) | Marine microbial communities from the West Antarctic Peninsula - Coastal water metaG017-DNA (SPAdes) (version 2) | ecosystem: Environmental > Aquatic > Marine > Coastal ...
GTTGGAGGCATTACTAGTAAAAATATCACTCCACTACTAATGGATGGGTTGAAGCAACTTGAATACCGAGGTTATGACTCATCTGGGCTTGTAATACTATCACAAGACAATAAACTGGTGCGAGAACGAGCTGCTGGAAAAGTTAAGAATCTTGAAAATAAACTAAAGACAAATAAAATCGCAGGAAAAATAGGATTAGCTCATACACGCTGGGCTACTCATGGTGAGCCTTCAGATAAAAATGCGCATCCTCATATTTCTAAAAATTCAATTAGTGTAGTACACAATGGTATTATTGAAAACTACATTAGTCTAAAAAAAACACAAATACAACAAGGCTATCAGTTTAGCTCTGAAACTGATACCGAGGTTATTGCACATGCAATTGATTTCTTTACGCTGTCATCTAACTCTTTACTAGAGGCAGTTCAAAAAACACTAAAAACACTTAAAGGTTCTTATGGTCTTGGAGTTATTTCTTCAAATCATCCAAACAAACTAATTGCAGCGCGCAAAGGCTCTCCTCTTTTAATAGGTATTGGAGATAATGGAAATTATATTGCATCTGATCAAATGGCACTATTATCTGTTACTAAGAGGTTTATTTTTCTAGAAGAGGAAGATATTGTCGAGCTAGATTTGAAAAAAATTACTATTTATAATAGTGAAGGAACAATAGTCGAGCGACCAATTAAAATTTCAAACTTAACGGAAGGTCAGATTGACTTAGGCACTTATGATCACTTTATGCAAAAAGAGATCTTTGAACAGCCTCAAGCTATTCGAGATACTCTTGAGTCCCGCATTATAAAAGATCGAGTCGTAATTTCTGCTTTTGGTTATAAAGCTAAAGAAGATTTTCAAAAAATTAATCAGGTTCAAGTTGTAGCTTGTGGCTCAAGCTACCATGCGGCATTAGTTGCGAAATACTGGCTTGAAGACATTGCAAAAATATCTTGTAATATTGAAGTAGCAAGTGAATATCGCTATCGTAGGCCCATCATTCTTGATAAAACTCTTTTTGTTGCTATCTCTCAGAGTGGTGAAACAGCTGATATCCTTGAAGCACTTAAAATTGCTAAGAAAATTAACAAAAAAATTATCACACTTTGTATTTCTAATTCTGCTGAATCTAGTATTACTAGAATTTCTGATTTAGCTTTTTTGACTAATGCAGGCCCTGAGGTTGGAGTTGCAAGCACAAAGGCTTTTACTACTCAATTAGTTGGTCTTGCTCTTCTTACCTGTGCTTTAGGTGTAATAAAAAAATCTATTGATAAGAACCAGGAAAAAAACATCGTTAATGGCTTAAAGCAATTGCCAGGCCTTATCGATGAAACGTTGTTACAAGAAAATCAAATTCAAAAACTATCCACAAAATTTATAAACAAAAATAGTGCGTTGTTTTTAGGAAGAGGAGCAATGTATGCGATAGCTATGGAGGGAGCACTTAAACTCAAAGAAATTAGTTATATCCATGCGGAAGCATTTCCTGCTGGAGAATTAAAACACGGTCCAATCGCTCTTATCGACAATAACATACCTGTAATTGCTGTCGCTCCTAATGATGAACTGCTTAGTAAGCTCAAATCTAATTTGCAAGAGGTAAAATCTAGGGGATCGCAAATGATAGTTTTTGAAGATAAAGATTCAAAAGTAATACCAATGAAAGGAATGGAAATAATTCCAATCACCTCTAATCTAGGTCCTATAACTGCTCCAATTATTTTTACGATACCACTTCAATTACTTAGTTATCATGTTGCTATTGCAAGGGGTACAGATATTGATAAACCCAGAAATTTAGCTAAATCTGTCACGGTTGAATGAATTTCTATAACTCTTTTAGAGGTCAGTTTTTTGACCTTATAATGCATTAAAGTAGTAGAATCAACATATATTTCAAAAATAACTCTGTTATGAAAAAAATTAATAAAATGGAAATAATAAATGATTAAAAAATGTCTTTTCCCTGCTGCTGGTTATGGAACTCGTTTTTTGCCTGCTACTAAAGCAGTGCCAAAAGAAATGCTTCCAATACTTACTAAACCTCTAATGCAATATGGGGTAGAGGAGGTTCTGTCTGCTGGCATTACCAACATGGCTATTGTTACTGGAAGAGGAAAGAGGGCAATTGAAGATCACTTTGATAATGCGTATGAACTTGAATCACAATTAAGTGGGACATCTAAAGAGCACTACCTAAATGAAGTCAAGGAAATAATTACGAAATCTACCTTTACCTATGTTCGTCAAAAACAAATGCTAGGACTGGGTCATGCTATCCTTACCGGTGAGCCTCTTATTGGAAATGAGCCTTTTGCTGTAGTTTTGGCAGATGATCTATGCGACTGCGATAATAATGGAGTGATTTCACAACTGATTGCAATATATGACAAATATAAATGTTCTGTAGTAGCTATAGAAGAAGTGCCCATGAATCAAACCCACAAATATGGAATTATTGCTGGTAATCTAGTCGAGAATTCAAATGATACATATCAAGTTACTGATATGGTAGAAAAACCTGAACAGAGCGATGCACCCAGCAATATGGCAATCATCGGTCGCTATATACTAACTCCTGATATTTTTAACATTCTCAAGAACATCAAGCCTGATAAGAATGGTGAAATTCAAATCACGGATGCTCTACTTGTTCAAGCTAAACAGGCTAAAGTTATTGCGTATAAGTTTAAAGGAAGGCGTTTTGATTGTGGAAGCGTAAAAGACTACATAGAAGCAACTAATTATTTTGCTAATAAGCTTGGGATTAAAGTCTAATGTAGTTATATAAACTATTATTTTGTGTCAAAGTGTTCATTAGCTAAACCATTATTTTGTGAATTAAATTGGGGTACAAGTTTCTTAAGTAAAATATGAAGCTTATCATTATCTTCAGCCGACTGAACATTTGTTGCAAATTCTTTGATTTCAGCAAGTATTGGTTCTAATTTTTCCCACTCTATCATCTCTTCTTTTGCGCACATAATCAAATTGTTCTCAGTCAAAGAAAAATTGCCATCAACCAAAAGCTCTTCATAAAGCTTTTCACCAGGCCTTAAGCCGGTATATTGAATTTCTATATCTCCACTGGAATTATTTTCATCACGCACCACTAAGCCACTTAATTGAATCATTTTTACCGCTAGATCATAAATTCGAATAGGCTCTCCCATGTCCAATACAAATACCTCTCCTCCCTTAGCCATGGCGCCAGCCTGGATAACTAATTCTACTGCCTCCGGTATGCTCATAAAATAACGCACTACATTGGAATGGGTAACGGTTACTGGACCTCCGGATTGTATCTGCTTTTTAAACAGGGGTATTACTGAGCCACTTGAGTCGAGTACATTGCCAAAACGTACCATTGTAAAACAGGTGTCGTGATGACCTCTATCAAAGGCCTGTAAAACCAATTCAGAAATACGCTTACTGACCCCCATAATATTGGTCGGCCTTACTGCTTTGTCAGTTGAAATCAAGACAAAAGTCTCAACATTTGCAGCAATTGCAGCCTTTGCAGCTAACATTGTGCCTATCGAATTATTGAGTACTCCTTGTGAGGGATTGAATTCAACTAGTGGAACATGTTTATAGGCAGCAGCATGATATATTGTTTTTACGACATAATACTTAAAAATATATTCCATTCTATCTTTGTCTGCAACTGAACCTAAAATTGGAATTATTTCTACATTGGGGGCGTCAATATTTAATAGCTGACGATTTATTTCATAAAGAGAGGACTCACTCATATCAAAAAGAACTAATTTTTTAGGCTTCAGAGATACGATCTGCCGACACATCTCTGAGCCTATTGACCCTCCAGCACCAGTCACTAATACTACTTTTTTAGTAATATTTGCTTTTAGAAGTTGGATATTTGGCTTGGCTTGCTCTCTACCCAATAAATCTCTCAAATCAATTTCCAATAAATCATTAATTGTAACCTTTCCATGTGATAGCTCTGTTAAGCTTGGTACAGATTTAACAACTACTGGATAAAGCTCTAAATTGTTGACAATTTCTCTACGACGGATGCGTGTTAACGAAGGTATAGCGAGTAACACTTCTTTAATCTTATATTTTTCAATTAAACCTGCTATATCATTTTCATTAAATACCTCTAGAGCGTTAATAGAATGACGATACAGGTCAACATTATTATCAACAAATGCTACTGGTCTATATTCCTTTGAGTTATAAAAGGCAGTACACAATTCTCTACCCGCCGAACCGGCACCATATATCAACACATTTTTTTTTTGTAATAAAGCATCATTTACTTTAAATAAAAACCAGCGAACAAAAAAACGCGAACTACTAACACTTATTACCACTAAAGTCCAATTAATCAGAATGACAGAACGTGGAATGTCTTCGAAAACGGTCATAAAACTGATTAAAGCCCATAACACCGCATACAAAGTAGTAGCTTGATTAATCCTCCAAAGTACTTTAAAGCCAACATAACGAATCACCTCACGATAGAGTCCAAAGCTAGCAAAAATTGGCAATGCCAACAGCGGTGAAGCAACCATTATCAGCCACAAATAATTATTATCATATGGGTAATAAACATAACCCAAGCGAAGGGAAAATGCAATAAATATACTACTTATAACAGCACAACTATCAAACAATAACATTAATATTTGCTTGTTGCTTCTGGAAAGATTAATCAAAACTTGAATCATAGCTTACATTATAGTTGACAATTATTTATCGAAACAAACTTATAATACTAGTGTTTTGTTCATACTTTAACTACTAATGTGAGATATAATCTCGCCTTATAACTATTAAAAAAGTCATCCATAATATTTTCAAATCAAACCAGAAGGATTGATGATTCAAATACTCCACATCAAAATCAACTTTCTCAGGTATGGATAGCTTATCACGCCCGTTTACCTGTGCCCAGCCCGTCGCTCCAGGTAGAAGTTTATCAACCCCTTTCTCTGTGCGTAGAGCTATCAAATCTTCCTGATTAAACAATGCAGGACGAGGACCAACAAAACTCATATCTCCTCTTAATACTGAAAATAGCTGTGGTAATTCATCCAGACTGAAGCGTCGGAGGAATCCTCCAATTGGTGTGAGGAATGTTTCTGCATCAGTCATCAGGTGGGTTGCTACAGCTGGTGTATCCACATGCATGGAGCGGAATTTAGGCATTCGAAAAATTACATTATCCTGACCGATACGACTGGACCAGTAGATTATAGGTCCTGGTGATGTGAGACACACTGCAATGGTTACGATTAGCATGGGTAACGCTAATAGTGTAAGGAGCATTACACCCATAAAAAAGTCAAAAATCCGTTTCATTCATCTCCCTTAATGACTGTTTTGCCTTGAACCCTAGCGACTGCAATTTTTTTGATGAGTAGCACTCATCGCCCAATAATTTGTCGACCTTGTAACGCATGCGAGAGCTCATGAGTGAGGCAATATCAAAAATAGTTTTGGGCACGCTCCACTTTGGAATAGACTTGTTAACTACAGTACATAACACCTCGTATATTTGGCGGGAGGAGTATGACTCGCCATCTGTTGCAATATAGATTTCTCCATTAGCACGATCATCCTCTGCCACCATTAGTAAAGCCTTCACCAGATCATCCACATGAATCATCGATCGACGATTATTTACCTCAGGTAGAGGAGGAAACCATCCACTTTTAATCCCAGATTGCATCAATTCGAGGTTACCTTTAACACCAGGTCCATATACTAGAGAGGGTCTCACAATAGACACATGCATACCCGACTTATAACCAATCTCCAGTAATTTAATCTCAGCCTCTCGCTTTGTCTTTCCATAGATACCTTCTGGCTCTCCTTGTTCGAGTTCAGTCATACAATGGCCTGAAACAGAAGAACCACCCGCCTTGACACTACTCACATATATAAATCGCTCCACACCAGTTTGAACTGCAAGCTGAGCCAAATGCACTGTAGCATCAATATTAATAGAATGGTAACGCTCCTCCAATTGACTAGGATCACGGAGATCGTGCGCTAAACCAGCAACATGAAAAATCGTATCAATGCCATCCAAGGCATGACGAGGGATCCTCTCAGATTGAAGATCACAAATCACTGTTTTATATTTAAGATGAGATGAACGAGAAAGAACTTTTATTGTTACATCTTGGAAACGTAGCCTGCTAAGCAATTGTTGACCAATAAATCCAGTAGCGCCAGTAATAAATAAATTATTCATAAATTATTGAAGAAATTCCCTACCATAAAGATATTAACCCCATATACGATGTAAAAACCATCAACAATTAAAGCACTTAAAAAGGAGGATTATGAAACAAATAGAAGCCCTTTCAGCTGAAAGATTAAATAATATAGTTGTCACAATTTGTATACATATACGACAGTTGGCCTTTTCGTAAATTATTGTTCATTTTTATCTCATTTAGTTAATAGTTTTATAAATATCAATATATGCATTAGCCACATAATTTGAGTTCATTTCTTTGAGTACTATCTCTCTTGATGCAAGGCCGTATTGTAAAAGTAACTCATCATTACTAATAAATTTTTCAATTGCGACAACTAGCTCTTCCACAGAGTTTTCATTAATTATGAAACCATTCACGTTATGCTTTACCACGTCAGAACAACCCCCAACCTTAGTGGCAATTAATGATACACCAGATGCTGCAGATTCAACTAATATTCTTGGAACACCCTCTCTTCGCATTGTTGGAAGAATTGTAATATCAACTGTTCTTAACAACTCACTCATATTGTTTACATGGCCTAAATAGTTAACACCAGAAATTTTACACAAATGATTTAATTGTTTAGATTGGATTAGGTCAGGCTCATTTTGATCGGTTCTACCTGCTAATAAAAAACTTATATTATTATATTTTTTATTTATTTCTTTAGCTGCTAAAAGATAAATATAAACTCCTTTTTCAGCAGTCATTCGGGACGCCATTAAAACTTTTAACTTACTATTTTTTCTCAATTCACTACTTGGATAGAAATCATTGATATCAACTCCAGAACCTCGAATAATGCATGATAATTGACTGGAGATAATATTTTTTTTAAGGAAATATTCCCTATCAGAGCCAACCTGAAAGACTGAATTAACTGCTGAAGATCTAGAGATCATTCCATAAAGTTTTTCAAAAATTATTCTAAAGATTGAATATAAAGTTGACCCATTAGTATATAAACGCCCAAGACCAGGAAACGAGTTAACAATCATTGTTTTTTTATCATACCCAAAAGCTTTCATAATTATTAACAGAATTGAGCTGTATATTACTGGCTTTGGATTAAGATTATGAATAATATCAGGTCCAACTTCCTTAATAATGGATCTCAAATTAAAAATTAGCCAAATATCTCCAAGCAACCCTTTAATTCCTCTTGAAACATTTAATGGATAGAATGAAAAACCTTTCTCTATAAGTTTCGAACCATAACCATCATCATTTGCCACGAGAATAACCTTATATCCAGAAGAACGAGAAATCTCAATATTACTTAACCAAAAGTTATGCAAATACCACGAGGTATTAGCAAAAACAAGAATTTTTATTTCATTATTCATTATTAATTATTTACCAGTAAATATATCTTTAATAATATCTTGAAATTCATAAAGGCACTCCCAGGCATAACAGTTCAACATCAAGACTCTTAACAGATGAAGCTAATACTAGCCTAGTAACATCATGCCCTCAATAACCAACAATTGTCAGAAAGTATTTATTCTATTCTTTTTTCTCATTTAGCCAATAAAAAGGCCTGCAAAGCAGGCTGTAAATTATACACTTGAATGAGCTGTCTCCCTTACGTCTGTCTTATAAAAAGAAAATAATTTTTATTTTATTTTTTGTAAGAAGAGCATCAAAACCAAAAATACACAATTAAGAATCAGATAAATTAGAGAATTTGTTTACCATAAAAGATTTTCTATCTAGCAAAAACTCCCAATATTAATACTTTAACTTCATCACTAAATGAGCACCAGAAGTTAATAAATCGTCATCTGAAAGGTCATAAAACTCCCGAGCTAATTGAGTTCTTTGAATTGGAAAGGAGGTCCATCGTTTTGTATTGCAGACTTTAACGCTAAAACCAATATCTTCACAAAATGAGATCATTTCCGATAGCCTTATTCGGTTGGTATAGAAGCCACTTTCTGAAGCAAACCAATCGAGTTCCCACAGGGTAGATGGAAAACGCATATTATTTAATCCACCTCCTAAATGATCTTTAAAATCAACCACATGGCTCATGATTCCATTTGGGGTTAATAAACGATAGCACTCTTTCATAGTTTCTTCAAATTCATGACGCCTTACATGTTCGAGCACCGCCTGTGAATATATTAAATCATAAGAAGAATCCTTCAAACCTTTTAAAGATAACAAGCCTTTTGTATGATAGCTTCCATTAACAGCTGAAAGCATGCTCTCTATATTGGATTTATATGAAATATCAGGCAACTCTAAATCTGGATACGATGCTAGAAAGCCGTTAATGTGTTGACGATAAAAACTCACATCTTTATTTGCAAAATCTCCTGCATCTACCAAAGTTATCCCACTTGAGCCTAGTGCGGGAGATAAAAAAGACGATAGCAGTCCATCTCCAGGGCCTAACTCCAGCCCTTTCCAGTCGTCAGTATTATTTAGCTCGGATGCGTGACTCTTTAGTACTTCCCAAGCATACAAATAGTCATCCATTGCGCCATGCCTAAATAGACCAAGCTTTACCCACCTTCTATAATTCAATGGCAACCTCGACAGAATAAATTTAACAACAATTCGCGTTCGCCATAATTTCACTTTTTTTGCCTCTCTAGCCAAGATTGAAACATTAATACGTTCCATAATTGATGCTCTAAATTGTGCTTTCCAGAAATATGATCTTGCCAGTTTTGATGAACGATTATTGGATTAAAAAAACCCTCATTTTTCAATCTATTACTATCCAACAATGTTTCAGCCCATCCCCTCAGAGGGCCACGCAACCAATCTCCCAAGGGCACTCCAAATCCCATTTTTGGTCGCTCAATTAATTCTTTAGGTACATACTTATAGAGCACTTCGCGCAATATCCACTTACTCACCCCTTTACGAATCTTATAATTTATAGGTAATGATGCTGCAAATTCAACAACCCTATAGTCCAAAAAAGGAATTCGAGTTTCTAAAGAAACTGACATACTAGCCCTATCAACTTTAGTTAAAATATCGTTAGGCAAATAACCAATTAAGTCATATGCCATCATTCCTTCAATAGGTGAAATATTATTAAATAGCCCCACTTTATCACTCAAGGGAGTCTTATACTCATGTGCATTAATAACCCAATTGTCAGGCTGTTTAATTTGAGATATAAGCCCTAAATAAAGCTCTTGAATATTTTTGCTTAATAGTACATCAGCACCCTTATGGAATTTATCACCAATATTAGAATATTTTTTATTAAAAGATCCGCTTAACAGTATATTCAACAGATCGGGTGATGTGCGCTTAACTCCTTTTTGAATTATGGCTCGCATCCATAAAGGAATTCTTGATATTTTGTTCCACATATTGTATGTCATAACATAACGATTATAGCCGCCAAATAGCTCATCCCCTGAATCACCTGATAGACTAACTGTTACTTTTTCTCTTGCAATTTTAGAAACTAAATATGTTGGTATCTGAGAAGCGTCTGCAAATGGTTCGTCATAAATCTCTGGTAGAAGTGGTATTGTGTTTAATGCATCTTTATCTGTTACATACAAATCATAATGCTGTGTACCTAAATACTTAGCAACAGAACGAGCATAATCAGCCTCGTTGTAAATCTTATTCTCAAACCCAATTGAAAATGTATTCACCTTATGATTCGACTGTGCTTGCATTAAAGCAACAACTGTACTAGAGTCAACTCCACCAGATAGAAACGCCCCCAAAGGCACATCAGCTTCCGTTTGAAGCCCTACAGCATCCAACAGCAAACTCTCCAATTGATTAACAGCATCAGTTGGACTGCCAGAAAATTGACACTTATGTTTTTTATTTATCAATCGCTCGGTTGACCAGTACGTATTCTTAGTAATATTATTATCAGGGCTTATAGAAATGTAGCAGCCCGGTTCTAATTTATATATATCTTCGAAAATTGAATGTGGCGCTGGCACTGAACTATATCTCAAAAATAAAGATAAAGAATTTCTATCTATGCTGTTATTAAATTTTGGAAACTTCTTTAATGCCTTTAATTCAGATCCAAAAACAAAATTACCATTAATCCACCCATAATAAACTGGTTTTTCTCCCATTCTATCTCTAACAATGGTCAAGGTCCTTTGCTGCTTGTCCCAAACAGCAAATGCAAACATACCATTTATCTTTTCAAGTGTTAAGTCTATGCCCCACCTTTCTAGAGCCATCAGAAGTACTTCAGTATCTGACTGACCTTTCCAATCCAAAACACCACAATTATTTAATTCTTTACGAAGGGATTTATGATTATATATTTCACCATTAAAAACAATGGTAAATCGGCTGGACATTGAATTCATAGGCTGATGGCCAGCACTGCTCAAGTCTAAAATCGATAATCGGGCATGTCCTAAACCTACAGAATTTTTAGTATCAACCCAAATCCCTTTGTCATCAGGGCCTCTATGATTAATAGAATCAATCATATCGCCTAATATAGGGATAAAATCAAATTGATCTTTTGCAATAAAGCCGACTATTCCGCACATGCAAATACTTTATTGATTAGTATTAGCTTTCTTATAACCCATTGCACACCAATAAGGGGCAGCAGGAGAAAAGACAATATTTTCTAAACCTGAATCTTTCATCATATCTCTAATTTGCTCTTTTGTATATCTATGTTCGAGCCTAGTTCCGAATCTATCTAGAGCATCGGTCCTCATAGAATAGAAACTGTATTTTCTATAATAACTTAAAGGGATATTATTTACATCGTATCCAAACTTTTCTATTATTAGTGCAATTCTCGTTAATGGCCAGTAAACAATAACTGCAATAAATTGACTAATTAAATATTTAAGTGAATATGGTAATTTTGCAATATACAACCGCAGAAAATTACTAGCCATCCAAATAAAACGAAACCATAAAGGACGATTATCAAATGCGTAATATAGGTACACTAAAAAAGGAGCTCCTGGTTTTAGCTTTTCTACGCACTTATTTAGCGCTTCAGATGTATTGGGCACATGATGTAATACACCCAAAGAATACCCAAAATCCATACTGTTGTCATGCATTGGGAGAGAATCAATATCTAAACGATAGAAAAGACAGTTTGATAAATTTTTTAAATTTTTTTTTGCTATATCTAAAGCGCTACTTGGATCTATACAATGTAATAATCCAACACGTGGAGCCATAAGTTTTGCCCAGCGGCCAGTGCCACAACCCAGATCAAACCCTATTGAGTCACTTGATAAATTCTTCCAGGGGAAAACAGAAAAATACTCTTCAAATCTGTTTAACAATTCTTCATCTGATAATGCTGACTGATCAAACCTAGACCACTCATAACCAAATCCGTTAACAGTTTTTGTATCAATATTACCTTTACTCATGCAAAACCTCTAAATATAAATTCTCATACTTCTCCACCATGCTACTAATAGAATATTCAGATTGTATACGCTGTCTACTCTCTATACCTAGCTGCTCCCTGCTTAACTCACTAAGGTTAATCATCTCAAGCAAAGAACTGGTTAATAAAGAAATATCATCGACAGGTACTATATACTTTTCATCTAACAGTATGCTTCTTACATCTCCAACATCAGTAGAAATACAAGGTAAACCAGAACTCATAGCTTCCGCCAAAACATTTGGAAACCCCTCACTGAGAGAAGATAGGCAGAATATATCTAATGATGTCATTAACTTTGGAATATCAAATTTACTTCCTAGCAACCTAAAATGAGAACGAATACCACTAGTATCTATCCACCCACACAACTCTACATTGGAGTAATCAAGATCCTTTCCTGCCAATATAAAATACACATTTGGATTTTGTGACACCAGGTTCTCGGCAGCCATTATAAAGCTTTTATAATTTTTGTACTTATTAAATCTTCCAACAGAGCCTATTACCAAAGCGTCAAGCCCGATTTTTATTGATTGTCTAGTAAGTTTTCTTGTTTTTATGTTTGGTTTAAAAATCTTTGTATCAAAACCATTCTGTATAACAATCATCTTCCTCTCACAGTAGCCTTCCTCGACATGAGACATCATTGAGCTATTTGCAACACAAACTATTTTTTTTGGAATGAAATAAGAAAGGAATTTGTTAAACTTCATAACCCAATAAGTTAATTTTGACACGCCTTGACCGGGAAATACATGAGTATTTCTTATATTCCAGATTACCCTATTACATCCTGTTAATCTTGCAATAATTCCGCCAATAGCATCAGAATGATACATCCATGTTTGGGTCACATCTGGTCTCAACTTATAAAATAGGTACATTAATTTAAAAATACCAAAAAAATTATGCCGAATATTACAAGGAAATACTGGAATTCCAATAGATTTAATTTTTTCTGAAAGAGGCCCAAGATCAGTTAACAAAATAACTTTCGATTCAAATTTACTTTTATCTATATTTAACAAAAGTTTATATAAAGAATTTTCAGCTCCTCCAATAGAAAGTCCTGTAATAACATGAACAATTACAGTTTTTACTCTCAATTTTGTCTTAATAACGCCTCCAATCTTTTCTGTTTATATTTGTCAATTCTTTCAATGAAAGTGCAAAACCCTATACTGGCCAATAATACTAATAATGGAAAAAGCGTATCTCTCACCCTATTAGCTCCTGGCGAATAAAAAGAAAAAATGAAATAAAATAAATATAAAGGCATGACAATATAAAGGTATCGACGGTTGTATTTATACAGTAATACCAACCCATAAAAAGAGAAAATAACTAAAGGAACTTGAGTAAAAAATGAAAATTGCATTATCAAGTCAATACTTGAATACTCTGTAACCCTAAAAGGCAAAGGTGTAATTAATATTCTTAAAAATCCAAAAAATGGATTATTCTCAAGTCTTAATAATTGAAGTAAGCCAGTTTCAGAAATTACAGCGGATCTATTGAAATAAACATAATTACCAACAATTAAATCATGAATATAAGGGTATAGGACTATGATTAAAACTATAAATGCTGTAAAAACCTTTGGTCTTTTAAGCCCTCGAAAAAAACTCCCATCACCATACATTGCTACAGTAACAAAAAAGAGAGTTATAAATGAAAAATAACCTAAATATATACGATCTTTAAACATTATTATAGAAAGTAAAATATAAATTAAAAAGTACATAAGTTTTCTTGTTGAAATAAATCTAGAAATATTATAAGTAAGCAATACAATAAGCAATAACAAGAAAGAGTGTTTAAGAGCAAAAAAATTCCAAAAGAATATTTGGGGAGAGAAAGCCAAAAAACAAAGAGCTACAACTGCAATTTTACTTGAGTGACTTACATCAATAACAAGCTTGTTGAAATAATACAAAGATAACGTAAAAAAAACAAAGTTTAATAAAGGTAAATATACCAAACCATCTTGAAAGGATTTGGCATTTAATATAAAAAGAAAAAAACCTGAAATATAACTATAAAATACACCATTTGAAGCACCAAAAGTCTCTAGGTAATTTATAGGTGGAATAATTCCATCATTAAATGACTCTAAAACATAGCCTATTAAATAGGTAAACCAGTTAAGAGTATCATCCATAGAAAACAACGCCGAAAGCTTCCAGGTAAACTCATCATTTGTTAATATATGGCCGTACAAAGAAACACGAATTAAAAGAGCTAACAGAATAATTTTCCACAAGTATCGCCTATCAATTAATATCGATTGAAAAATAAGTGAAAAAAATAAAAAAAATACATGAATCATAATTATTGTTTTAGGATCGGCCAAAATTCCAGAAAAGAAAGAAATTATGCAATATAGTAAGATGATCAACCAATAATTAATCGTTTTGTATGAAATAAATGTACTTAAATACACTGAAATATACTAAATTTTTGTTTTAAAATTAATAAATCTGGCCAATACAGAGACTCTCTTAGACAATACAGTGGGTAAATAAGTCATCAAAAACCCATATAGACTAGATATACATATAACAAGTATTGATGAATGCTTGTCAAAAGCATGTAGGTATTTTTTTCTTATTGTAAAGCTATTTTTCAACTGTATCCACGCGTTATTACTTCTTGATACAGAATCTTTATGGAGTGTTCGTTTGACCAAAATTTGCTCCACCATTCCAACCTTACCTATAATCGCTAATTTAAACCATAAATCCAAGTCTTGAGTAGTCTTATACGTCATGTCATATCCAAAAGTATTATGATATGAGTCTTTACGAAACATAACCGAAGAGTGACAAAACGGATTATTGTAGAACATATTTCTTTTGATGATTTTGTCATCATCAATGGGTTTTTTTATAACACTCATATTACTTTCATCTAAAACTTCATACCATGAGCCAATTAATACTAGATTTTCATCATTTTCTAGTCGATCAAACTGTAACTTTAACCTATCTAAGTCTGAATAATCATCCACGTCTTGTCTAGCAATATATTTTCCATTTGCAATATTACAGCCATATATTAACGATTTAGTCAGTCCTGAGTTTTTACGCTTTACTAGACGAATACATGGATGCAAGTTAGCATATTCCTGAAGTAATTTTAAACTACTGTCTGTCGATCCATCGTCAATAATAATAAACTCGTAATCCTCAAATGATTGATTTAATATAGTCCCTACCGATTCTCTAATGAAATTTTCTCCATTGTATACGGACATTACAACACTAATAGAAGGTGTATCACTCATTATTTTAAAAACCTTGTGTAAATTTCATATTCTTTTCTGAGAACAGTCTCTATCGAATTATAATGTTTAATTTGACGTTCGGCAGATTGAGAAAGCATATCAGCAAATACTTCGTCGTCAATCAACCTATAAATCACATTCCGGAGACTTTTTGCATTATCTCCTACTAAAACTCCAGTTTTATCATGCTGTATAACATTTCTTATTCCTGACACATTAGTACCTATAACAGCACATCCACAAGCCATGGCTTCTAATAAAGACTTGGGATTCCCCTCATATAGTGAACACAAAACATAAATACGATAATTATTATAAATATCAGGCATTAAATCATTATCTACCCTACCTAGAAAACGGATATCCACTTCTAATCTAGTAGCAAGTTGAGAGATGTCATTTTGCAGTTTACCCATACCTACAATATCTAAACCTATTTTGGTGCCGGAAAGAGCGTTTATCAACAAAGGTAAATTTTTTTCTTCAGAAATGCGTCCTACAAATAACACTCTATTTGTTAATCTTCTGGCTTTAAATTTAGCTTTAAATAAATTGGTATCAATCCAATTTTGCTGAATAGTTATCTTACGATTAGATACATGGAATTGACTTATAACAAATTCAGATATTTCATCTGTATTCAGCCAAATATGGTTGGAACATTTATATGCAAGCCAAGACACATATTTAATAATTGGCGTTACAAGCAATATTGGTATTGGTGGTGAAGTATCCTCTTTTCGTGCAATCAAACTATTTTGATAAGCTTCATAACCGCACCTTACAAGCAATGGTTTATTAAAAATCCATTTCACTAGTACTGCGACCCAACTACCCCAAACTTGGTTTGTTTTTAGAATGTTTGTTTTTTTAAATTCCTTCCGAAAATACCAAGGAATTAAAATTGATTGAAAAATTGATAGTATTTTATATCGTAAAATAGGAAGGCGCTCATAAACTGGGAGCAAAGTTATTCCCTTTAGTTCTGACTCCCATTGACGATCTGTAGTATCGCCATATGTTAAAAATTGCACCTCAATATCGTACTTACGCATCAACTCATGATACAGATAAACTTCCCTTTGCAATAAGCCAGATTCAGCCCATATTTTAAGAGATACACCATAAGTAAAAAAAAGAGTTATTCTCAAACTAAGACTTCACGTTATTGTAAAAAATTACATAAAAATTCATTGTATAGGGATATCTTTATTAAATAACCCTTATCAGGATAATCATAAGAGATTCGACTACTTCTTAATATCTAGCTTTTGAACAAGAAAGAAATTTTCTTTTTTTATTTTTTTTATCAGACTGTTCCTGTACATATTTTGCAGTATAAATAAATATATACGGTATAAAAAAGCATTATTATTTTTTTTAAATGAAAAGTGGCGATAATCATAGTTTTTTAATTTTTCAATACCCACTAAATCTTCAAAGTAAATAGTGAATTTATTACGATCACCCCATACTGGAATATACTTATTGCGATAAATGATATTCAACATTTTCAACATCATCCTACATAAATAGTTTAAAAAACCAGACTCGTCATTGTCTTTTATTAAATTTATTATTTCACTATGCTTTTCATAAAAATATTTTGCGTCAGATAAATTACTTTTGTCATTATTGCGATTTTGATATAAAAAATCTCCTTTTATATCAGATGGAGATAACCCATTATCAAATTTCAGCTCCATCCCAGTAACATATTTATAAAACCCTATAGTGCCACCTCTAGAAAGAATATTTAACACAAAATCATGGTCGTAAAAATTTCTACAATAGTTTTCATCAAATATACTAACAAACTCCCTCTTAAAAAAACGTAAATGACCTAATGCCAGTCCTGAAATATGTTCATACGAAGGCCTTTCAAATGGCCTTCTACTGGGCGCATCTTTGCCACCTGAAGCATCCGCTATCATTAAACAGTCTATATCATTATTTAACTCCATATCACGAATCATTTTTACAACGCTTTTCATTTTAAGAAATATATGGTCATTCAGAGCTAATACATATTTCCCATTAGCTTTTCTGAAGGTGTGTAAATATGCTTTATTATTATTCAAGTTCCCTATTTCATAAGCCTTGACTTCCTTTACACTTTTTAAATAATCTTTAGTGCCATCACCAGACTCAGTGTAACCGACAATAATTTCATAACTAATAGATTTAGATGCCGGTGAATTTATAATATTTTGTATTACAAATCTGAGAAATTGTAATCTATTGTATGTAGGAAAACAAATACTAAGGGTTATATTTGTATCCTTAGCAGTCATAATTGAAATTGTTATTTATCATTATATTGGTATCCAAGGTATTGTCAGGTGAGGTAAAACTTGTTTTTGAGTAGCTTTGTACTGCCAAATGAAACACATAGTCTGGCTTTACTTTTTCCGCAACATGTTGCAATGATTGATAATCTCTTAAATCTGCATAGTATCGATAGGTACGGTCTTCAGAATTTTTTCGTGGTAATAGGTGAGAGATGTTATCCAACGAACTTCTCCACCTACAAAGGCCATGAATATCAAAATCCGTTTTATCTAATAGGTAGCCAGTTAAGTGAGACCCAACCATTCCTGTTATTAGTGCTTTTTTATTATTCATTAACTTTCTATGTTAGATAATGGTTGGATTTTGATGAAATAATTGGCAACATTATAGAATTTCCTCTGGCGTTCCTGAGTCAACTATTTGACCATTTTCTAACCTATAAATACGATCACAATTCTTCACAGTACTTAGCCTATGCGCTACTACAATTAAAGTTTTATTGCCTTTTAGTTGTTCAATTTCTTGCACAATTTCCTGCTCCATTTTATTATCCAATGCGCTAGTTGACTCATCCATAACCAATACATCTCTTTTATGGTAAAAAGCTCGTGCAAGAGCTACGCGTTGACGCTGACCGCCTGAAAGACGCACTCCATTCTCACCAAGAATTGTTTCACTCCCAGCAGAAAGTTTATCAACCAAATCATTAAGACGCGCCATTCGTAATGCTTGATTTAAATTTCCTTCATTAATATCCTTGTCATCAACCCCAAGAGCAACGTTTCTTCTAAGACTATCATCTAATAGAAATACTTGTTGAGGAAGGTAAGCAACCATACTATACCACTCATCTAGAGAATAATTAAGTGGCTTCTCATTTAACCATATTTCACCATAGTTAGGTTTTAGCAGTCCCAACAAAAGATTAAGTAAAGTTGTTTTTCCAGAACCAGAAGGTCCAATTATTCCAATAGACTCGCCCTTAAGAATTCTCAATGAAACATCCGCCACGGCATTCTCATTAACTGTTGGATAATTAAAGCTAACATTTTCGATTATCAGCTCTTTAAAAACGCTATGTTCATTTTGAACAACTTTAGTTTCAACTCTTGGTTTTAATTGGAGCTTAATGATATCATTATAAAGTCTAGAAACCGCATCCCGATTATATCGTAGTGTTGCTATGCTAATAGTGAACACATTAATTGCTGGCAATAAACGGACTGCTGCGATTCCAAATATACCAAGAGTAGGCAAGATACTTGTTGAATCTTGATGTTGATTTATGGTCATTAACACTAAAATAACAACAAATAAAACCATAATTAACTCAAACAAATATCGAGCAAAAGTAGTAATAACAGAATAGTTGGTATTTATAATTGCAAATATTTTTGTATTATCTTTAACCTGTTTATAAAAATAATTCTCACGACCAAGTATACGAATTTCTTTGAGTCCCTCTATAGCTTCATTAACACCTCGCAGTATTAAAGTTGAAGCCTCGTTAGTCCTCTTCCCATATGAACGAATTTTATTACGAAAGACTTTGTCATAAATAAAAACACTAGCAACAAGAATACCAACCAACAATAGAAATGCGTTTATGTTGGTAAAAGCCAACAATATTAAGATTGCGATAGCAACAATTCCATCACTAATCGCCCTCAACCCAATATGGACAACACCACCTGAAAATTGCCCAGTTAGGGTTTGTATACTATAAATATATTCAGAACTATTACGTTGCAAGAATTCAGTATAAGGGAGATACTGATAAGAGTGCATAAGTTCAAGGCGAAGTCTTGCCTGTTGCTTCGCACTAAACTTTATAATTATATAATTAACCCAGATAGATGAAAGAGTCTTAATAAAAAACACGCAAAGCAGCAAATAACTCATCAATCTAAGCCTCTGATCATCAGCACTTGGTATTTTTATCCATTGGCTAAAATTCTCAAATATACTATCTGCCATTTTCGGATCTACCACCATTGAAATATAAGGACCAATAAGGCCTATTCCAACAACATCCAATGCTGATACCACCATAAACAAAAACAAAAGTTTAGGTAATTGTTTTGTATCTTTTCCTAAAAGAATTAAGATTTCATTAATATATTTTTTCAATTTAAATTAACCATAAATAAATATGAACGAAACCACTAGATCACATCAATGAAAACACAAATGAGGTTTCTAATTTTTTTCCAGCAATACATAACGACTCGCTTTTGGCTGACTGCAAGTCAAAGCAACTAAGTCTTGATTCTTAATATCATCATAATACCCTCGCAGAAAACCATCCGATGGTATTACCATTTTTGGTTTGTATCCTAACTCTTTCATTTTTGGTGGGACAGCTTCTCCAGCAGATATTAATACTTTTGCATAGAATCCATGACTCATTAAAAACTCCAATTCTGATGCAAAACTTCTACTACTTGTGTATGCGTTAGGATGAAGCTCAAGAAAAACCATAAATCCTTTTTTTGCATTTAAAAACATATTTTTCATGCCTTGAAACACTTCGACTTCAAATCCTTCTATATCCATTCTGACAAAATCTACTGATAAATTATTTTTAAGACAAAAATCATCCATAGTTGTAGCTTCAACATCAACTATTTCATTTACATTGTGTCTTTTTGGAAAATTATCACTACTTGTAGACAATAATTTATTTAAATTAGATTGCTCTGCAACAAACATTTTTTGCATTCCTGTCTCGTTTGAAACGGCAATATTAAATGTTTTTATTATTGATTTTTCTCCATTCAGCCTTGCATTTTTCTCTAATATTTTAAAATTTCTAATATCTGGCTCTATCGCATACACTTTTCCTTTATTTTTTAAAATTTTTGACTCTAATAATGGATAAAAACCAATATTAGAACCACAATCAATAATGGTCATACCAGGCCTTAATTGTTCTTTTAATACTTGAACCATATCATCTTCCCTAGAATTAAAAAGAGCTAAGGTTTTTGATATTCCAGGGGTAATTAAATCTAAGTACATCTCAACATCTAATAACTGTTTTTTTATCATACTCCTGCGAAGTATATGCTTGTTAAAAAACCAATTAGATCTTCTATATAAAGAAAATAACGAATATTTGTTCATTTTTTATGCTCCTTGATATTAATTTAAAACTTTGTCAATATACAACACAGGACTTTCATCTCCATCATGCATTTTGACTCTCTTTTGAAGAACTTTTTGTTGTTTTTTTACCAAGTCCATCCTATAACATTCATCATATATAATTGAATTTAACTGCTTAAATAATTGATCCTTACTATCAACAATACATATACTTCTTTCATCATTATTAAAGGTATAAAGTGAATCAATAAGATTATTCCATTTCTTATTTATAATTAAAAACAATACTGGAACAGAATAAAGCATAGCCTGCAGGGATGATTCTGATACTGTAGTAATGCAAACATCCGAAAACTCTAATAAAGATTCAAGCGATTTGTTGGAATGCACAATTTTGACATTTTCTATAGATGAAAAATTATTATACACTTCATGACTTTCACCAGGATGGACCTTGATAATCAAATTAATATTATCGCCTTGCTGATCTAAAAATGTAACTAATGCCAATACTTCTGATAAATCATCTTTGGTGGCGGCATATAATATTGTTTTAGTATTATTTTTATAGTTATTGTTTTTCTTATTATGGAGAGCACTTGTAAAGAGAGGAGATCCAGTTATATGTATATTATCCACTAAAGAATATTTATCATTCCTAATAAGTTCTGCTTGGCGCTCCCCCCATACAAAAATGCCACTCAACTTCTGAAAGTGGCCCATTGAATTGATAAATCTTGGGCCTACACCAATATTGCTGTGTAATAGCGCATAACACTTTATATGTTTCTTGTTTGCTGTTTCATACAAAGCTCTATCATATATTTTTCTAGCCCTAATCCCAACAACATTTTTAGGCTTGATTATTTCAAAAATATTTTCATAAACCTTACAAAATAAATACGCCTCTGGTAATAAATAACCAAATACATTTTTCAATCCTTTATCTATCAATTTGTAAAAATTTTTATCGTCAAGATAAAACACTTTCTTTAAAAAGCCTTTATTATTAACAAAAGTTTGAGTACATTCTTTTTTGAAATTAATGTACTCACTATATATTTCATCAGTAATAAAATCTTCAAAAATCAATACCTTGTCTGACGGGATAAGGTTTAACACTTCTAAGTTTAATAATTTTCTAGGTATGATTAATATATTATTATTTTTACTCTTACATATATATAGAACAGCTACTCTTACATATGAAGCGGAACCTGCAAAAAAAATATTATAATTATTAAAACACTTAAAGCTATCATTTTGCTTTTTATCAACTCTAACTAAATTTAATTCATCTTTTCTTTCTTTAAGCAATTTTTTAAGAATTATTTGATTTATGTATACCAAATAATATGCCACTTTAGAGCTTAATAATTTAAACTTGAGAAAAGGGAGTAAGGCTAGCTTAATCCTAAAATATTGATAATAGCTATTATCTAAATTCGTATGATAACCATATGCTTTTGTAGATATAACTCTTTCTAAGTTATAATCTGCGCACTCACTTGGTAATATTTTTTTAATTTTAAATATTGCCTCTAATACATCGTTGTGTGCATTTAGAATATCTCTGTGCTTAATCCTCCTAAACATTAGTCAACCAAACTGTTCATCTGCATGTTTTTTACTGCAAAAAACGCATCTGATGAAGATAAACCAATTTTTTCAAGAAAGTAACATATATGCCTACTTTTTCTAGATGCAACTGTTATAAATAGATAACTCATTTCTTATTATTTACCCTCACTCAATTGTCTTTTATTTTTTCGCATCTAGTCAACAAATATTAATATTTGCTGAAAAAACTTTATTTAATAGTTAATTCTTTTTACAGATTACTCTAATGTGAGATTTATTTTTTTTCTTTATAAAGAATCTACGAAAATACATTATAGGCATAACCAGGTAATGTAAAAAAGTATTTAAATATATAGGTTCATATGTATTAATATATTCAATTTTTAATCCATTCCTTTCAAGAATTGATACTAATGTTTCCGGAGTAAAATAATAACAATTCTCTATAAAATCTCCATTGTTAATATCTAAATTATTTTTTCTAAAAAAATTTGGAACTTCTATAAATACTAACCCTTCGTTGGATAAAGACTTAATGATTTGAAGGATAGCTTGACGTATATTTGGTAAATCATCAAATATATGTGACATATAAATTAGGTCAAATTTAATATCATTTTGATATTCTTCAAACAATCCGTTATAAACATTCAAATTAAGAATATTTTGTGCATGCAAATATTGATCTTGACTGGGCTCCACCCCGTGAGCTTCCCAGCCTAATTTTCTCATCTCATCTAAAAAGATACCAGCACCACAGCCAATATCCAAAACCTTACCTGTAAAGTTTGCTGGAAAAAAATCAAAAATAAGTTTAATATGCAAAAGCGCTCTATTTGTAAAATGCCTATGAAATCTATTGTCTATATGAGAACCTATTTTTTTTTCTTTATAATAATTGTTTGAAATATAATTATCTAACTCAATCGAATCGATATCAGAACAATCAAAAACTAATCCACAATTTAAGCACCTAACAACTTCTATTGAAAAGTATCTATTCTTTAACCGAATTTCTTTTTTTAAGATAGTATTTATCTCTTGTTTTGAGGCACACAAGATACAATTTATAGCTTTCTTTTCATTAATTAGATTAGTGCCAGTAGTCATAGAACCTTATTTCCAAAAAATAGATCTAATAATAATCCCATCACCTTTTGTATTTTCAGTATATTTCTTTCCATAAGCCTTGAATTGTTGCCATTTACAGCCAGTAGTTTGTGTATTAATAATATCAAGTTGAAAACGCTTGGCTATTTAGCAATATTCACTCTCGGTAAAAAAAGAAAATAAGCTTTAACATGGACATTTGGCTCCCAATATGCATTGTTACTATTTTTATGCTCTACATGTAAATAAACTACTTTTTTTAATATTTGTTCTTATAGGTGGTTCCCAGTTTCCATAAATAAAGGTCAATATTTCTTTAGGATTATTTTATTAACATAACTAAGAGTCTACAATATTATATTAAATCCGTATCTTGTCTATTACTAATTAATAAAGACCTTACTATTTTTGGCGTCATATAATGACTGGTGATTTTTTCTTGAATATTTTTACTACATACATCTTTTACAAAATCTTTATCAGAACAGTGGTATAGAGCTCTATTTTTGTCGAACGCAACTGGCTCCATACCTTTTTCTTTAAACATTTTTGGTATTCGCACTCCCTCAGATTCAAGCATTAATGGAGAGTAGCCATTATTGAACAACTTGTCTAATATTCTATACATCGACCTAGTTTTCGAATATGCATTCTGATTCGTTTTGAATAGTATATAAATATTTGGTGTCCTTATTAGGTAATCAATTTCGCTTTGCATTACCTCTATCTCGTAACCCTCGATATCCATTTTTATTATAATAGGTACTGCAATACTATTCCGGTGTACAAAATCTTCTAAATTGATGTACTCAATATCGACTTTACCTGAGTTATTAGTGGTTGAGTTTAAGTTGGACGCCATACTGGACAGGTAAAAAGTACCTTTTTCTGTCACTGGTCCAATTGCTGCATGATAGTATTTAACCCTACTATATAAATCGTAACGTGAAATAGCCTTCTTTGCGCTTTTTATATTTTTAATATTAGGTTCTATAATATACATAGAATTAATTTTTTTTTCCATCCGCTTTAGCATCAAACATGCTTCTCTTCCATCGCTGGCTCCAATCTCAATTATATGAATATTATCAGACAAACAAAATTCATACATTTTTTGAAATAAACTATCTCTGGAGGAATAAATCAGAAAATAACCTTTGAAACGGTTCCTGATTTTAGTAAGTAATCCCCTGATTTTATTTTGTACGAAATTTAATGGCTGTTGATAATAAATTTTTTCTCTATATACGGTTGAAGTTAGATAATTTCTTTTAACTGTATCACGTATGGGAGTCTCCCAATCACCGTATTGATATTTCAAATATTCTTCAGGCGGCGATGGGACCATGTACTTATTTCCAAGAAAGATATACTCTTCTAGATTGTCAAAAAAAATGCTTGGGTACACCCATGCCGTCCTAAGTCGATTAACACCTTGTTCATAAAAACCTATTAATGAATATTTATTATTATATTTGTACACATTAATCTTGTAATTCTCCCATTTCAGATCAATGTTATCTAAAACAAAATCCTCATCCTTCAATGCCTCTAATAATCTATCACTTTTATCAAAAATATCCTCAACTTTAATTGATAGCTCTACGTCCCAATCCCATTTAATAAAATTACCTTCTCGCACAGCTCCAAGCAATACCCCATCGGACAACATAAAAGGGATTTGAAGGTCGTCAAGTGTGTTCGAAAGATCGATGAGTCCCCTGTTTCGAGCTTCGAGATTACTTTCTTTCACCATAATTTAATAATATTAAGATTTATTACAATTGAACAACTATTTTAAAAAATAAATACTATATTCGATTTTTTTTAATATCTATGACTGGTGGTCTTGACAGCTCATTATAGTGAGGCCATTTTACATGCAAAAACATACACCTATTTGTAGCATTTTCTAGGCACTTTTTAAATTCCAATAAACTGTCAATTGGTGCTTAAGGGTTAAAATTACAATACTCCACTATTTTGTTATAATCTATGTGATCTTGGAAAGTATCTGGCCCACCAGTACTCTTGTTTGATTCATTGTCGAATAAGACATATGTCAAATCTTTTTCAATCAAATTAAGGTCAAAGTTGTTATCCCTTATAGCGCCCAACAAAGTTCCACTGGTTACCCAAACATTTTTCGTATGTTCAAGTAGTAATCCATAAATCTCATAAAATATTTCTCTTCTAATTACTAAATCAAATGGAAGTGTTGAATTGTAATAATTAAACTGAACCTTTCTCCATTTGTCAATTGGCATATTTCTGACTTAAACAACTTCCTCTTGAGATATATTCCTCAACTTCATTACATCTCACAATCAAACAATCTAATCGATAAAGATGATCCTATAAATCCTTCACTTCCTGTTACTAATACCTTCAATTATTATTCTTAATTTATAATTTAACTACCATGCTGTTCTGCCACCATCAACAGAAATGATCGCACCATTTAAGTAATTCGAAGAATCACTTAACATCCATATAAGTGTACTTTGATATTCATTAGCATTTGCCATTCTTCCTATTGGGATTCTAGTATTAACTTCTTTTATGAAATTTTCTTGTTGTCCATTTTCAACTCCCCCTGGGCACATTGCATTACAACGAACATTCTTGTCTATCCAGTATGTTGATAAATATCGTGTCAATCCAATTAATCCTGTTTTTACTACAGAATAAGTTACCGGCTTCACATTCTGAAGATTGTCATCAACATTGTCTTTTTTGTACAGTCTTTGATCAGGTGCAATCAAGCCTAAATCAGATGATATATTTATAATTGACCCTCCATTTGGATTTTGAGAGATTTTATATCCATAATGTTTTGCGCACAAAAAAGAACCTGTCAACCCAACATTTACATCATCATTCCAAATTTTAAGAGAGAAGTTCTCTAAACGTGTAAAGTTAACTTTACCACTATCTTCTACTTTAGGGTTATTTGCTGCATTATTGACTAGGCCATCTATTTTTTCAAAGCGCTCAATCAACTGGTTGGAATTTCTTTCAATAGCACTTTCATTTGTAATATCAACAGCAAATCCAACAGCCTTCACCTTGTATTTCTCATTTAATTCATTTGCAAAATCATCTAGAGCTTGTTGTGATAAATCTAACAACACTGGCGTCCCTCCATGAGAAGCAACTGCTTCAGCATGTTGTTTGCCTAGCAGCCCAGTTGCACCAGTGATAATAATTATTTTATTATCCAATCTAAATAAATTTTCCATTATTAAAACACTCCTACAGTTTGCCCACCATCAACCACAAGAGTTGTTCCAGTAATAAAACTAGCTCTCACAGAACATAAAAATAATACTGAGTCTGCTATCTCTTCAGGTGTTGAAAAACGGTTCATTGGGACTGTGTTTTTAATAAGCTCATCAACGCGATCTTGATCTTTTTTTATTTTCTCGTCCCAAGACCCACCTTTAAAATAAACATTGCCCGGTGCTACAACATTAACCCTTACATCCGGCGCTAACTTTCTTGCCATGTTTTTTGCTAAAGCAATAACTGCTGATTTTGCTGTTGAATAGTCAGTGGGCGCTCCAAATGCCTCAATAGCAGCAATTGATGATACAAATAATATGACCCCTTTGGTTTCTTTTAATACTGGCAAAAAAGTATGCGCAATATAATGTGCTGCATCAAAATTATTACTCCATGTTTTGTTCCATTGTTCAATTTCTGGCATTGGATCCTCAACACTTCTCCCATCACCTACATTTGCCACAACTATATCAATCCCACCCCAAAGATCGTCAATATATTCTTTTAATAATTGAATTGACGCAAGATTACTACAATCACACTTTTTACAGAGAATATTATTAGGTTTAAATTGATTTATAAGCTCATCTCTGGTCTTATAAAGTTGATCAGAGCCTCTCGAGACAATTACCACCTTTGCACCCTCTTCAAGAAACCTCTGTGCAGTAGCAGCCCCTATTCCTCTTGAGGCTCCTGTAATTAAAACTCTTTTGCCTTTTAACTCAAGATTCATTGTTAATTAATTTCAATTTATAAATTCGTTTCTAACATTTGCTTGATATATTTATACGCTGTTCATTCCTTTTGCGAGCCATCCACCATCAACTACTAAGTCTATTCCAGTAACATAATTTGAAGCTGAAGACGATAAAAATATAGCAGCACCTAAAAGATCATCAGAGGTACCCCATCTATCTAGAATCGTATGCTTTTTTCTGACCAAATATGCCTCTTCATTATTATAGCTCTCTTGAGTCATTAAGGTTTTAATATACCCAGGAGCAATATTATTTACTCTTATTTTTTTACTAGCATAATCTACTGCTAATGCTTTAGTTAACATTCTCAAGCCACCTTTCGAAGCAGCATAACCTGGGTTATTTGGAAATCCACTGAAACTCGCAATACTTGTTAAATTTATGATACTACCACCTTTATCCGATTGAGACATATAATTCTTAACAATTTCACAATTTTGATATATAGCAGTCAAATTTGTATTTAGTGTATCATTGAAAACTGTAAATGAATCTTCGTTGAGATTGCTAGCAGTTGAAATACCTGCCGCATTTATTAAAATATCTAAACTTCCAAAATCCTGAAATATATCGTCACAAATTTTTTCAAATAAAATAGAATCTAAAATATTACATTTCTTGTATAAGAACTTTTTAACAGTTTTTTCTTTAGGGGCATCTGAACGACCTAATCCAAAAACTGTTGCTCCAGCACCCACAAGCCCATTTGCTATTGCAAATCCAATGCCACTTGATCCCCCTGTAACAATTGCAACTTTGCCTTGTAATGAAAACATATCACTCATTATGATAGATTTTTCATTAAAGACTCTGAGATCATAAAGTCAACTGGTGTATCTATGTCAACCGCTTCAATTTCTTCAGTTACTATAGCAAAAGCATTTGGCCCAACTACTAAATTATGTTTCATTAGTAAATCTCTCGAAGTAACCCATACAGAACCATTCATTCTGTATAAATCTGGAAAACTTTGTCTTGCAGCAAGTCTTATTACTGATTTCCCTTCATGCCTAAAAGGAGATGCATAAGGAGAAATCTGACCATCGTCACTTATAGTCATCATCCACTCCGGCCGAAAGCCCTCTACATTATTAACACTAACAACAGAATCTGCGATTACCTCACTTTTATATAGTTCTACACATTTTTTAATTGTCTCTGCCTTTCTAAATGGAGATGTAGGCTGAAGTAAGACAACTGCATCAACTTCATAACTTTCTCCTTCCAGAAACTTTACAGCATGTTGTAAAACATATTCCGTATCAACATCTTCTGATATATCCGCAGGTCTTATAAAAGGAACTTCAGCGCCACATTTGATAGACACTTCTGCAATGCCCTTATGATCAGTAGAAACAATAACACGATCTAAAGCTCCCGAATCTAGTGCAGCTTTAATTGTGTATTCGATTAGCGGAAGGTCATTTAATTTTTTTATATTTTTTAAAGGCACCCCAACAGAACCCCCTCTTGCTGGAATTATCCCTACAATATTTTTCATACTATCTACCTATATTTAATGATTCGTCTTCGTTTTTATATTTTTTTAAACTTTTTAAATTATTTATGATTTTACTAAAGGCACTAATTATATCGTCCATATCTCTAATTGTATTCGGAAAACCCATTTGCAAAAACCCTAGGAACTGATTATCAACTAGATGCCTTGCATTTGGCACATCTACCGAAGTGTAATCTACCTGCTCTTCAATCCATGGATAATGTCTTGACCCAAATGCAATCCTTCTCTTGAACATCGGGTGATCACACATAAGCCTCTGATATCCCTTAAAAACAGGTATCCCTTCAGCAATTAAAGCTTTAGCAACTGCATCTCTATGAACACCAGAGTATTCAAAATTCCATTTAAAAGCTGCTGTATAAGCATAATACGAATCTATATGGGTAATTCTTTGTGGCGTTAGATATTTTGAAAATTCATTATTTATTTTTTTACTCAAATATTTATAATTATCATTTCTAATTTTATTTATTTTATCTTTCTTTTTTGTTTGAACATAGGCTATAGCAGCATGTATCTCTGTTAATCGGAAATTATATCCAACAATATTAACTAACTCCTCATCAGTGAAATCATCATTAACAATCGCTTCACCATGATTTCTTATTAGTCTACATTTTTGTGCAATTCCTTTATTAGATGTAAGTATTAATCCACCTTCACCGGTCATAATATTTTTAGGCTCATTAAATGAAAATACTGCTACATCACCAAAAGTACCAACTGCTGACTCACCTGAAGCATTAGAACGCATATCATCTTTGAAGCCAGATAAATCACCACCAAAATAAAATGATGAAGGGGCTTGTGCAGCATCTTCTACAAGGTAAACTCCTTTATTTTTACATATTTTAGTGATTTCATTAAGATCGCCAACATTTCCACACCAATGAACAGTGAGAACACATTTTGTCTTATCTGTTATCAATAAATCAAGAGCTTTAGGCGAAAGGCAGAATGTTTCGGGATCTATATCACAAAATATTGGAACACAATTTGCCGCAACTATAGCTGCACACGTTGCCGAAAACGAAAAAGGTGTTGTAATTACTTCACTACCCGGCTCTAACCCAAGAGCTAATAATGCTGTTGTTAAGCCAGATGTGGCTGAATTAACTGAAATACAATAATCAGCATCTGTAATGTCCGACCACAAAGATTCTAATTTTCGAACATATTCACCTCCTAAAAAATTTGGACTTACATTCTCAAGAGCTAACTCTCTACTTTTTTTTCCTAATAAATCCATCGTTCCTTCTATCGGAGAACCTACAAATTTTGAAAATTGCTTTTTTTGAATAAGACTTGTTACAAGGTCAACCTCCATATTATCTGTCATAGGCTCTGAACTAAATTTAGAAGATCTAATTGGATTGCCACCAAAAATGGCTAAATTTGAATTATTTTTCATAATTGAATTATTTTCTGATTAGAGCCTGAAGATAATTTAATACTTTCAATGATTTGATGAACTTCAATAGCATTTTCACCACTACTATGAGGAATTTTTCCATTATTTATGCATTTAATAATATCACTTACTGCATCTATCATTCTTTCATTAGAATTCAATACGCTATTATTATCTTTTCTTAATGTCTTATACTTTCCTGTCTTATCACTATTTCGTGGCTTAAACTTCATTATTCTCATAATAGACTGATCATCATCATCCCAAGATTCAACAATCGAAATCCTGCCTTTTTCTAGTAAAATATCTATTTCAAACATAAAGTTTTCATCATTTATGCTTGTTGCTTTAAGAAACCCATGACCATGCCCTTTAAACTTCATAAATGCAACGCCACCATGATCCTCAACATTACTAACCCTTCTAACGTAATCCTCTTGAAGCTCTCCAACAATCCATTTCACTTTACCACCAAAAAATAATACAAGATCCACCAAATGACTTGCACTTGTCAATAATGATGTGGCTCCATAAGCAACAATTGTCTGTACTTTTCCTAAATCTTCACTATTAATAATTTCTTGAGCATGCTTATACTTAAAATCCCACCTACGCATATAATTTGAAGCTAAAACTATATTATTTTTACGACATATATTTTCAATTTCAACAGCCTCTTGATGATTACTACCAACTGGCTTTTCAATAAAAATTGCCTTTATTGAATTAAATTGTTGAACAATTTCTTTAATTATTTTTAAGTGTAATATTGTTGGAATACATATACTTACAATTTGGATTTTATTTTCTTGAAGCATATTTATATAATTTTTATAAGCTTTTACCTGCGGATAATCTTTTTCAAAATTTTGGCGTAGATCACTATTTATATCTGAAATAGCTACCAATTCTATTAATGGGTTAGAGTAGTATGCTTTTGTGTGAGACCAAATAAATTTCCTCGTTAAATCTTTATCAATTTCGTGGCCAATTTGACCTATTCCTATAACAGATGCTTTATATTTCATTTTTTTATCATTACAGCTTCTTGTTGGATCTTTTTAATATAAGTCATTATCCAATCTAATTGACTATTAAAAATTTTAACTCCTTCTTCGTCACGATATGCTTGCATGATAAAAGGACCTTCGTAATTAAATTCTTTTAATTTATCAAAAAAAATTTCAAAATTAGCATTCCCTTCACCTAAAATTATTGGTCCACCGCCTAGCGTTCTATCTTTAATATGAATATCTGTAATTCTATCTCCATAAGCCATTAATTCTTCACTAGAGTCAAACCCTAACGCTGCACTATTGCCAATATCATAATTAACTGTAATATTAATAGAATTTAATTTATCTAATAATTTTACAAATGATTTTGGATCTAAATCAGTTTCTAGAGATAAATTAATATTTTCCCTTTCAATAACTGGGATAATTTTTACTATCTGCTTAACAAATCTATCTACAGAATCATTTGTTTTTAAACTAGATTGATCGACACAAGGAATTACAATATCCGTTATTTTTATCTCCTTAGCCACCTCCAACAGTCTATATAAAACTTTAAAACTCTCTTTTGCTATCTTCTCATTACTTGAATGTAACGGCGCTTCCATAAAATAATCGGCACAAATAGTTTTTACTAATACACCAGTATCTTTACTAACCTCTAATATTTCATTAGCGCCCCCTATTCTTAGTAATGGATTTTCTTCTGCATCATTAAAATCCAGTATAAATTCAATTAAATCTAAATTGCACTCTTTAGCAATTTTAAATTCTTCTTGCCAAGTGCCAACAGGAAATGCTTGATATCGCCCTTGATACTTTGGTAATAACCTCCCTTGCATTACACCAATTTTATTTCTCATAATTTAACCCGTGTTCAATTAAGATGTTGACGAAGATTTTTGGCGATAAGTATCTCCTCATCAAGTGTTATCTTGATACCATTACCCATTGCAACCTCAATTTTTCTGACTGCACCAACTAGATGATTAAAACCTTCGGGTGATACAGAAGCGGATTGATCTGATCCGTACATTGATCTATCTAGTGTAATATGCCTTTCAAGTGAGGTAATTCCAAGAGCTGCTGCCGCATAAGAAACTGCCAACCCTACTTCGTGGCCACTGTAACCAACATCGCAATCAAACTTTTTTCTTAGTGTTTCAATCATATTAAGATTAGCATTCTCATCTTTCATTGGATAGGTTGAAACAGTGTGCATTAACTCAAATGAACAATTTTCACCTCTAAAGACATCGACTGCTTTCTGAATATCATCATAAGTTGTCATGCCTGTTGATATGAAAGTATGCTTGCCTTCTCTAGCAACCATTTTAAGTAAATCTTCATAAACAATCATTGCCGAAGCTATCTTATTGTATTTACAGTCAAATTTTTGTAAAAATTTTTGGCTGTTTAAATCCCATGCAGAGGCAAACCATTCAATATTTTTCTCCTTACAATACTGGGAAATTTCTCTATATTGCTCTTTGGAAAACTCAAGACCAGACTTCTGCTCACGCTGAGTAGTGCCCCATTGACTTTCTCTTGGCGAATCTAGAAATTCTTGTGTATACACCTTATCCAAATCACGCTTTTGAAATTTAACAGCATCACAACCTGAATTTACCGCAACATCAATTAATTCTTTACAAATTGACATATCCCCATTATGGTTAATACCTATCTCTGCTACTATAAATATACTCATTTTTTCACCTCATTTTTTGAATACAAAATCTTAATAAAGTCTAAATTAAACACTTGTTCTAACAATTCTCGAACTACACCATTACCACCCTTATTTGATAAAATATTTTCTGAAATTTCTTTTATTCTTGGATGGCTATCAATTGGACATGCCGTATATCCACAAACTTGCATTACTAAATAATCATTCAGATCATTTCCCACATAAAGAATATTTTTTAAATCATAATTTTTTCTATCCGCTAGTTCTTTAATAGCCTCCACTTTGTCAGATACTCCTTGTATCACTGGAATCTTTAGTTTTTTTGCACGCATTGCCACGACAGAACTTTTCTCTGTTGATAAAATAAAAGCTGGTTTATTTAATTTACGCAATACATCGAAAGCCAACCCATCAGCCCTACTGCACGAAACTGACTCCACACCCTCTTGGTTTAAATATACGAGATTGTTTGTTAAAACCCCGTCAAAATCAAAAACTAATGCATCAACATCATCTAAAATCATAGAGCTTCATTTAAGTTTAAATAACCAGACTCAATTAATCGATCTTCAACATATTCCATTAAAGCGTGCCCGGCTGTAATATGTGCTTCTTGAATTCTACCCGTATCATTACTTGGGACAATAAACACTTCATCACAATATTTTAATGCTTCGCCACCACCACAGCCCAAAAAACCAAAAACTTTAATATTTAATTCTTTTGCAGCCTTCATTGCAAGTATTACGTTTTTCGAATTACCTGAAGTGGTAATTCCAATTAGGCAATCTCCGGATCTCCCGAGAGCTCTTAACACACGCTCATAAAGCATATCATATCCAAAATCATTACCACAGGCTGTAATGGTTGATGTGTCTTGAGCTAGTGTAATTGCAGCAACTCCCTCTCTATTATTATCCGGCCTAAGACGTATTAGCATCTCTGCTGCAAGATGCTGTGCATCCGCTGCCGAGCCACCGTTTCCACACAATAAAATCTTATTACCCTGTTCGACACACTCAACAATATCATTACCCATTCTGGAGATACATTCCAGACCCTGATTTATGCATTCTTGTTTTGTAGTAATTGAATCCACAAATAGAGATTCAATTTTATTGATAGAATTAATTTTCATTTTGCAGCCTCTAATTATAGATCTATTTTAATGAGTCAACATACCAATCCATTGCCTCATTCATCCCCTCGGATATCATGTACCTTGGTTGATAATTTAATAATTTCTGAGCCTTATCAATATTTGCCTGAGAATGCCTAACATCTCCCGCTCTAAAGTCTCTATAAACCGGCTCTTTCTTTTCTAGCCCCTCTGTTCGCTGAATAAGTCTGTCTTCTATCATCTGGTAAAGTTTATTGAGACTTGTCCTGTCATTAAGTGCAACGTTATAAACTTGGTTAGTAGCTTCATCATTATCTGTAGTAGCTGCAAGTATGTTCATTTGCACTGTGTTATCAATATAACAAAAATCTCTACTAGTCTCCCCATCGCCATTAATAAACACATCCTCTTTGTTTAATATAGCTGCCACCCATTTTGGAATGACTGCCGCGTATGCACCATTTGGATCTTGTCTTTTACCAAAGATATTAAAATATCTTAATCCTATAGTTTTAAATCCATAAGTCTTTGCAAATACACTCGCGTAAAGCTCATTCACAACTTTAGTCACCGCATAAGGACTCAAAGGATTGCCAATCTTATCTTCTACTTTTGGTAGATCTGGATGATCTCCATAGGTCGAGCTCGATGCTGCATAGACAAATCTTTTAACGTTTGCATCTTTACTAGCAACTAGCATGTTCAAGAAGCCATCAATATTTGCCCTATTAGTATTAATAGGATCTTCGATTGATCTAGGAACCGAGCCTAATGCTGCTTGGTGCAAAACATAATCAACACCATCACATGCCTGTTTGCAATCCTCTATCTCTCTTATATCACCATTAATAAACTTAAAATTACTACTTAAGTCTTTATCAGTAGCTTTATTAGCGTCCTCTATTGCCTGATCAATATTATGTTGATGACCGGTATCAAAGTTATCCAGACCCACCACATTTTGATTAAGGATTAGCAGCTTCTCTAGTAAATTAGAGCCAATAAAACCCGCAACGCCAGTCACTAACCAGGTGCTTTGATTATCTTTTAAATGCTCTTGTAGTTGGTCGTATTTAGTCATTTATAGCCTTCCATCCACTTCATTAGCACCTAGCAAGTACTTAATATCATAAAGCACATGACTGCCCTTACCAAAGGCTTTTATTTGCTCTAATGATAACTTTTTAAATTCATCATGTGCAACCGCTAACAATATTGCATCATATTTACCCTCTACCGGTTGATTGATTGGCTTAATACCGTATTCATGTACAACTTCATCCTTATCAACCCATGGATCATACACATCCACATTGCAATTAAAACCTTCGAATTCTTTAACTAGATCAACCACACGGGTATTGCGAATATCGGGGCAATTCTCTTTGAACGTTAAGCCCATGATTAATACATTTGCATCCACAACATTAATGCGCTTCTTAGTCATTAACTTGGATACCTGGTCTGCCACATAAGATCCCATGCTATCGTTTAGTCTACGACCTGAAAGAATCATCTCCGGATTGTAACCAACCTCTATCGCTTTGTGAGTCAGGTAGTATGGATCAACACCAATACAGTGCCCCCCTACTAAGCCTGGTCTGAATGGTAAAAAATTCCATTTAGTGCCTGCAGCCTCTAAAACTGATTCTGTATCAACACCTAGTTTATTAAAGATAAGCGCAAGCTCATTAATAAGAGCAATGTTTACATCTCTTTGAGTATTTTCAATAACTTTGGCAGCTTCAGCAACTTTAATACTACTGGCCTTATGTGTACCAGCAATAATAATCTCTTGGTACAACTCGTCAACTTCAGTAGCAATCTCAGGAGTTGATCCTGCTGTTACTTTTTTAATGGTGGTTACGCGGTGCTCTTTATCTCCTGGATTAATGCGCTCAGGTGAATAGCCACAGTAAAAATCTTTGTTGAATACTAGACCTGACTCCTCTTCAAGAATTGGCACACAAACCTCTTCAGTAGCACCTGGATAAACGGTTGATTCATAAATAACAATATCACCTTTTTTAAGAATGGAACCTACTGCCTCACTAGACTCCTCTAAAGGAGTTAAGTCAGGTCTTTTATGTTTATCAATTGGCGTTGGAACGGTAACAATGAAAATCTCACAATCTTTAACATCGTCAAGGTTGGTTGTAAAGCTAAGATGCACTGCATCTTTAAGCTCTTCAGTGGTGGTTTCAAGGGTTGTATCTACACCATTTTTAAGGTCATTAATTCTATGCTGCTTAATATCAAAACCAACAACAGTACGCTTTTTGCCAAATTCAACAGCAAGAGGAAGGCCTACGTATCCTAGGCCTATTAGAGCTATTTTTTTACTATTCATAATTCTTTTCTCTTAAAGATTATTATATTGCTTATACCACACCACAAAATTATCCACACCCTGCTTAACACTCATGCTTGGCTTGTAGCCAAACTCTTCAACCAAGTCATCCACATCTGCATAAGTGTCTGGCACATCGCCAGGCTGTAGTGGCAGCAATTCTTTTTCTGCTTTCTTACCAAGTGAGGTTTCTAGTGCTTCAATATAATCCATCAATTCTACTGGATTGTTATTACCAATATTATAAATTCTGTATGGTGCACTACTTGTAGCAGGATCTGGGTTATTACTGTCCCAATCTGGGTTTGATGATGCAGGTCTGTCTAGTATTCTGATGATGCCTTCAACAATATCATCAATATAGGTAAAGTCTCTTCGGTGTTTACCATAATTAAACACCGTGATAGGCTCATCGTTCATAATAGCTCTGGTAAATTTCTGCAGTGCCATATCTGGTCTATCATACGGACCGTAAACAGTAAAGAACCTCAGACCTGTTGTAGGCACATTGTATAGATGACTATACGTGTGTGCCATTAGCTCATTAGCTTTTTTAGTAGCCGCATAAAGACTTACGGGATGATTAACAGCTTCATGGGTGGAGAATGGCTGTTTAGTATTAAGGCCATAAGTAGAACTAGATGAAGCATACACAAGGTGTCCCACCGTATTATGCCTACAACCCTCAAGTATATGGGCAAAACCAACTAGATTAGTATCAATGTAGGCTAGTGGATTTTCAATTGAGTATCTAACCCCTGCTTGCGCTGCTAAATTCACTACTGTTTCAAACTGCTCATCTTTAAATAGTTTAGATATTGCCTCACGATCTTCAAGATTCATTCTAATGTGAGTGTATTTTGGATGGTCAGCATGACGTGCAAGACGTGCTTCTTTAAGTGCTGGATCATAGTAATCATTATGATTGTCAATACCTATGACAGTATCACCTCTATCAAGAAGCCTAATTGAAAGAGCTGAGCCAATAAAGCCTGCTGAGCCTGTTACTAAAACTTTCATAAAAATCCTAATTTATTAATTAGAGTTAAATAAATCACGTGTATAGACTTTATTCTTGACATCATTTAATTCATCTACCATTCTATTAGCAACAATAACATCACTAATTTGTTTAAAGTCATCTAAGCTGTCAATCACTTTAGAGTGGAAGAACTCACTCTCACCTTGTTCAACTAAGACCGGCTCATAAATAATTACTTCAATGCCTTTAGCCTTAATTCGTTTCATGATTCCTTGAATGCTTGACGCTCTAAAGTTATCACTGTCACTCTTCATGATAAGACGATGCACACCCACAACTTTAGGATTCTTAGTAATAATAGAATCTGCAATAAAGTCTTTACGCATTGAGTTAGCATCAACAATAGCGCTGATTAAAGCATTGGGTACATCTTTATAGTTAGCTTTAAGTTGCTTGGTGTCCTTAGGCAAACAATAACCGCCATAACCAAAGGACGGGTTGTTGTAATGTGATCCAATTCTTGGATCAAGACACACACCTTCAATGATTTGTTTAGAGTCTAGGTTATGTGCTTCAGCGAAAGTGTCTAGCTCATTAAAATATGAGACTCTCATGGCAAGGTAGGTATTGCTAAAAAGTTTGACCGCCTCTGCTTCAGTAGAGCCTGTTAATAGAACATCAATATCTTCTTTGATAGCCCCTTCTACTAGAAGGTCTGCAAATTGCTTGGCTCTATCTGATATCTCACCCACAATAATGCGTGATGGGTACAAGTTGTCATGAAGAGCTGAACCTTCTCTTAAAAACTCTGGCGAGAAGATGATGTTGTCATTATTAAACTTTTCCTTAATGCCTTGAGTATAGCCAACTGGAACGGTTGATTTAATAACCATAACTGCATTTGGCTTAATATCTATAATGTCTTGAATAACCGCTTCTAGAGATGAAGTATTAAAATAGTTGTTAGTGGTATCGTAATCAGTGGGTGTGGCAATGATAACAAAGTCAGCATCTTTATAGGCCTGTTCTTTATCTAGAGTGGCAGTAAAGTTAAGGTCTTTATTGGCTAGAAAATCTTCAATCTCAGCATCAACTATTGGAGAGATTTTATTGTTAAGTTGCTCTATCTTCTCAGGAATGATATCAAGAGCAACGACTTCATGATTTTGAGACAAGAGCATTGCATTTGAAAGACCAACGTACCCAGTGCCGACGATAGTGATTTTCATTTAAATATTCCTGATAATTCTTTAATCATTTTTATATAGATTTTTTATGGGTGTGATAATGGCTATTATCACTTTTCATTGGCTATTTCTTCTGATTCAAGTTTTAGCTCATTAATCTCTTTTTTTAGTATTTCATATTCAATAGTTTTTCTTTTGAGAAAGGAAAAAGTTAGCTTTGACTTCTCATTGACTCCCTTAGAGGTAAGCAGATAGATATAACCCAATTTATTTGGGTTATGACTGAAGTTTGTTAACTTTACCCATCCCTTCTCAGTCAGTTTTTTCATGCAGTAGTTTACCTTGCCCAAACTTACCCCCATCTCTTGAGAAAGTTCTCTTTGAGTGTATTCAGGCTTTATTTCTAATTTACGAAGCAGATCAAGACGAATATCTTTTTGATTCATTAGGTGCTGAAAATAATTGAGAGTAAAATATTAGCCACGCTACCGCCATATTATTGCAAATATTTTTACAAAAAACCCATTCTATCATTTATATTAGTTCATGTTCAACTAGTGAACACAAATAATAACAA
>Ga0209816_1000322_pt1 | contig 38844 bp, 30 predicted proteins | sample CoawatmetaG01DNA_FD_187509 | JGI IMG/M metagenome (GOLD analysis project Ga0209816, IMG submission 187509) | Marine microbial communities from the West Antarctic Peninsula - Coastal water metaG017-DNA (SPAdes) (version 2) | ecosystem: Environmental > Aquatic > Marine > Coastal ...
TTGAACCAGCAACATCTATTATTAACGGTAAAACATACTCTGTAGACTGGTTAGGTTCAACAAACACCTTAGAAGAGTTTAAAAAACTTCTTGATAGAGTACCTGATACTATAAAATCTATTGAAGTTCCTACAAACCTAAAGAACTTTAAATCCAGCAACGATTTTAAATCATTAGAACCAAAAGGTAACTGGAAAGAAGATGTTCTTAACATAATTCAAACAGTTATAGGTGACGATAAATCTAGGACAGTAGATAGATTCACACTCTCTTCTTATTTCGGAGTAAGTCATATGCCCGGAAAAAATAATACTGATCCAATCTATATACAATTACATTCACAATCTTCTAGAGACTTCGACGCAGACATGAGTGCCGGAAAATACGGACCACTAGATTAAAAAAACAACATATTAGTTGTTTATTCCATTATTTCTTCATATATTAAAGTAATATTGTTACGGATATACTTATGGAATACGCTTTCCTTTTAGGATCAGTTGAAAATTTACTTGGTAAAAGTCACAAAAGAGCAAGAGCTAATCACGCTTTTCATTGTCCCTTTTGTAATCACCGTAAACCTAAACTAGAGATCAACATGCATACGAACGAAGAAGGTAAGAACTTCTGGGAATGTTGGGTATGCCAGACTAGAGGAACAACTATTAGGTCTTTACTAAAGCAATTAAAAACACCTCGTGATCAAGCAGCAGAAGTATTAAAATACTTACCAAAAGGTAGTGAGATAGAATATAAGGGACTATCTATAGTAGAACTACCAAAAGAGTTCCAGCTCTTATATGATGCTTCAGATGAATCAATCATTGCTAACATAGTTAAACACTACCTATATGAACGAGGACTTAACGATCATGATTTTATTAAATACGGTATTGGATACACAACAGGTGGTGAATATGGAGGAAGAGTTATTATCCCAAGTTATTCTGAATCCAATCAGCTCAACTTTTTTGTTGCAAGAACTTACGATGGCAACTATTTTAAATATAAAAATCCCGAAGCTTCCAAAGACATAATATTCTTTGAGAACTTAATTAACTGGACACAGCCCATAATACTATGTGAAGGAGTATTTGACGCAATGGCTATAAGGAGAAATGCTGTACCTATTCTAGGTAAAAGTATATCTGATTCATTGTATAAAAAGATTATCACTTCCCCGCTACAGGATATCTATGTAGCATTAGACGAAGATGCTAAAACTAGAGCATTTCAAATCGCAGAAAAATTTCTAAACCAAGGTAAGAGAGTTTACCTTATTAATCTTGAAAGCAAAGATCCTTCCGATATGGGATTTAAGCCTTTCACTCAATTAGTACAAAAAGCAGAAGAGTTAGACCTACACGGAATAATGATGCACAAATTAGACCTATGATTAGACAAGGTACAAACATTTTAAAAGAAAATGCAAAAGACAGGTTAGATTACAATCCTGATCTGAAACAAATAAACTTCCTCGACAGAAGAGTTTATAAGAGAAGCGAAGGAGTATACTACCCGTCCGTAACAACGATACTCCAATATATGCCCAAGAATAAGTTTTTTGACAACTGGTTAAAAGATGTTGGGCATAACGCTGATCTTATACTAAGAAAAGCAGGAAAAGAAGGAACACAAGTACATGAAGCAGCTGAAAAGCTAGTACTCGGAGAAGAAGTAACCTGGATGGACCAATACGGTACAGCAAAATACTCTCAGATAGTATGGGAAATGATTTTAAAATTTGCTGACTTTTGGAATACCCACAAGCCTGAGCTTATATCAACTGAGCAATTTATTTGGTCCGATAAGTATAAGTACGCTGGTACTGCTGATTTAGTAGTTAAGATGGATGGAGAAGTATGGCTATTAGATTTAAAGACATCTAATGCTTTACATAGAGCTTACGATCTACAATTAGCAGCATATGCTAAAGGAATGGAAGAGGTAAAGGGAATAAAGATTGAGAGGTCTGGTATTATCTGGTTGAAAGCTCAATCAAGAGGACCTTCAAAACAAAAAGGAGTATACCAAGGAAAGGGTTGGAAGATTAAAGATATAGGTAAGATAGATTACAACTTTGATTTATTTAAAACAATATATAAACTGTATTCATTAGAACACCCAACAACTGAACCTATTTATAATAGCTACCCAACAACAATAAAACTATAAAGTATGAAAAAACTATTATTAACCTTAACATTACTTATATTCGTAAGCTGTTCTACCTTTAGGCTCTCAACTCATAATTATGACCCCATATACGGACCATCAGGAGAAGAAATAGAAGTAAAAGTAATTAATAGTCAATGGGAGTTAAATAGAGAGTTAAGAAATAACTTCCAGTTTAGGTACGACATTGCTCAATATGCACTAAGCCAACCTAGATCATTTGATTGGAATAATAGATTATTAGGTAGAAGGTATAATGTTTATAATTCATATTATGGATTTGGATATAGTAACTATTGGAATAGAGATCAAATGTGGAATGATTGGGTGTGGGGATATCCATACGGAAACGGAATAGGATGGTCTTACAGTTGGAATAACAGAAGATGGTCATCTAACCAATGGGGTTACGGATATGGATGGAACGGATATAATAACTGGGGGTACGGAAATAGTTGGTATGATCCCTATAATAGACGTGGATACCCTGCTAACTCTTGGAATAATCGAACTAATTATAATAATAGGAGAAATGTAGCTAGAATGACCGGTAGAAGAGGAGAAGCAATATCAGGCACTACAGGGAATACCCTAGTTAACCTTACTCCAGTTTCAGAAACCAGAGTAGATAAGATTACTAGAGAACTTAGAAATAAAGATATAAAAGTAAGAGTAATAAATAACCCGATTAACAATGATCAAATTAACAGACTTAATATTAGAAGAAACATCGTCCCGACCCAAATTAATAGTAATGGCGGGAGGAGCAGGAGCAGGGAAATCACACCTATTATCCCAGTTAGGACTACAGTCCCTACCACTCGTCAACCCAGACAAATACGTAGAGGACCAGGATCATCCAGCGTACAACAACCTGTCAGCCGCAACAGCAGCAGCCAATCGAGAAGCAGCAGCACTAGCAGACGGAAAAACTAGTTTCGTATGGGATACTACAGCTTCTAACCCTAAGAAGGTAAAAGAGCTCCAAGACATGGGGTATGATATCTATATGGTAATGGTGTATGCTCATCCTATGATTGCATACGTATCTAATTTCTCTAGAAAGCGAAGTACTCCTTCATCAGCAGTCTTTTCAACTTGGCGTAATGTTTATCAACTCATCGGGGAGTACGATAAAATGTTAAATGGTCAACTTGCAATCTATGTTAATGACAGAGGTAATCAATTTAAAAAAGAAATAGAGTCTTTTGACTTAGCAGCAAGATCAGGAGTAGATGGAGTTAGGGATTATTTACAGAAGTATAATACAGAACATGAAGTTGGAGGATCATCATTCTTTAAACCAGTAGAATGGAACGAAGAAGAAGAGAATGAATTTAATACCGCTGCAACTGGAATAGATTGGGACACATCTAATCGCTCAGAGGATAAAGCCATTAAACAAGCTTTTCTTAAAGCATATAGAAAAAACGGAGTAGGTCCAGGTGCAGATAAACTTAAACTAGCAGTAACTAAATACAGAGATCAAAAAGTTAATAATAGAAATAAGGCTGATGACGTACTTGCAAATATTGCAGATATGTTATATAGCCCTAAGTTTCAAGAAAAACTAGAGCATTCTACTCCAAAAGAAGTAGATGCAAAATTACAAGCATTTTTAGCATGATAGCATTATATCCAGGAGCATTTAAACCTCCACATAGAGGACATTTTAACGTCATTAAGTCTTTACTTGATGGAACGTATAATGGTTCTATATACGATAAGGATAACTATAAAGAAAAAGGTGCAGCTTTACTTGGTGGCTCTACAGATAAAAAACCTTCTATTAACAAGGTGATAGTATTTGTAGGAGGCGGTGAGAGGAACGGTATAACAAAGGAAGAGTCGATGTCTATTTGGAATATTTACGCTAAACATTTAGGTAATATTGAAATATTAGACGGACAAAAGAATCCGATGTTTGCTGCTAAGGAATATGCACAAGCTAACCCTAAACAGGAGATGGTAGCTGTAACAGGAATAAGAGGTGAAAAAGATTATGTAGATTTAAGAAGGGTAACTACTTTTAAAAATGCTCCAAACGTTCAAGGATTAGCTTTGGCAGCTGCAGCAGGATCAGGATTTAGAGCATCAGACTTTAGAGATAAAATATTATCAGGAAACTTAGATCAAATTACGGATTACTTTCCTGAAGCTCTATCAAGCGAGGAAATTTTAAGTATATTAACAGATCTTAAAGATAAAATAGTTGCTGAAATCTTAGCAGGTAATATAGAAGGGTTTTTAACAGAGTACTTTGGAGTAAGTGAAGAGATAGAAACAACCAAAGAAGATAGACCCGAGTATACAGAACAAATAGGCTCTATATTAGAGTATATGTTAGATAAGAAAATGAATATACTACCCTTACCGGAAGTAAAGGTTAGGTATGATGATGAAAACGCAGAAAACTTCTTCGGTAAAACTGCCTACTATGATCCGAACTCTAAAGAAATAGTATTATATGCCACAGGAAGACATGCTAAAGATATATGTAGATCTTTCACACATGAAATGGTACACCATATTCAGAACCTAGAGGGAAGATTAAACAATGTACAGACACAAAATACTAATGACGACAAAGCTTTATTAGCTCTAGAAGCAGAAGCTTACTTAACCGGTAATCTTACATTCAGAAATTGGGAAGATTCTATTAAAGGTAATAAAGAAGTGTCTGAAGTAATTACAAATAAAATTGTATGTGATAATTGTGGTTGGAGCTGGAATAAAGAAGACGGAGGAGATGATTTATACATCTGTCATAAATGTAATAACGATAACACACCTCCTGCTTTAGAAAATTTTAAAGACGGTAAAGTAAAAGGTAAAAGCAAACCAGGTAGAGTAAAGAAATCAGGAGCTAGTTGCAAAGGTTCTAAATCAGAACTTAGAGCCAAAGCAAAGAAGTACGGAGGAGAAAAAGGTAAAATGTATCATTGGTGTGCTAACATGAAAGAGGAAGTTATGGCAGAAGGCAAATATGATAGTATAGTCACCTACTTAACCGGTAGGAGTATTGAAGCGATTAAAAATGCTTTAACAAAGAAATTGCACCATTATAAAGAAGGTCATTTTGGAGATTCTGCTAAAGAAGATTCTTTAATTTCTATGAAAAAAGAATTAGCAACTCTCTATCCGATTATGATGGTAGAAGTACCAGAAGATATAACAAAACAGTTTCAAAAAGATTCTGACTTGTCTTTTGATTACGATTTAAAAGTAATGTTCGTTAAGGGGTTAGACAAGATAATGAGAGATGGTGGAGCATACAAAGGAGGTTTAGGTAAAGACGACTCTTGGGAAGAACCTAAAATTGAATTAGAATTTGCAGTTGACCCTTATAATTTTCCTAGAGACTTTGAAGAAATGTCTGCACAGATATCTGACGTATTAAGACACGAAATAGAACACCTTACTCAAGCTGGAGGAAATGAAAGAGGTAAAGATTTTACTGGAGGAGACTTTAAAGGTACTTTCGGTACCAAAGAAGAAATGCAAGTAAGAACACTTATACAACAGGGACTAATTGACAACGGGGTTAAATATCTTACCCTACCCTCAGAAATAGATGCTAATATACAAGGAATGTACCTAACAGCTAAGAAGCAAAAGAGACCTTTTGTTGACGTAGTTGATCAATACTTATATGCTTATACAGAACAATTCGATGCAGACGGTAATCCGTACTTAACGAAAAAAGATGTAGAAGATGTAAAAAGAGTTTGGTCTTTAAGACTACCTGCTTTAGGTATTAAACAGAAATTATAAAAAAAGGTTATATGAAAAAAAGTTTAGTAGATTTATTAGAAGCTTATCCGATAGTGGAAAAAAAAGAATTACCACCGTATAAGATATATTGTGATATGGATGGAGTATTAACAGATTTTGAATCGAGATTTGAACATTACTCCGGAATGCATCCACAGGCATATGAGAAAGAAAAAGGAACACCAGCATTCTGGGAGTTAATAGATGTTAAAGTTGGAATTGGATTTTGGATAGGAATGGACTTTATGCCTCAAGGCAAACAGTTATGGGATTTTATTATGCCGTATAAACCTGACTTATTAACTTCTCCTTCAAGACATAACAACTCTAGATTAGGTAAACAGCTATGGGCTAAGAATAACTTAAGTCCGAAGCCAAAAGTAATAATGGCATACTCTAAAGATAAACAGAGATATGCAAATGAAAATAGTATATTAATTGACGACAAACCGTCTAATATAAACGAATGGGCATCAAAAGGCGGAATAGCAATTAGATGTAAAAACGGAAACGTTGACCATGTTATAGAAAAACTAAAAGAATTAGGTTATGAGTGATAATCACTTAAAGAAAGAATTTAAACATTCAGATGTACAACGAGTAAGGAACATCGTGAATAAGGACTTTACTGCTAAAACAAAAGCACAAGTAGGCTACCAGAAAGCTCATAGGTCTCATAAAGAAGGAGACAAGTGGGAAGAATCCGGTAAGACCTGGACTATAAAAAACGGACTTAAACAAAACGTTACTAAACTTGATGCCGCTAAAAAAGCAATGCGTGTACCTTTAGCATGCCCTAAATGCTCCTCTAATATGAATTACCACCTTCATAAGAAGATGTATAAGATTCATGGATTTTGTTTCGACTGTACTGTTGACTATGAAGCTACATTACGTAAAGCAGGTTTATATGAAGCTTACGAAAAGAAAATGATGAGTGGAGCTATAGATTCTTTTGTAAAGGATTTAAATGCCTGGGTAAATGAATACGTTACAGAAGATTTAAGTAAGTCTTTCGTAACTGAATCAGGGGTAATTGAAGACTGGAACGGTAATAAAACTTCTCAAAAGGAGGAAGTGCTGAATACATTAAAGGAATTTACAGATATTATAAGTAAGCATCAAGACTAACACTATTTATTAGAGAATAGTAATAGTCAATTACCTCAAAACATTTAACATGACTCAGAGAGAAGTATTAGAATCGGTATTAGCCGAGTTAACGCATATTAAGACAAATATGCCTAACGGTGAAATGAAAGTGATTCTTAAAGAAATGAAAGAAATTAAAGAAGACTTCTCTGAAATGAAGTACCTCTTATTGAACCCAGAAGATGGAGTAGTTGTTAAGACCAATAAGAATTCAGACTTTAGAATTAATATGCAGGAAGGTCAAAGAGAGTTTAACGATCAGATGGCAGAAGTACAGGAACTAAAAAGATGGAAACAAGGAGTAAATAAAGCTCTATGGATAATTTTTGGTTCAATAGTAGTGATTGTAATCAGAATACTTATGATGCACTCAGATAAGCTACAATAAAGTATATTAACAATATGAAAATAGTTATTAGTAATGAAATTAATCAAGGGTAACCAAGAGTTTGATCCGCAAGGATATTTCCTTGATTGTACTGAGGACCACCAAGTACTAAGAGACCCAACTAGTGTAGACCTATTTGATCAAAACGGGTACCATTTAACAAAAGCAGAACAAAGTTTCCTAAACTATAACGGATACGATAAGGTTGAAAGAAGACACGAAGATTGTCTTAGACATTCTTGGTTTACTGCAACTGAAGAGACCAATGTTCATATTAATCATTCCGACTTATTTGAAAGAAAGGGGTTTAGAAGCAATGCTTTAGAACAGATAGAGGTATTTGCTGTTAAAAACCCTAAACTCTATAAGCTATATTATATGAAACCAAAATGGGGAATAGATATATCTATAGATTATTGCGATAAGGATAAAGCCTATGAGCTTTTCCACTATGAATACGATAGCTTTACTTATGAAGAAGTACAGCAGAAAAAGTTGGAGATTGAAGAATTAGTTCTTAGATTAGACTGGAATGAAGTAGCAGTAGATTTCTGGGAGTTAAGACGGTATTGGGGACCTTTAGACTTTTTCTCTCAAAGTAAATGGAGAACAGATTATTTCGGCATAGAGCCTGAACGCTTCAAAAACGTTATTTGGGATAATTAAACTATTTATTTAAAGACGTATATAATAAAAATACTTACAAATGACTTACAAGGAGATAAAAGACCGATTAACGAAGTGTGAATCTACACTTACTAGTTTAAAGGCACAGACTATACAGACAAAAGCAGTTGAGAATCAAATCAAAACACTAGCTCTTGTAAAAGAGTCTCTCCATAATAAATTAACTCTATTAGAAGGTAAAGCTAAAACATACTTAGTAACCCCTAAACAAGGTGAAACAACTGCAGTTTCTTTAGGTGATGATGACATAGATGCATTAAAGGATGCTGATGACGTAAAAACAATTAAAGGAGTAGACGGAGAAGAGATAAAAGAAGAAGTAGGTGACTTTACTGTTGACCAAACAAAGGCAATTGCAAAACAAGTAGGCGCAGCAGTAGCAAAGGCTTTAAAGATAGGTGGAGAAGAAGTAGCCTCTATGAAGGGTAAGAACATAGAAGAAAATTCTTTTGATATATACGTTCAATATAAGAATAACTCAGACGATGCATTCTCTTTCCACATAGAAAAAGATAAATTAATATTAGCAGACTTTACTTTCTCAAAAGAAATGGGAGAAGTAGGTATAAAACCATCAGGTGAAGCTATAGTAATGGTAGACGTAATTGCAGATAATTTAAATACTCATTTTAAATCTCTCAATACAGTAGGAGAGCAATTTGGAGATAACCAGAAAGGGAGTTATGCTAATAAGCAAATTAAAAATAACTTAGAGAGAAGAAAAGCAAATACAGATGATTCAGATGTTATAGCTAAAATAGACTTAGCATTGAGCAAATTAAATGAAATAGACAGACTTAATATTAGCAAGTCTTTTTTTATAGAGGTATCAATTAGAACTGCAAGAAAAGCTTTAATGGTATTAGATGATATGTTTAGAGGTCAATTTGAAACAGAAGGATCTAATTATTATACATTTGCTAATGAACAAGACGGGTATGATGCAGGAATAGAAATGGCTTCCCAAGGAATTGAGTTAGAAGATACTAATATAGAAGGGTTAGAAGAAGATGCTGTATTTGACGGAGACGATGAAGCAGCAGAAACAGACTATATGGCACGTCGTAGAGCAACAGACGACTATAAAGAAGGCCCTGTTAGAGAAGGTCCTTATCAAACCACATATGTTAAAGTTGGTCAGAGAGATTATAAAAAAGCAATGGCTATATTAGACGGTAATATAGACCCAACTTACGCTACGATGGACATTGTAGATGATGATGGAGATGGTAACGTAATTATCTACTTTAACTTTAGAGCTAAAGATGACGGAGAACCAGGTGAAGATGTAGGAGAGTTTATATACGACTTGTCCATGGATTTAGAAGCTAATGGTATTACTGTTACAGGTAAAAGCCACGATGTAGATGAAGCAGTAGATTTAAATGATCCAGTTCTTATGAAACTTAGAGCACAGAGATCAGCTAAGAATAATAAGACTAATAGAGAAGCTGGTATCTCTCCTAAGAAAAAAGCTATACTAGATAAACTTATAAGTAAAAGAGCTCAAGTGATGAGAGATATGGAGCAAGAGGCAGAACCAGAAGGAGGACCTATTGCAGACAAGTACGGGAGCATACTTAATAAAATTGATTTAGCAATCGCTAAAGCTTCAGGTAGAAAGCAAATGAGCTATGACGATGCTATAAAAGAAGACGATTCTATTAATAATGAAGATACAGATGTAGGACATCAAGACGATGAACCTAGTATGTTAAAATCTTCTGCTATGGAAACAGCAGAATATGCTGCTAAACTATATAAAAAATTAAACAAGTACGACCAACATGATGGTGAAGTAGACTTTCCACATTGGTGGCAAAAGAAACTTGTCTTAGCTAGAGAGTATATATCAGCAGCTTACCATTATTTAGACTCTGAAGAAAAACAACCTGCTATAGATCAATTAGCTTTAGAAAATACTGTTAAAGAGCAAAGCTGTAAAGTAGGAGATACACTTACTAAAGACGGTAGAAAAGGAAAGGTAATTAAGCATTCTGAAACACAAGCTACTGTAGACTTTGGAAACGGAGATGTATACGGAATAGCCCATAGTAGAATTAAAAACGGCAAAATATTAAATGAAGGACGAGGTGATATGGAGTCTATCATTAACCTTATTAGAGACAAAGCCGGCGAATCAGGATTTACTGAACAAGAAGAGGCTATGGAAGTTATGGAAGCTATCGGAGAGCATTACGAGATAAGCTTTGAATTCGGTAGACTAGGAGCAGACTTAGAAGAAGGACAGGGTAATGAAAAAGCAATTAAAGGTCAAGAGTTAGTTGACTATATAATGAGTAACTGGAATTGGTCTGAAGAAAAAACACTTCATTGGTTAGGAGACAACTTCGGTAAAAACAAAAAACCTGAACCACCTAAAGAACAAGATCAAGGATATATAGACTACTTAAGAAGAAGTGGTAGAAATGAGTATGCAGATGAACTAGTAGCTCGTAGCTCAGGTAAACTAAAAGAAACTGAACATCAAGGTTCAAATTACAAATGGCCTATGTCTGCAGCTACTAAGGCCAGAAAAGATGCAGACGTAGCAGCTCAAAAAGCTAAAAGAAAAGCTGATAAGTTTGCTGGTGAAGATCCAAAAGCAGGGTCTACCATCAAAGGTACAGGATTTAATGCACCTAGAGTTAAAAAGAAAAAAGGCGTAGAAGAAAAGAAACGACCAGGTCTTTGGGCTAATATAAATGCTAAGAAAAAAAGAGGTGCGAAAGCTTCTCATGGCAATTCTAATGCTCATAAAGATGCAGTAGCAGCAGGTAATGCTATGAAGAAGGAAGCAGACATCAGTAAGATGCCTCATAAACTCTTAAAAGAGTATGGGAGTAATGATATAGATGAGCTTACAGGAGCAATCGGGTACAGACACTTAGATCACTTCTTTGAGGATAATCCTGGTGCAACACAAGCACTTCAGGAATGGTTAATGGATGTACCAGAATTTGAAAATAGAATAGAAGATGCATTTGAAGATGATTATAGACCTTCTATAAGCTCTTTAATAGAAGCAATTGGATATGATGATTATGATCAATTTTTTGACGATAATCCTGGAGCAGTAGAAACAATAGCAGATTGGATTCTAAGTATATCAGATTTTGTAAATAAATTAGCAAGTGAATTTACCACTGATGAATTAGAAAACTTCGGACTATATGATATAGACGGGTATGATTCTGAAGACAACGAAGATGAATTAGATGAATCTTCAATTAATAAGATTCAGAAAGGTTTAGATACTGTAGAAAAGCATATTCAGACTCATTTAGATATGTTCAAAAGTGCTGAAGGAAAACAAGCAAAAGCATTAGCAGTACAAATGCTCAAGAAATTAAATAAACAAAAAAAATTCTTAATAAAGAGTTTAGACGATAAAGTAGCAAGTACTGGATCAGATCAAACATTAGCTTCTAATAGTTTGTTAGACATGGACGAAGCTGGACCTGGATTTGCTCACGATTGTGCAGCTAAAGTAGTGCATGAAACATACGGTAAAGGTAATTGCATACCAGAAAAACACACCTTAGTTAAAGAAGGTAAGAAGTATATAGTAACTCACTATGACGTTTTATTTGAAAACGGAAAAACTGTACAAGATATACCAGTTGATAAATTAGATATTAAAACTACTAATGAGCATTGGCATAAAGGGTATAAAAAGAAAAAGAAGTAAAATATGAATTTAGATAATCTAAATAAACTAATACTAGAAGCTTATAGTGAGGTTAATGAAGAGTCAAAAGAGACTATTAAAATACCCTCGCTCCCTAAAGCTATGCAAGATAGGTTGAAAGCCCGATATGGAGAATTTCATGAGAATGATTTTATCTCTTCTGATATGGGTACCTACTTTAAGACTACTAATGTCAATAAGACGACAGGACAAGTTTCACATAAGATTATAGCACTTCCTTCTTTTGCAAGTATGTATAACGATTATAAAGATATAGTAGCCGATATTAAATCTTTAATGAAATCAGATGACATTAGAAAAGATAGAGCAGCTAGAGAATTATTTGAACTTATAAAAACAAACTTTAGAAGACTTCAAAGATACCTTAGAACAGAAAGACCTGAACAGTACGATCTTATTAGAATGAGAGCATCCTTACAGGAATCAATAAATATGTTTAAATCACATACAAGTTTAATCACTGAAGAAACTCTTTGGAAACAATTAGAAGAAGCAGAAGATGATGAAGCTCCAGAAGAAACACCACAATCAGAAGGACCTAAAGAAGGTGAATTACCAGATGCAACAGATACGATATTAGGTAGGTTTCCTACTGTAAAGGCTGCAATAGTAAGACTACAGACAGATGAATTTAAAGAGTTTGTAGACAGCATAGACTGGATATCTCCTCGACCAACTGCATTTAGAGTTAACTTAAAGAACGGACAGGATTATATTTTAAAGTGGACAGGTAAATCATTTCAAGCTCAAATTATGGGTAAAAGATACCTTTTATCAAATATAGCAGATTACCAACAAGCATTAGATAAATTAGCAATACTTTATAAAGAAGCACCAATGACTGGAGCAGGAGAAGGCGAAGCAGTAGAACCATCAGACACCGGAGGTGGTGGAGGTGGTGGTGGAGACTTTCCCGGCGGAGAAGGTGGAGCTGAAGCTGGAGACGAAGGCGATGCAGAAATTCCAGCAGGAGATGATGCACCTGCAGCAGATTTAGGAGGAGAGGAAATCGATTTTGAAGATGCAGGAGAAGAACCAGAAGCATAATACTATGAGCAATATTACAGATAAACTATATCAAGAATGGGCATGGAGAACTAAAAGCGGTACTCCAACAATGGACAATCCAGAGGATAAAGCGATACTAGAAAGTCTTATATCTGATTTAACCGATAAAGTATTAGTTGAATCAGCTCCCGAATATGATAAATACCTTCAGGATAATGGATTTCCAGAAATTCCTCAAGCACAGGGTACGTATAAACAACCACAAGGGTCTGGAGATATGAAAGTAGATCCAAGAGATTTAGCCACGTATCAAAAAATGTTTACTATGAATGCAGGTAACCAAACAGTTGGACCTGGAGAATTAGCTCTTTACTGGTTATACCAATTTCAAAAGAATCCTGTTGAATGCTCAGATAATAGAGGAGGATCAGATCCCGACTTAACTATCGGTTCTATAAAAGCAGAAGTAAAGTCATATAAATCTCATAGCGGTAAAATAACATTAGGTAAGTTCGGCAGTCAGAAAACTAATTTAACAGTTTTATCAGTAGTATTTGGTATACAAGCACTAAGCGCTGTTCTTAATATGAAATCAGAAAAGAAAGTTATTAGGCCTACTAGCTTTACAGACGCAGAGTTAATTAACGCATTTGAGTTTTTTATTAAAATTAAAACAGCACCCGGCTTATTAGAAGCTGCAACTCAATTTGAATTTATTCGCTCTCTTAAAGAAAAGATAGATATGGTTGATAGGGTACTACTAAACCCTGAAGACGCAAGAACAGCTGCTTCTAGAATGTTAGGTAGAATAGCAAGAGAAAAATTTACAGTAAAACCCGGCTTTGGAAACTACATCGCATCAACACTTTCTAGTGGAGATATTCATTTCTTTCATGTAACAGAAGAAAAATTAGATGTAGACTTATTAGATAAGGTTTCTATATCTGCAGGAGAAGTTAAGGTGAATTACATGGCCCTCTTTGGGTAAAAACTAAGTTATGGCACAAGACATAAAGAAAATAATTGCACAAGAATATATCAAGTGTGCAAAAGATCCGGCGTACTTTATGAAGAAGTATTGTCACATACAACACCCTACTAGGGGACGTATACTATTTGCCTTATACCCATTTCAAGAGAAAGTATTACACTTATTTAGAGATAATCAGTTCCTTATAACTCTTAAGTCTAGACAGTTAGGTATTTCTACTTTAGCAGCAGCTTATAGTTTATGGTTGATGTTATTTCATAAAGATAAGAACGTTTTAGCACTGGCCACAACACAAGCAACTGCTCGTAACTTAGTATCTAAGACGATGTTTATGTACGACCAGCTACCTAAATGGTTAAAACTACCTGCAGTAGAGAAAAACAAACTTTCACTAAGACTTAAAAACGGTTCAAAGATAACAGCTAAATCATCTAACGCTGATGCAGCAAGATCTGAAGCAGTATCCTTACTGTTAATAGATGAAGCTGCTTTTATTGATAATATTGAAGAAACATTTACTGCTGCACAACAAACATTAGCAACCGGTGGTCAATGTATGGCTTTATCAACCCCTAACGGGATTGGTAATTGGTTTCATCAAACATGGGAAAAAGCAGAATCTGGAGAAAATTCATTTGTACCTGTAAGACTACCTTGGACTGTACATCCAGAAAGAAACCAGATATGGAGAGATCACCAAGATAGGGATTTAGGACCTAGAATGGCAGGTCAAGAATGTGATTGTGATTTCTTAGCTTCTGGAGAAACAGTATTCGAACCAGAAGATATGCTTTTCTACGAACAAACTTACCAGAAAGATGCTTTAGAGAGAAGAGGAGCAGATGGTAATTTATGGATTTGGGAAGGAGTAGACTATAATAAGTCTTATATGGTTGTAGCAGATGTTGCTCGTGGAGATTCTACTGATTACTCTGCCTTTCATATATTTGATATAGAAACATGTACACAGGTTGGAGAATATAAAGGTAAAATATCACCTAAAGATTTCGGAAACGTACTAGTAGGAATAGCCTCAGAATACAACGATGCTTTACTTGTATGTGAAAATGCTAATATAGGATGGGCAACTATAGAGCAGATACTGGAACGAGAGTATAAAAACGTTTATTACAGTTCTACTTCAAATCAGGAAACAGTTGAATCCTATATGAATAAGTATGAACGGGATAAATTAGTTCCCGGTTTTACTATGTCTATGAAAACTAGACCATTAGTAGTTGCCAAGATGATTGAATACATAAGGGATAAGTCTGTTATAATACAGTCTAAAAGGCTCCTAGGTGAGATGAGAGTATTCGTATGGAAGAATGGAAAGGCTCAAGCACAAACAAGATATAACGATGACTTGCTTATATCATGTGCAACTGCGCTGTATGTAAGAGATACAGCTTTAAGAATGAGACAGCAGGGTATGGATTTAGCTAGAGCACAACTATCCTCGTTTGGTAACTTAAATGCCAAAAATAAAGCAGTTATGAAATCAGTTGGTAGTCAGCAAGAAAATCCTTATCTTATAGATACTCCGGGTGGTCAAGAAGACATCTCCTGGTTGTTAAAGTAGAACTATTTATATAAAACAAAGAATCCAATGGCGGATGTATCATTATTTGGTAGACTAAAGAGATTATTCTCAAATGACGTAGTAATACGTAACATAGGAGGAGACGAACTCAAAGTAGTCGACGTAAATCAAATTCAAAATACCGGTAAGTATGAAACTAATTCACTCGTGGATAGATTCAGCAGACTATATACTCAGAATAGCAGAAACGTATATAATCCAAATCTAAATTACCAAACATTAAGAGTATCACTTTATTCTGACTATGAAGCAATGGACACAGATCCAATTATAGCTTCTGCATTAGATATTATAGCTGATGAAGCTACAATTAAAAATGATCAAAATGAAGTAGTATCAATTAAGTCATCTGACGAGAATATACAAAAGGTACTCTATAACTTATTTTATGATGTATTAAACATTGAGTTTAATTTATGGTCATGGACACGTAATATGCTTAAATATGGAGACTTTTTCTTAAAGCTAGAGATAGCAGAGAAGTTTGGAGTATATAACGTACTACCTTATACTGTTTATAACATGGTAAGACATGAAGGAACAGACCCAGAGAATCCATCTAAAGTTGAATTTCAATTAGAGCCAGATGGAGTAGCAGCAGCAGCAGATCCACATTATAAAAGGAACCCAAATGCTAATAATATAATATTTGATAATTACGAAGTAGCTCACTTTAGGTTATTATCTGATACCTCTTATCTACCTTACGGACGTTCTTATTTAGAGCCGGGAAGAAAAATATACAAACAAGTTAACTTAATGGAAGATGCTATGTTAATACATAGAATCATGAGAGCTCCAGAAAAGAGAATGTTTTATGTTAATGTAGGTTCAATACCTCCAGCCGAAGTTGAGCAGTTTATGCAAAAGACTATTAACGGTATGAAAAAGACTCCTTATATAGATCAAAATACTGGTCAATATAATTTAAAGTTTAATATGCAGAACATGATGGAAGATTTCTACATGCCTGTTAGAGGAGGAGATGCTACTACAAGAATTGAAACAACTAAAGGATTAGAATACGACGGAACTAACGATGTACAGTACTTACAGGCTAAGTTATTTGCTGCATTAAAAATTCCAAAAGCATACTTCGGCTATGAAGGAGATCTTTCAGGTAAAGCTACTTTAGCAGCAGAAGATATTAGATTTGCTAGAACAGTCGAAAGAATTCAGAAGATATTAGAATCTGAATTAACTAAGATTGCATTAATACACTTATACACACAAGGTTTTACTGGAGAGAGTTTAACTAATTTTGAAGTTAGATTATCAACACCATCTATTATATTTGAACAAGAAAAAGTTGCTCTATTAAAAGAGAAAATTGACTTAGCTGCTCAGATGAAGGATACTAAATTATTTTCTACAGATTATATTTACGAAAGTATATTTAATATGTCAGAGGATACGTACATGGAAATGAGAGATTTAGTAAGAGAGGATACTAAAAGAACATTTAGACTTAATCAAATTGAAGGAGAGGGTAATGATCCTGCTAAATCAGGAATGACTTACGGTACACCACATGATTTAGCCTCTATGTACGGTAGACGATCAGTATCAACACCAAAAGGAGGAGGATCAGATGATGTACCACCAGGGTACTCTGAAACAACGCCTGAATGGGGTCAGCCTGGACCAGAAGGTGGAAGACCAAAAGAAAAGGCTTCTGTATATGGTACAAACGACGCATTAGGAGGAAGAGACCCATTAGGTACTCATGGAATGCACGGAGGGTATCCTTCAGACAATGAGAACATGGCAGAAAACCTATCAACACATGCGGTATACCATCAAAATAAAGAAATGTTAAAAAATATAGTCTTTACGACTAAGGGAGATAAGGAGTCTGAGATGTTAAACGAAGACAACATTAAGGATTTAGGTAACTAACCCATATTTATAATAGTAAACGTGTATAATGAAAATAAGACACTCTAAATTTAAGAATACAGGGCTAATCTTTGAATTGCTAGTTAAGCAAATCGCAGCAGATACTTTAAGTAATAAAGACTCTAAAGCAATTGCAATACTTAAGAAGCATTTCACAGGTAAGACCGCTCTTGTACGTGAATTCAAATTATATGAATTTATATTAAAGAATAAAGGAATAGGACAGCAGAAAGCTGAAACTATACTTTCAACTATAACAGAGATATCTAGAAATCTAGATCAAAAGATACTTAAGAAACAAAAGTATGATCTTATATCAGACATTAAGGAATCATATAACTCAGAAGAGTTCTTTGGTATACAGACTAATGACTATAAAGCATTAGCTTCCCTATACTGCCTTTTAGAAGCTCAGAATAATGATATTTCCTCTATAGACCCTAATAGTTTAGTAAATTATAAGAGTACTCTATTGGAACACCTTACAGCAGCAGTACAAGATCCCTTAGAAGTAAAAGATACCCTGATAGAGGAGTATTCTAAATACGATAAAGATCTAAAAATGCTGACCTTTAAAATAATGTTAGAGAAGTTTAACGATAACTATAAAGACTTACTTCCTGAACAGAAAAATATACTAAAAGAATTTATTACCTCAGTTAACTCTCAAAAACGTTTACGAAATGTTATAAATGAAGAGTTATTGAAAATTGCAACCGCAGTTGGAAAGCTTTCTACGAAAGTAAAAGATGAAGTAATAAAGATTAAGCTAGATGAAGTATCTAAATCTATCAAGGCCCTTAAAAAGACTGATAAGATAACAGATAATCACCTAGTTAACTTAATGCAATATTACGATCTTGTAAACGAATTAAAGAGTTTATGAAAAAGTCCGCTTTAACCGGGTTAGTAAGGGAGGTAATAAAAGAGCTTGATGAAGCAAACGTTACTCAGGTAGGAGGAAGCGGTTTCACTGCAGGTGCAGGAGAGACTTATGCAACCCCTAGTTGGTTAGGTAATGCTACTAAAGCAATAAAGAGTTTAACAAAAGACGGATACAAGAAAATTAGTCGTCCAAAGCGACCATCACATACTAAAGGATTTGATTACCTATGAAAAGACAAGTAACAGTAACAGAAAAATACAACGCCGTCCTAGAAGGGAATATGGCGAAGGGGGAGTTCGTTAGACAAATGCGTCTAAAGTTTCCTCAACTCTTAACTAACCTTAATGTATATGAGGATACAGTTCAGATATTAAAAAATAATAGTCTTATATCAGAAGTTGTGGACCCATTAATTGGTGCAGTAGTTTCAGACGAATCTATCAGAAGAGCTCTTGATATTGAATTAACAGCATTAGGTGCTGATCCTGTGACATGTAAAGACGGTGATATGATAGATAAAGCTAGAATCAAAGCTTTAGCAAATATTAAAAAAGATCCTTTGCATTACTATAACTTAATAGCAGGAGAATCTTCTAAAGTAGATAAGAATGATCAATCAAAGGAAACTAAAAGAGGAGCTGGAGATATAGATGTTCATAACGGACTTAAAAAAGCAACATTACAAGAAGGACATCCAACACATGCAGACGGTACTCCAAAGTCAAATGACGAAATGACTGATGATGAAAGAGAGAACTTCTATAACGACTTAGATGATGTATCTGAAAAAATGTCTGATGCTGATATGGATGCAGTAAAGAACTACGAACCTGGAAGTATTAATTCTCAAAACCCTGCTGTATATAAACCAGGAGATATGTTTACTGCAGAATTTGACTTTGAGGGAATGCTAAAAGCAGGACTTAAGGTTAGACTAAATACCCCAGTAGAAACAATGCAATTAATCTTTGATTCTTTCGAAGATGTAAACTACCATAGTGAAGGAGAACATTTATCCTACGTTATTGATGCTAAAATAGAAGGAGATAAAGAAGAGGCATTAAAGTACCTTAAGTCATTTAGAAAAGCAATACAGAAAACATTAAGCGAGCTATTTGAAGGAGTCTTTCCAATAAGAGAAAGAGAAGAGGGTTATGTATCTAGAGCAGATAGAAAAATTGCAGAGATACAAGTAACTGAAGCAGATCCAATACCAACTGAACCAGGTCAAACTAAAATAGGAGACGACGGTAAAGAGTATGGAGTTAGAGCTTCTAACCACGATAGAAAAATGGCTATGAGACAAGTTATTGACTTTCTAACTATTGCAGGTCACCCAGAAACAGGTCATAAAGTTAGCAACGAAGAAGCATTATCATTTATTAAAACCCATAATCAGGATATATTCTCAGGAGATATAGATCCTCATAGTATTGAGGATGTATGGACGAATTATGATGAATTTGAAGCAGTTAATAGACCAAGTGAATCTACAATTGACGAAAGTAAGAGAAAGAAAACTAAAGGAGGTAAGATGGTTCAAGAAGCCGATTACGATACCGGAGGGTATGTAGAGTCTATGGGACCTAAATTTGATAAAGCTTGTGATACATTATCTAGAGCATTTGGAGAATGGGCTGATGGACCAATGACTGAACCAGGAATGATCGAACCAGCTAAAAAAGATGTCGTACAGTACATTGATCAAAAGCTTACAGAGCAATTCTTAGAAGAAGCTATAGAAGAAAAGAAAGGTACAGATCATGACAAAGATGGAGACATCGATAGTGATGACTATATGGCCTCTAAAGATAAAGCAATTAAAGCTGCACTTAAAGAAAATGTTAAAGCTATAATTTCTAAAATTCTTACAGAAGATACTATCAACGAAGCAGCAACAGCTAAGCTATCCGATTGGGGAGCAGGGTATGAAAGTTTCGAAGGAGTTAAACCAGTAGTAAATGAATTAGAAAATATTGTAACAGAGCTTGAATCTTTTTACGATAGAATGAATGATAAAATTAGTAAGGCATTTGAGAAGACTAATAACTTTAAAAATGACGAAGGTTTAAACATAGGAGCATTTATTGCACCATCATTAGAAGCAGCATTCTTACAGGACTTAAGACCTATTAGAAAAAACTTCTTAAAAGGAGGAATTGCATTACCAAAGGTTAAAACAATTTCATCAGCAGAAATAAATCAAATGAAGGCAGACGGATTAGCAGAAGAGCCTAAATCTAATATATTTCAACCAGTAACAGACGTAAAGAGATAACAAATGGCACAATTATTAGTAGACGTTACACCGTTTAAATCAGTACTTAGAGAGTCTAAAGAAAGACCAGGAGTATTTGAAGTGGAAGGTGTTATGCAGAGAGCAAAAGCTCAAAACCAAAACGGAAGAGTTTACGCTAAACCTATTTTAGAAAGAGAGTCTAAGAAGTATACAGAAGAGTTTGTTAATAATGGTAATGCTTTTGGAGAACTAGATCATCCAGAATCTCCAGTAGTATCTCTTAAAAATGCTTCCCACATCGTAAAAAAATTATGGTGGAAAGGCGACGATTTAATGGGACGTGTTGAGCTTCTCAATACACCTGCAGGAAATATAGTAAAAGAAATAATTAAAGCTGGTCATACTATTGGTATCTCTTCTAGAGGAACAGGTTCAGTAGAACAAACTAATGAAGGTACTTTAGAGGTACAGCCTGACTTTGAATTAGTATGTTGGGACTTTGTATCTAATCCATCTACACATGGAGCATTTATGAACCCAATTGCACTTCAAGAAGGTACTAAAGTTAAACTTTCAAAATACTCTAGCATAGACTCAGTTATCAACGATATACTAAGAGCATAATGAAGCTGATAAAAGTCTTATTAGAGTCTCCAGTAAACGAAATAGAAAACTTTTCTGGAATAGCAGCTGCTATAGAGAAGGAACTAGAGGATAAGGATATTCAACAAGACGGAGAAGCTAATGAAGCAGTCGGTATATTAGGTATATTAAGCTATATCCTGCTTTCAAATACAATAGCCCATATGATATCATCTATGGCAAAGAAAATAGCTAAGAAACAGGGTTGGAGTGCAACAGAGGATATAGCAACAAAAATTTACGACTGGACTCATAAAAACGAACAGGCTTTTATGTCTCCAATAAAAAGAGTACTATCAGTTGTAATGATAGGCCCAACTAAAAAATATATAGATCCAGTAACTAAAGGACTTTACGCTATCTTTATTTTCTTCTTAGCAGGACAATATGGAGGAGCAGCATTAGATGCAGTAAAAAATTCTCAATGGGGTGGAACTATATTTAACTCACTTAAGTCCCTAGTAAAAGGTAAAGAAGTACATACTCTATTTAGAGGTATACTAAACGATATCGGCATACTAGGTTAAGACAATTCCTCGGACGCTACCGACGGGCAGGAAAAGTTAACCATCTTTTATAGGTGGTTTTCTTGTTTTTAGTATTTAGTATATATTTATATACGAATATGCAATCTCTATATTGCATCATATATTTTTATAACTTCATATTATAGCTTTACAGTAGCTATACGAAACCCACAAAAATTTAAAAAATGGCAAACAAAGATTTATTCAAGCAAGCAATTGCTGAAGCTAAATCCGTACGTGAAGCCGCTATTGCTAATGCTAAGGAGGCTTTAGAGGAAACTCTAACACCACACCTTAAAGACATGTTAGCTGCTAAACTACAGGAAATGGAAGACAAAGAGGATTCCAAAGACGAAGTAGTAGCAGAAGCTCCTGCAAAGGAAGATGACAAAAAGCATGACAAAGACGAAGCAGTAAGCGAAACACTTACAGATGTATCAACACCAGTAGACGAAGCAGAGGACGACTCAGAAGAATCTGATGACGAAGCAGCAATCGAAACTCCAGAAGATGAAGCACCAGAAATGGATGCAGAAATCGAAGGAGAAGAAGAAATTGATGGAGACGAAGACTTATCTAAGTTATCAGTTGACCAATTCAAAGACATGATCAGAGACATAATAGCTCAAGAAGTAGGCGCAGACGCTGAAGTTGGAGCTGATATGGATGCTGGTGATATCGAAGGAATGGGAGACGAACCTTCATTAGAAGAACCAGGTATGGAAGGTGAACCAGAAATGGATGCACCTGAAGAAGACGAAATCGACCTTGATGAATTACTCAGAGAGTTAGATGCAGTCGATGTAGATGAAGCACACAAAGAAGATGAAGATGAAGATCCTATTGAAGAAGATACTTCAGTAGAAGTTCCTCATACTCCAGAAGCTGAAGGTAAAAACATCAACAGAACTGTTAACGAAAGCGATTTAAACGAAGCAATGGAAACTATCGATACTCTTAGAAAAGAGCTAAGCGAAGTAAACATTCTTAATGCTAAATTACTTTATGTTAATAAGATCTTCAAGGCGAACAACCTTACTGAATCTCAAAAAGTAAATGTTATCGCTGCTTTTGATAAAGCAGAAACAGTTAAAGAAGTTAAATTAGTATTCGAAACTGTTGTAGATAATGTAGGAAGTAAAAAAGTTAATACTGTAAAAGAACACAGAGGATCTGCTAGTAAAGCAACTGGAGTTACTGCTTCTAATAAAGAAGTAATAACAGAAGTATCATCTGCCGTTCTTAGAATGCAGAAATTAGCCGGTATAATTAAATAACTAACAATAAAAAAACACAATTAAATCATGGAAATTAATTCATTATTAGAAAGTGCGAATGGATACAAAAGCTTACAAGCTGATTCTACTCGCCTTAGCGAAAAATGGGGAGCTTCTGGACTACTTGAAGGTTTAGGTGAAAAAGAATCTGCTAATATGGCAATGATTCTTGAAAACCAAGCTAAACAAATTGTAGCTGAAGCTAACGTAAACACATCTGGCGGAGCTGGATTCTCAGCAGGAGCTGGAGAAACTTGGGCTGGTGTTGCTTTACCCTTAGTAAGAAAGGTATTTGCTCAAATCGTTGCACAAGATTTCGTATCTGTACAACCAATGAACTTACCTTCAGGTCTGGTATTTTACCTAGACTTTAAATACGGAACTGCAAACGGTGCAAAAGCCGACGGAGACAACATGTACGGAAACGTAACAGAAGGCGCTACCAAAATGGTAAAAGACGCTGATGTTTCAGGTGGTATGTACGGTGCAGGTCAATTTGGATACTCTATCAACGGAGTAGAAAAAAGTGATATCGTTGTAACAACAGCTTCAGCTTCTTTAGCAGATGTTGGATATGATGCAGGAATCACTTTAACAGACTTTACAAAAGTAACATTTGATCTTTCAGGATCTAGTGCAGACTTTAAAGGATCTCGTGCTTTTAGAGCATACTCTGGATCTTCTGACGTTACTACTAACCCAGAATGGACTACAGTATCAGGAACGCAAGTTTCTTTCGTAGTAGGTGAAGGAACTGGTGGTATTAGTTCAGCAGTAGATATCAATGGAACAACACAGAAGATTTCATTCTTCAAACAACCAACTGATAACACAAGAGGTGACTTTGAAGCAGTAGGATCAGCAGCAGTTGAAAACCTAGGTATTCCAGAAATCGATGTTAAATTACAATCTGAAGCGATTGTTGCTAAGACTAGAAAGTTAAAGGCACAATGGACTCCAGAATTTGCTCAAGATCTTAACGCATACCACAGTATTGATGCTGAGGCTGAGTTAACTTCTTTATTGAGTGAATATATTTCAATGGAAATCGACTTAGAAATTCTTGACATGCTTATCTTAGATGCTAACACAACTGAGAAATGGTCTGCAGAGAACAACAAAGTATGGACAGGATCAGCTTGGTCTGATTCAACTTCTGACTTCTATAATACTCAAGGACAATGGTTCCAAACATTAGGAACTAAAATCCAAAAAGTATCTAACAAGATTCACCAGAAAACATTAAGAGGTGGTGCAAACTTCCTAGTATGTTCTCCAACTGTAGCTACAATCTTAGAATCTATTCCAGGATATGCAGCAGCAACAAACGGTGATCAGGATCAATTTGCAATGGGCGTACAAAAAGTAGGTGCATTAAACAACAGATTCCAAGTATACAAGAACCCTTATATGACTGAAAACACATTGTTATTAGGATATAGAGGAACTCAATTCTTAGAAGCTGGTGCAGTATATGCTCCTTACGTACCATTAATGATGACTCCATTAGTATACGATCCAGAATCTTTTACTCCAAGAAAAGGTTTAATGACTCGTTATGCTAAGAAAATGATCAGACCAGAATTTTACGGTAAGATACATATTTCTGACTTAGCGCAGATCTAATCATCATATATGATTAAGTATTAAGAGAGGCCTTCGGGCCTCTTTTTTTATGTTCGATAAGTAGGAGCTTAATTATTATTATCGGATATTTATATAAACAAACATAAAACGTTATTAAATATGCCTTCAAAGCACCACACCGACGATGTTTTCACTCAAAAGAGAAGACCTAAGAATCCAATTAAATTTAACGTACAACTAAACGACGAACAAAAAGAAGCAAAAGCAAAGATACTGAACTCACCTATTACCGTATTAAAAGGTATGGCAGGTTCAGGTAAGACATTGGTAGCAACTCAAGTCGCTTTAGACCTATTATTTACTAAACAGATAGACAAGGTTGTTATCACAAGACCTACGGTGTCTAAAGAAGATATAGGGTTCTTACCAGGAAACATTAAGGAGAAGATGGACCCTTGGTTAGCACCAATTTATCACAATTTATTTATGTTGTACAATAAAGAAAAAGTACAGAAGCTATTAGACGATGAAACAATCGAAATAGTTCCATTTGCTTTTTTAAGAGGTAGAACGTTTCTAAATTCTCTTGTAATAGTTGATGAAGCTCAGAACGTTACTCATACTCAGATGGAAACTGTTATAGGTAGATTAGGAAAAAGTTCTAAAATGGTAATATGTGGAGATCTAGGGCAGATTGATTTAAAAGATAAGAGAGAAACTGGTTTTTCTTTTCTAACTAGACTAGAAGAAAACGTTGAAGGGTTCGTTACTCACTCACTTCAAAGAAATCATCGACATGATATAGTTTCACCTATCCTCGAAGTATATAAAACCTTCAGAGAATAACTACTATTTATAATAAACACTCTTAAATGGCAAATATCAAAACATGGGACGGATCAGCAACGTTTACAGCAGGACAGACTCCTTTCGGCTTTTACGACGGTGATTCTAACTTCCAAGCCGACGCAGTAAAGGTATCTAAATTTTGTGGAACAAGATTAGGCTACCCTTTGATGGATGTAGAGTTACAATCTGGATCTTTCTTTGCCTGTTTTGAGGAAGCAGTAACTACTTACGGAAATGAAGTCTTTCAATATAAGATTCGAGAAAACTACCTTAATATGGAAGGCTCTCCAACAGGTAGCTCTGTTAATAACCTAGTTATGGATGCTGGACTTGAAAGAATCGTAGGTATATCAAGACATTACGGAACAGAAGCAGAAGTAGGAGGTAATGTTACTAGATATTCTGGATCTTTAAATATAACCGCATCAGTACAGTCCTACGATATGGATGCTTGGGCACTTGCCGAAGGAATTACAGGAAGTATTGAAGTAAGAAAAGTATATTACGAAGCACCACCAGCTATACAGAGATACTTTGACCCTTATGCAGGTACAGGTACAGGTATACAGTCAATGATGTCACAATTTGGCTTTGGACAGTTTAGTCCCGGTATTAACTTTATGTTAATGCCTACTTCATACGATGTAATGTTATTACAGGGTATAGAGTTTAATGATCAAATAAGAAAATCAGCATTTACTTTTGAATTAGTCAACAATCACTTAAAAGTATTCCCAGTACCCCCTACTGCAGGTAAAATGTGGTTTGAATACTATAGGACTGATGACAAAAATAGATTAACTACATCTTATGAGACAGGTAATATAACTAATGTAGCAGAAGTGCCATATTCAAATCCAACGTACTTACAAATCAATAGTGTTGGACGACAATGGATCTTTAAATATACATTATGTTTAGCTAAAGAAATGCTAGCTTATATTAGAGGTAAATACCAAGTAGTTCCAGTACCCGGGTCAGAAGCAACTTTAAATCAAGCTGATTTATTAGCAGATGCAAGAACAGAAAATATAGCCTTAATGACTAACTTACGTGAGATGTTAGATATGACTTCTAGAGGTAAACAGTTAGAGGCACAAGCTAAAGAAGCTGAAGACTTACAGAACACGTTAAAATCGGTTCCAATGACAATATACATAGGGTAATGAAATTAATTCCATTAATATTAGAAATAGAGTACAGAACCTTTGAAGCAATGATCAAAGTACAGTTTGGTGAGGAAGGTACATCCGGGTATGATGATGCTATTAGAGCATTACCTGGAGTTACTACAGTAACAGTAGCTTCAGAAGGAGGAGAAGGATCAATTGCTACATATAAAGTTAAGATTATTAGTCAAAAAGAAGCTATAGAAGCTTTTGCATCTTTTAAAGAGACTGCTAAAGCCAAGTACAGTAACATTATCTCAGTAGAGGTAGGAGAACAAACAATAGAAGAAAAATAATGATATTCGGATCGGGTAGAGACTTTAACTTATTGGTTAATATTAACAGAGAACTATTACATGACGTAATAGCACAGGAAGTATTATACCATAAACTAAGCATTGAAGACTCAGAAACAAACCTTTATGGAGAATCAATGGCGAAGTCTTTTTGGAATGCAGTTAAATTAAACTGTCTTATTACTAGAGGAGACCAAGTAGTAGATATTCAAGAGTTTGGACCAGATTTAGGTAGAGAAGCATCATTTGCTTTTTTAAGACCTGATTTAGAAGATATAAATGTATTACCTGAAGTAGGAGACATAGTACAATGGCAAGAAGACTTCTATGAAGTAGATACAGTAAAAGAAAATACGTTATTTTTAGGGAGAGACAGTAAGTATAACCTTTCATCCTCTACATCTGGTTTTGGCAGCTCACTAAGTATAATTGTAGACTGTCATTTAACTAGAGCAGACAAGGTTGGAATATCAACAGTTAGATAATGGCAGGAAATAAACCAGATATTAACCCAAAAGAAACTAATCTACAAGATAGAGCACTTCAAGTCAGTAGAAAGGATGATAGTATACAGAACTATAACGTCGGTATCAAAGATATTGATGAAGCTATATTCTTCTACTTTAATACTGTGCTAAGACCTACAGTAGTTCAAAACGGCACTACATTAAACGTACCTTTAGTTTATGGCTCACCAGAGAGATGGAAAGCTATGCAAGCTGACGGATATTATAGAGATAAAAACGGTAAGATGCAATCTCCGTTGATTGTATTTAGACGAGATAGCATTGAAAAGAATAGAGAGCTAGGTAATAAACTAGACGGTAATAATCCTCATAATTTCGGTATATTTAAAAAGAAATTTTCTAAGAGTAACGTATACGATAACTTTAGTGTACTTAATAATAGAAAACCAGAAGAAGAGATATTTGCAGTAGCTATTCCAGATTATGTTAATATAAAATATTCATGTATTATATATACTGACTATATGGAACAGAATAATAAGATTATAGAAGGGGTTAACTTTGCATCTGATTCATATTGGGGAGACCCTAGTAAGTTTAGATTCAGAGCTATGATAGATACGTATAATACAGTAACAGAACTAGCACAAGGATCTGACCGCTTAGTAAAGACAGAGTTTGCTATTAATTTACTTGGGCATATAGTAACTGATACAGTAAATGCACTACCCTTTAATACAAAGAAGTACTCAAATAAGACTTCTTTTAAAATTACTGGTGAATCAACTGACAGCCTTTAGTCAATTTTGCTATTTATAATCAATCGGTTGCATATAGGTAAGAATTAGAACATAATTAATAGTATGTCAAGAATATTTAGTGAATTATCAGGTTCGTTAACCTTTAGATCTGGAAGTACTCTACAGGCTGCACTTAATCCGAGTGCAAACGCCTTAGGACTTACTGGATCATTGAATATAACAGGATCTTCACTTACTTTTAACGGGACAGATGTAATACAACGTATAGCCACATTAGAAGCTGGCTCAGTCGATGTATCCTTAGTGGATTTAAATCAAGCCTCTGCTTCATTATATGCATATACAGCCTCTAACGATATATCATCAGCATCTTTTGATAATAGAATAGATGATTTAGAGTCAACTACAACAGTACATACTTCTGATATAACAACACTACAAGCAGCTACTAGTTCCTACATAGCTAGTATGGCAACTTTAACAGCTGCAGGGTTTATATCATCTAGTAACTCATCAGTTATATCATCTTCAACTCAAATAGCTGGCTTGGGGTATATAACTTCCGCAGGAGTATCAGTTCCAGCAGGAACCGTATCTTCTTCACAACAAATATCAGATTTAGAGTTTTTACAGTCTAATAGTTCTAATATAGTATCATCCTCTACTCAGATAACTGACTTAGGGTTCCTTACTGCAATACCAGCTAATGTAATATCAGCTTCTAGTCAAATAAGTGATCTAGGGTTCATTACTGCAGCAGGAGTAACCCATCCAGCAGGTATAATATCAGCTTCTGGGCAGATCTCTGCATTAGGGTTCATTACTTCAAGCGGAACTGGGTCAGCTAATTTATCAGCATTAAATACATATACAGCTTCAAATGATATAGCATCTGCTTCATTTGATAGTAGATTAGATGTAGTAGAACTTGTATCTGGGTCAAGTCATACACAGAGATTAGCACTAAGTGCTTCTCAAGCACTAGTTACTACCTCTTATACAAATCTTACAGGTAAACCAGTCGGTATTGTTTCTGCATCTAGCCAAATATCAGCATTAGGTTTTTTAACGTCATCTCATGCAGATATTACGTCTTTAAATGCCTATACAGCATCTAATGATATATCTTCAGCATCATTCGACAGTAGAATTGATGATAGAGCAACTAAATTAACAAATACCTTCGTAGGTCAACAAATAGTATCAGGAAGTATAATACCCGGTGCTATTACTAACGACTTAGGTTCTTCAACTAAACCTTGGCAACATATTTATGTAAGTTCAGGATCTATTAAGTTTACTAACCCAGATGGTAGTGAACAATCTAACTTTAATAACCAATTTAACGGTAATAGGGTAGTTTCTAATACAGAACATCCTTTATTTAACTCATATAACCCAGGAACAGATAATACCCTTGCAGATTTCTTAGAAGCAGTCTTTTATCCCAATACAGCACCTACTATCTCTACAGGTAACCAAGTAGTAGCAGAGTATGAACCAATTGGAACAAGTTTAGTTACATTAGCTGGTGCAGATGCTGAATCTCAAGCTATTACATTTACAATAGACAGTTCTTATACAGATGGCTATGTAAATATTGTAAGTGGAGTACTAAAACTAGCAGTATTACCTACAGTAGCAGCATTTAATACAGCTAATAGAGGAGATGATACATTAGCACACCCTGTAATCGTAAGAGCAACAGATACTATAGGAGCTTTTACATTAAAGACAATATACGTAACAGTAACTGCTAATGCAGCACCACAATTTAGAGAAACAAGTGTTGGAGGTAATGTAATTAGCTCTTTTAGTGTATCTAGAAATGAAAACGCATCTGCTGGAGAGATAACAAAGATATATTTTACAGATACTGAAACAGACACTATAACAATCACATCAGGATCAGATTCAGGTGCTTTATTTAGTATAGTCAAGTCAGCAACCTATGTAACTATCAATCAAGTAACTGGTTCATTAGATTATGAGACAGATACTGCACATATATTAAGCATTACAGCATCAGATCAACATTTCAGTGATGGGGATGACAATAATTCATTTGTTCAGATACCTATTACTATTAACGTAACAGATAATGTACAGCCAACTGTTAATGCTCAAACAGTTACTGGATTAAGTGAGAATAGTGCAGGTAATGCAGCTGCAGGAACAATAACAGCAACTGATCCAGAAGGAGATACCATAGTATTTAAAACAGTTACATTAATTGGTATAGAATTAGATTCATCAGCAATCTCGTTAGGTACATACACTGGGACTAGTGTCTCTGATCCAACAGAAAATGCTTTTGACATATCATCAACCGGAGTAGTAACAAGAAAAGCAGCAGTTTTCCTTAACTCCGATATAGTTAATAGCTATAAGTACCGAGTTACTGTTACTGATGCATATAACAACGGTACAGATACAGGTATAATAACAATCCCGATATCTGATGATGGTGCTCCTACTATTAGTGGAGAGACTTCTTTATATGTAATTGAATCAGCTACTAATGGATCATCATTATACGATAATTCAAATGGATACTCTGGAACTACATCACAATTTACAGCTAATCAATCAGTAACATGGGGTGTCACACCGAACAGTAAGTTAGCAATTAATAGCTCAGGCTATCTAACAGTTAATTATAATGTATCAGGATCATCTGACGTAGGAGGAACACAGATTAACGGAACAGTAACAGCAACTAATGCTTTTAATACACCTTCAACACAGAACTTTACATTAAACGTAACAGATAATACAGCCCCTACTATAACCTTTACAGATGTAGCGGCAAATCTAAATACTAATAAAGCAGTTTCACCTAATAACGTAACTACAATATCATTCTCAGATTCAGAAGGAGATGGAGTGGATTTAGGTAGCTATGTCTTTAATAATAATGGAAATGCATTAACTTCAGTAGCATCTGGAGATAATTTTATCATAAGACCTTCAGCTCCGTTAACAGCAGGTACATATAGCTTTACTGCTACTATAAAAGATACACATGCATTTGCAACGAGAGTATCAACGCATTCTATCGCTATTGCTCAAGCAGGAAGCGGTACATTAACTAACAACGGTACATATTATATAATTGAATCAGCAGTAAATGGAGCATTAGTTAGAACTAATTCAAATGGAAGAACAGGAACACAAGGAGATCTTGGTGTTACCTACTCTCCTAACTACGGAGCACAATCTGTAGCATCATTTGCATCATCTAATTCAGCAATTGTTGTAGCATCCAACGGTAATTTAAGTTTAGGTTTAAATATAAGTGGTTCAGCAACAGGATCTGGAGATACAATAGTATCTAATATAACGTATACAGACCAATATAGCAATTCCGGTACAACAGCTATAACAGTTAATGTAACAGCTAATAGCTCACCAGTTCCTACTATATCTCCATTAGGAAGTTTAGAAACTGATAACGTTGCTTCCGGTTCAACAGCAGCAACAGTAGCAATCTCTGATACAGAAACAGATTACCCTATTACAGTAGCACTATCAGGTACACACGCAAGTAGTTTTATACCGGTTGCTAATAATGGGAATGGAACATCCTTTAATATTAATGCAGCATCTGCTTTAGCAGCAGGAACATATAGTTTTACTGTAACAGCAACAGATGCCTTTGGTAAAACAGGAGCTGCTTCCACCAATGTAACCATAGCACAGTCAGCTGATTATGGAAGAGTGTACATATATACATCAACATATGGTTCAGATGCAGGATTTGGAGGAAACTACAACGCAGTAATGGGAGCATCAAGTTTAAACAGCGATACTCCTCCGGAAGTAACTGCTTATACAGGAAATACATCATCACCATATTATAAATTTAAGACTGGTGATGTAGGATCTAGCTCTATTACATTAGCTGGTAGTACAACAGCAACATTAAGAGCTACTGTTAGTGGTTCAAACTTAGATACAGTATTACAATCAGCTGGTACAATAACAGCAGCGACAACTGGACAAGCAATCATACTATTTCCATCAGGATCTGATATGACAGTCCCAAATTCAATTCAAGAGTCGTTTAATAATGTAGCAGGTGGTGCAGTCCCCTGTATGGATGTAGATGGAAATGGATTTGGAATAGAATCAGGAGTATTACACTCTTTTACTTTAGATACAGCACACCTAGGGTACACTGAATGGTTTGTTTTTGGAAGAAAATCTAGAAACTCCTCAGCAAGCGGTTTCAAAATAAGATTAGTTGCAGCAAATGGAAGTTTACCAACATAATTATAATAAAGAAAGATTAAATGCCATTATTTAGTTCAAAATTAGAGTTAACAACAGCAGCCAAGTCCGCTGGTACTGCCCTTGCGGATATATCCTATCTAAAAGGTTCGTTTTATACTGTTGCTACCCTAAGTGCACTAAATGCAATTCCAGTAACAAGATGTTCAAATAAACAAATTGTCTGGGTCGAGGGAGAAACTAAAACTTACCAAGCCACTGTAGTATTAGCAGATTATGAGTATGTATTTTCCGATTCAGTATCATGGGCTGAATTTACAGGCTTTGGAAGTGCTGGAGGTGGAGGATCATCAACTGTTGGAAACTTAAGTGATGTTACAACAGGATCATTATCAAATGGACAAGTCCTTCAATGGAATGCTTCAACTAGTAAATGGGAAGCTAGTAATGTATCAGGAACAGGAGATATATCAGCAGTATTTGCAGGAGATGGATTATCCGGAGGAGGAACAGCAGGATCAGTATCCTTAGATGTCTCTGCAGGATCAGGAATTAACTTAACAGGAGGAACTGTTAATGTAAATACATCATCAGCACACTTTATAACATCAGTACAGAACCTAGACGTATTTAATGCTACAGGTTCAGTCTGGAATACAACAAGGTCAATTGGAATTACAGGATCATTAACACTAAGACAAGACGGTTCAGGAGATGGACTTGCTATATACTCAGGTTCAGTTAAAACATTCGGAATTACTGGTGACGGACTACTTAGATTAGTCACTCAATCATCAACTCCCTCTGCAACTGCTGGAACTTTGTATTTAGATTCAAATTATAACTTATTTATTGGACAAGAATAGATAATAGTTACATATTTATTAAAAGAACATAACAACTTAAAAATTTATAAAGATGCCAACATGGAAAAAGGTCGTCGTATCAGGGTCAGCAATTAGCCAACTCACAAATGACGCAAATTATTTAGCAGCAGCATTCTCTGCTTCGATTGATACTAGAATAGACACTTTAGAAGCTGGCGGCGATCTTTCTGGATCTGCTCACATTAGAAGAGCCCAATTATCCGGTTCTGCAGCAACAGCACTAAGATCAGAATATGTAGCAGGTGATACTGCTTTATCTGGATCAGCTCATGCACAACGTGTAATTGAAAAGAATATTGCAGCAGGATTAGTAACTGGTTTAGCAAATGGAGCAGTAGCTACTAACGCATCAAACATTAGTGCTTTATCTGGATCAGCTCATACTAACGTAATAAGCAAAATATCTGTAATAAGTGCTTCAGCTCATACTCAAAGAGGAGCAATTAGCGCTTCATTAAATTCAGCAATTGCTGGTTTAGGTAGTGACTATGCAACAGATGTAGAATTAGGAAACGTTTCTAGTTCATTTGTAACTACACAAGCAGCATTAAGTAGCTCAGCACATACAGACCGTATAGCTAAAGTTAACGTATTAAGCGGATCAGCTCACTCTCAAAGAGTAATTGAAAAGAATATTGCAGCAGGTTTAGTAACAGGACTAAGTAACGGAGCAGTAGCAGCCAATGCAACATCTATAACTAACTTATCTGGATCTTCAGCAGCAGCATTAAGAACGGAATACGTAGCAGGTGATACAGCATTAAGTAGTTCAGCTCACGCTCAAAGAGTAATAGAGAAAAACATAGCATCAGGCTTAGTAACTGGTTTAGCGAATGGAGCAGTAGCTACTAACGCAACATCTATAACTAATTTATCTGGATCTTCAGCAGCAGCTATTAGATCAGAATATGTAGCATCTACTTTAGCATTAAGTGGTTCAGGACATATTAGAAGAAATCAAATCTCAGCTTCTTTAGCAGCATCTATAGCAGCTAATGATGGAGATTTTGCAACAGTAACAGCTCTAAACACAGTATCAGCTTCGGTTAAAGACTTTGCCACTGCAGCAGTAGCAGCCTCAATAGATGCAGCACCTGAAGCATTAAATACTTTAAACGAATTAGCAGCAGCTTTAGGCGATGATGGGAACTTCTCTGCATCACTTCATACTGCAACAGCTTTAAGAGTCAAAACAACAACCTTCAATACTTACTCTGGATCTTCAGCATCAGCTATTAGATCAGAATACGTAGCAGGTGATACTGCACTTAGTGGATCAGCTCACGCTCAAAGAGTTATTGAAAAGAATATAGCAGCAGGATTAGTAACCGGTTTAGCAAATGGAGCAGTAGCAACCAATGCTACATCCATAACTAACCTATCTGGTTCTAGTGCATCGGCATTAAGAGCAGAGAGAGTAGCTGGAGACAGTGCTTTATCTGGATCAGCTCATGGACAGAGAGTTGTTGAAAAGAATATAGCAGCAGGACTAGTAACAGCCTTAAGTAACGGAGCAGTAGCAACCAATGCTACATCCATTACCAATCTATCTTCTTCGGCAGCAACTGCAGGAAGAACAGAATTAACTGCAATTAGTGCTTCAGCACATACAGCAAGATCTTCAGGAGCAACTTCTGGATCATCTCATACTCAAAGAGTAGCTTTAATAGCAACATTATCTGGATCTGCAGCAGCAGCAAATAATAGCTCAGCAATAACAGTTAGAAACTTAACAGGACAAGCAGTAGTAGCTTCTTCCTTCCAAGGAGATGGATCTAACTTATCAAACATAACAGTAGATCAGAACGCTACCGTATCTTCTACTTACTCTAATGTAACTACTCATGCAGTTACTCACAACTTTGGAACTAAGAATGTAATAGTACAGATATATGATAATAATGACCAGGTACTTATTCCTGCATCTATTACATCAACAAGTACTAATGTATCAACAGTTACTTTTGATGGGTCTTCTTCTGGTACAGTAGTAATAGCAAGAGGTGGACATGTAGTATCAGGATCTATTCCTTATGCAAACTTAATTAACACTCCTTCTGCATCATTTAGCTCTAGAATAGATAATTTATCTGGATCAGGACATGCAGATAGATTAGCTAAAGTAAATGTATTAAGCGGATCAGCTCATACAGACAGAGTAGCTAGAGTAAATGTATTAAGTGGATCAGCTCATACGAACGTAATAAATAAGATATCTGTAATTAGTGCTTCTTTAGCATCAACAATTGCAGCTAACGACGGAGATTTTGCTACAGTAACAGCTGTAAATACAATATCAGCATCAGTTAAAGACTATGCCGATGCAGCAGTTGCAGCATCCATTGACGCAGCTCCAGCAGCTTTAGATACTTTAAATGAGTTAGCAGCAGCATTAGGTGATGATGGAAACTTCTCAGCCTCTTTACATACTGCTACATCTTTAAGAGTTAAAACAACAACCTTTAATACTTACTCAGGATCTAGTGCATCAGCATTAAGAACTGAATATGTAGCAGGTGATACTGCTTTAAGCGGATCAGCTCATGCTCAAAGAGTAATAGAGAAAAATATAGCAGCAGGATTAGTAACAGGACTAAGTAACGGTGCAGTAGCAACCAATGCAACATCCATAACCAATCTATCTGGTTCTAGCGCAACTGCAATGAGAGCAGAAAGAGTAGCAGGTGATTCTGCCTTATCTGGTTCATCTCATGCACAACGTGTAATAGAAAAGAATATTGCAGCAGGATTAGTAACAGCTTTAAGTAATGGAGCAGTAGCAGCCAATGCAACATCCATAACCAATCTATCTGGTTCTAGTGCAGCAGCATTAAGAACAGAATATAAAGCTGGTGATACAGCCTTGAGCTCTTCTTTAAATACTAGAATAGTATCTTTAGAAGGTGCAGGAACAGTAGCATCCTTAAGTGGTTCAGCTCATGCACAACGTGTAATAGAGAAGAATATAGCTTCAGGATTAGTATCTAGTTTATCTGGATCAGCTCATACTGATAGAATTGCTAAGGTAAGTACATTATCTGGATCAGCTCATACGAATGTAATAAGTAAAATTTCAGTACTTAGTGCATCCATTGCTAATAATGACCCTGGATTTGCAACAGTATCAGCTGTAAATACAGTATCAGCTTCGGTTAAAGATTATGCCGATGCAGCAGTTGCCGCATCCATTGATGCAGCACCAGAGGCATTAAACACTCTTAATGAGTTAGCAGCCGCTTTAGGTGATGATGGAAACTTTTCTGCTTCACTTCATACAGCAACATCTTTAAGAGTTAAGACAACAACCTTTAATACCTATTCAGGATCAGCAGCAGCAGCTATTAGATCAGAATACGTAGCCGGGGATAGTGCTTTATCTGGATCAGCTCATTCACAACGTGTAATAGAGAAAAACATAGCAGCAGGATTAGTAACAGGACTTGCAAATGGAGCAGTAGCTACTAACGCAACATCTATAACTAACCTATCCGGTTCTAGTGCAGCAGCCATTAGATCAGAATACGTAGCCGGTGATACAGCATTAAGTTCTTCTTTAAATACTAGAATAGTAAGCTTAGAAGGTGCAGGAACAGTATCGGCCTTATCAGGATCATCTGCAACAGCAATGAGAGCAGAAAGAGTAGCTGGAGACAGTGCTTTATCAGGATCATCTCATGCACAGAGAGTAATAGAGAAAAACATAGCAGCAGGACTAGTAACAGCTTTAAGTAATGGAGCAGTAGCTACTAACGCAACATCTATAACTAACTTATCCGGTTCTAGTGCTACAGCATTAAGGGCGGAAAGAGTAGCTGGAGACAGTGCTTTATCTGGATCATCTCACGCACAACGTGTAATAGAGAAAAATATTGCAGCAGGATTAGTAACGGCTTTAAGTAACGGTGCAGTAGCATCCAATGCAACAGCTATAACTAACTTATCTGGTTCTAGTGCAGCAGCTTTAAGAGCAGAATATGCAGCAGCAGATACAGCATTAAGTTCTTCTCAAAATACATATATAAATGCTAAGGTAGCAGGAATTACTTCTGACTTTACAATATCAGATGGTTCATCTACAGATTCATTTACTACTGGTCAAACTTTAACCTTTGCAGGTACGTCTAATGAAATTGAAACTTCAGTTAGTAATAACCAAGTTGCTATCGGAATTGTAACTAACCCAACATTATCGGGTAACGTAACAGTAACAGGTAACTTAATTGTAACAGGAGACACAATAGAGCAGCAAGTAACTAACTTGAATGTTGAAGATAAGTTTATCTTAATCAACTCAGGAAGTACAGCAGGAGACTCCGGTATAATATTTGGAGGATCAGGAGGTACAGCAAATACTGGTACAGCTTTATTCTTTGATGACAGTGCAGACGTATTAGCATTAGGAACAGGAGTAGCATTTGGAGCAACAACAGCAGCAGTTGCAGCTAAGGTAGGAACAATAACAGAATCTACTGCAGTACCAACAGCAGCTCCAACATACCAAGGAGTAGGATCAATGCATGTTAAGACAGATAGTCAAGACATATACATTTATACTGCAGACTAATAAAAATAAGTTTAATGATTAAAAGGTTTTTAAGTAATATGGGAATCATAAGAAATGGTAAAAGTAACATAAAGGGGACAGATGAAAATGCTGTCCCTAAAGTTACAAAACAAGCAAAGAAACAATTTCTATCAGATAGTGAGATAGGTTTCATAGTAACAAAAATGAGACAAGCTACATATCAAGGATCAGAGTTTGAGACTTTTTATATGGTAATTCAAAAACTACAAGGGGAATTAGAAAAAAATAGTAAGTAAAATTTGGCCGTTAGGCCTTTTTTTATTATATTATATAAAGACTAAGTAAAAACGCTTCTATTTATAGTTAAAGCTATTATTGGCCCTGAGTAAGGGAAGTGGTCTCATAGAGCAACCAACCGTAAAAGTAAGATTATGCCAAACTGGAAAAAATTAATTGTTAGTGGTTCTTCCGCTAATTTATTAAATCTTAACGTAACCAATGCAGTAACAGCATCTGCATTTAGAGGAGACGGCTCAGCATTGAGCAACGTCAATGCGTCTGTTACACAACAAGCAACAGTAGCCAGTAGCTTTACAAATCAAACTTCAGTAGCCACCACACATAACTTCGGAACTAAAAACATTCTAGTCAATGTCTATAACGACAGTGACTCTATGATTATCCCCGCCTCTATCGTTGCTACTAGTACAAATGTAGTAACAGTAGGGTTTGATTTTTCAACAACGGGTAGGATAGTAATTGCAAAAGGAGGACATATTGTTCAAGGTACAGCAGCAGATGCTAACCTATTAGATGGAGAAGATGGAACACATTATTTAAACTACGGTAACTTTACAAATATTCCAAGTGGGATCGTTAGTAGCTCAGCACAGTTAGATAGTACTACAATATCTGCTCTAAATCTTAACGCACCCGTTTTCGGAACAGGAAGTAGCTCACCTTATTTCACAGAAGTTAGATACAATAACTCCAACGTTATGGAGTTCAATCAAATGTATCTTGGAAACGCAAGTGGTGATTATCTAGAAACAAACGAATACCAAAAAGTAGTTACAATAGTACCAGGTGCCAATAGTCAAAACTATCAAA
>Ga0209816_1000325_pt1 | contig 38719 bp, 34 predicted proteins | sample CoawatmetaG01DNA_FD_187509 | JGI IMG/M metagenome (GOLD analysis project Ga0209816, IMG submission 187509) | Marine microbial communities from the West Antarctic Peninsula - Coastal water metaG017-DNA (SPAdes) (version 2) | ecosystem: Environmental > Aquatic > Marine > Coastal ...
GTACCGTATTAACTGGAAATAATTTAGGACGTTTGGGTAATGTGGAACAACTACCTAATGATTCTGAAATTAAAAAAATCCTAAAGGATGAAAAAAATATTTCAACATTAGATTTAAATTCTAATCATACATTTGCTAAAAAAGAATTAGAAAAAGGCAATATTAATAAAGCATTAGCATTGTTAATTTATGCTGAAAATCAAATTAATAATTCTTAAAAAAATAAAGTGTGTTAACTTTTGTAGTCATAAGGTTAATTTTCATTAACTCTTAAAAAGCTAAGATCTTGAAAATCATAACTAAAATCAATAAGTGGTGATATGCCTTTCATTTTAATGTTTAGAGCCTTTCCTTCTTCGTCTAAGCCAAACATTACAAAGGCGTCTGCATCAACAAGACTTGGATCATCCCATTTAGCTATAAACGTATTTGCTTTATAGTAAAACATCTGACCTTTTAGTTTTGGAGATCGATGTGACCTAAACCAGATTTTATTACCCTGTTCATAGATTACTATCTTTCCAAACCAAGGGTCTTCAAAAGTTCCTAAGAAATTATTTAATTCAAGCTCACTAGTATTCGCTGTCTTTGTAATTTTCCAAATTTTTTCAACCACTTCTTTGGCTTTTCCGTTACGTTGCTGAAAAGACTTTGCGTATGTTGAAGCCCAATCAAAATCGTCGAGTTCTAAATACCGATCAACAATAGACTGAGATACAGCGGAAAAGACACCTGCACCATCTAAATACGTATTTGTCAATACGACAATACCAAGGTTTAGATCCGGAATCAAAATAGTTTTAGATAACATCCCTATTAAACCTCCTGTATGGGAAACTACCATGTTTCCTTTCATATCATTTAATCTCCAACCTAAACCATAACCACTAAAATGAGAATTATAACGAGAGTTTCTGTCTGTTTCTAGAGTAGTATGTATTTTCCACATCTCATTTTGACTAGTTTCACTGAAAAGTTTTTTCTCCAGATTATTACCATATTTTCCTTTGTTTAGATGTAGAAGCATCCAGTTGGCAATATCATTAACGTTAGAATAAATAGATCCAGCAGCTCCATTTATTTTTTTTGGATCCCATTGCTCAGGTTCTACAATTGAGAGAGTTTTTTCATTATTAAGATGTGGAGATGCAACGTTACTTTTGTCATTAATATAAGTAATAGATGCAAATGAATTTTCCATTTCAAGGGGTTCAAAAATACGTGTCTTTATAAACTGCTCCCAGGACATACCACTTGCTCTATTTATCACTTCACCAGCTACCATGTATAATAAATTATCATAATCAAACTTTGTTCGAAAGGCAGACTGAGGTTTAAAATATTGAAAACTGGTAATAATATCATTAATTGTAAAATCTGAACCATCAGGAAAAAACATTAAGTCGCCAACTCCAAGACCTAAGCCAGATCGATGTGTCAATAAATCTTGAATATTGAAATTTTGTGTTACATAATCATTATACATTTTAAACTCTGGAATATGATCTATTACTTTATCATTCCATAAGACTTTCCCTTCTTCAACAAGTATTGCTAGAGCGGCTGTAGTAAAAGCTTTTGAGTTAGATGCAATACCAAAATTTGTATGTTCATTTACTTTAGCTTTACTGTCAATAGATTTTAAGCCATATCCTTTTTGATGTATGATTTTCCCATCCTTGACTACAGCAACGGCCACTCCAGCAACAGTAAAGTTGTCAAGCGCATTTTGAACGATTACATCTATTTCTTTCGATGTAACTTGTGAGAACGCCTTATTGATATTTAACCCTGAAGACAGAATTAAAATACAGATTAATTTTAATAAAATTTTATTCATAATTTTAAATTTACATATAACGTGTTTGAATATGTTTTGTTTATTTATAAGCTATTAAAAATATCATAAACAATAAACTAAAGTCCTTACAGCCAATATTTATTTGTTTAATTCATTTGCTTCTAAAACTCTTAAAAAATTACTTCCAAGAATTTTAACAAGATCTTCTTTACTGTATCCCTTTTCAAATAATACTTTAGTTATTAAAGGATATGCAGTTACATCATCCAGCTGCAAAGGGGTAAGATTGATTCCATCAAAATCAGATCCAATACCAACATAATCAACACCAACCAGTTTAACGATATAATCTATATGATCAATTAACTTAGATAATGACGGTCTCATTTTTTCTGTTTCATCTGTATATTTTTTGAACAAATAATCTATCATACTCCATTCATCCATTCCATTTTTCATCAAAGAATCTGCTTCAGTATTATACTTTTCAATAAACGCTCTCTCTTTTCCATCAAAACTATCATCAATAAAACCAGGATGAAAATTCACCATAATTACACCCCCATTTTTAGCAATTGCTTTAATTTGTTCATCTTTTAAATTTCGACGATTTTCTACAAGAGCATACACTGAACTATGTGAAGCAATAATAGGTTTGTTAGAGATTTTAATTACATCCCAAAATGTCTGATCACCAGAGTGGCTTATGTCGATCATCATTCCTAATTCATTCATTTTATTTACAACTTGAATTCCAAAATCAGTTAGACCTTTTTTTGATGAGTTTGGATTTGTTGTTTCATCTGCAGCACTTGTTGCCCATGAAGGAGCTACATTATGTGTTAAAGACAAATATATAGCACCACGCTTATAAAGAGCTTCTAGTTTACTAAGATCATCTTCAATCATGTGACCACCCTCAACTCCAAACATAGCTGCAATTTTTTTTTCTTTTACAGTTTTTAAAATCTCTTTGACATTAGCCACTTTAATAATCTTATTTGGGTTCCGCGCTGCTGTTGCATCTAAGATGTCCATTTGCATATTGGCTATTAAATAAGGGTTTTTAACTCCGCCGTCGCTAAACACTGAAAATATTTGAACATCGAGACCTCCTTTTTTCCAACGATCCAAATCACTGTGTGTTTTTCCAGTTAAATCTTCATCAAACATCACTCCTTTGTCTAGAGCTTTCATAAGAATATCATTATGGGTATCAATTAAAATCGACTCGTTATGAATTTCTTTATATGTATTGACATCAGGTTTATTTTCAGAAGAAAATTTACAAGATGTTAAAACAATAGATATTATTAATATATATTTCATTTTCTTAGTTTAATTTTAATATTTTAAAATATTTTGTTTAAAAGTAGTTGATCTCTGTTTTCGTAAACAGGCAACTCTATAACAAACATATTAGATTAAGGTTAAATTTACAATTGACTAATTTATATTTAACAATTTAATCAATAATTGTTATAAATGTTGTTTGTGCAACAATTAAAATGATTTGTTTGTTTTTATAAGTTTATAATTTATAATTTTATTGAAGAACAATTAAATATTTAATAATGAAAGTTAGTTATCACAAGGTTTTATTACAAAAAAGATTTCCTCTTAAAATTAGCAGATTTGTTTCTTCGTCGTGTTATAATGTCTTTGTAAGAGTTGAAAAAGATGGTATTGTTGGGTGGGGAGAATCTGTTCCAGGTGAAACAGGAGCTCAAAATGCAGAACAGATAATATCAGAACTTGAAATACTTATTAAAACTAATATTAATGATAAATCAATTTCTGAAATAGAATCTTTATCAAGGGAATTAAAAATCTCTGCAGGTTCCTATGCAGGTTTAGATATAGCTCTTTGGGACTGGAAAGCGAAAAAAGCAAATATGCCACTACATGTTTTACTTGGGTTACCAATTCCTAAAACAAAAACATCTCTAACTATTGGAATCATGAGTTCTGAATCTGTTGTAGAGAGAGTTCCTCTTTTATTTGATGACAGTACAGCAAAATACCTAAAAATTAAATTAGGATCTCCAGATGGAATTGATGCTGATAAAATAATGTATGAACAAGTTTTAGAAAGTTCAAAACCTTATAATCTTGGTCTTCGAGTAGATGCGAATGGAGGATGGGATACTGAAAATGCTAAGCATATGATCGAATGGTTATCAAAAAGGCAATGTGATTATGTTGAACAACCGATAGCTCAGGGTAGAGAAAAAGATCTTAAAACATTATATGAAAATAGACTACTACCTATATTTGTTGATGAGTCATGTCGAGTTTCCCAAGATATTATTGAGTATTCTGAATGGGTAGATGGAGTTAATTTAAAATTAATGAAGAGTGGTGGAATTACTGAGGGATTGAGAGTTCTTTCAACTGCTAAAGCTTATGGTTTAGAAACAATGATTGGATGTATGAGTGAATCTTCTATTTCCATTTCTGCCGCAGCCTCTATTTCTGGTCACATCGACCATATTGACCTAGATTCTCATTATAATCTCAAACCAGATCCTGCATCAGGAGCAGAAATGATTAATGGAGTTACTATGCCAAGAATAGCGCCAGGTCATGGAGCATTTTTAACAAATGAAAATAAATTATAATGCTAAATAGTTCATCAAAAGTTGCAATATACATGGAAGGTCATCTATTTACAGATTATGGTAAGATGGGGCATGGAGTACTTAGGTACCTGCCAAATCCAATTGTTGCAGTAATTGATTCTGAAAATTCTGGAAAGGATATAAAAGATTGCCTTCCTATCGAAAGGATTGTGCCTGTTGTTAAGGATATTGATATTGCCATTTCTAACGGAGCAGAAGTTCTTATTTTAGGAATAGCAAGTTCAGGTGGAAAAATTCCTAAATCATGGTTTCCTGTAATAGATAGAGCAATACTAAAAGGATTATCAATTATTAATGGACTTCATGATGAACTAGCAATAAAATATAAAAATTCATTATCTAGCGATCAATGGATATGGGATGTTAGGATACCACAATTTGTACCTCAAATTGCAGCAGCTAGAGCTTTAAAAACAAATAATAAAAGAATTTTGTGTGTTGGAACCGATATGGCATGTGGAAAAATGACCACTAGTCTTGAATTATTTAAATGGGCTAAAGAAAATAAAATTAAAAGTAGTTTTATAGCTACTGGACAAATAGGAATTACTGTGACAGGAAAAGGTATCCCCTTGGACGCCTATAAAGTAGATCATGCCTGTGGAGCAGTAGAACAAATGGTTTTAGAAGAATCTAAAAGTGATTGGGTTTTTATTGAAGGTCAGGGATCATTATTACACCCTGGAAGTAGTGCTACTTTACCTTTAATGAGAGGAAGTTGCGCTACTCATTTGATATTATGTCATAGAGCTAACATGACTAACCTAGGTCCTCCAGCAGAACATATAAAAATCCCTCATCTAAATAAGGTAATTGAACTAAACGAAGCTTTGGCAAATGCTTGTGGAACTTTTTTAAATACTAAAGTTGTTGGAATTTCGTTAAATACAGTAGATTTAGATTCTAAGGAAGCACAAAAAGCAATTGATTTTTGGGAGGCAGAAACTAATCTTCCTGTCACTGATATTGTTCGATTTGGTCCTGAAAAATTAGCAATCGTAATAAAAAAATCATGAATAAATTTTTAAAATTTAATATTTTTAAAAATAAAAAATATAAATATTTACTGATTTTTGGAATTATAAAAAAGTTAATTTATGTTATTATTTTTTTAATTGGTTTTTAGTCATTCTCTTCAAATAGTGTTAGTGAAATTGAAAAGGTTATAAATTTTAAATCTGAATGTAATTAGCTCTCACATTCGACTTAACTTAATCTAATCTAATAAGTAACCTAGAAGGTAAAAGTACGTAAAGTTATTTTTTAATAAACTTTCTCAATATTTCTTGATAATTTCTATATCAATTTCGATAAATTTATGTTGTTTCAAGAAATTATAAAATAGTAATATTAGTAATACCATTCATTTAATTCTTTTTAAAAAATAAATAATAAAAATTAATTAAAATAATAGCAGCGTTTGTTATAACTATAGGATATTGAGAAATTAATGAACCATATATTACAAAAAACAGACAACCAATACTGTTAATTACCCTAAGTTTAGTTACGTTTTTCATCATAAACGAAACAAGTAATACTGTCATTGCTAAATAACCAACCCATTCTGTTAACTCTACTCCTAAAAACATTGTATCCATTTAAATTATTTTTTATTAAAAATTAATATCTCTTTCTAACCTCTCTTATTATATCTTCTAATCCATTTAATTGTATCTCATAAACTGATTCTAGTTGTTTCCCTATTTTTCCTTTTGGAAAACCCTTGTTTTTATACCAAATTAGATAATGCTCAGGAAGATCAATTAAATATCTACCCTTATACTTACCAAAAGGCATTTTCATTTTCGATAAATCAATAAGGAATTGTTTGTCTTGCAGCATTAAATCATAACTTAATATTCAATATTTACTTAAAAATGTTTATTTATTTTTGTAGACGATTATATTTTTTTAAAGTTTTTTTAAGTAAATCATGTGGTAAAGCATAAGCCTTATTACCATTGATTCCTTCCATTGTTTCAGCTGCTACCATTGCATTGATAATAGCTTCCTCTACTGCTTGAACTGTAGCTTCAAAAAATGGAGTTAGTAAATCATTAGGCATTGACTTTACGATTGTAGTTTCGTCTCTATTAAATGCATTTTCGTTGGCTGTTGAAAATGCTAAGAAAATATCTCCAGATCCGTTACTTCCTCGACCACCTACAACGCCAATTCCTAAAGGAATTCTTTGTGCGATTCTTTTTAATTGATGTGGTAGAAGAGGTGCGTCTGTTGCTACAACTACTATTATTGAACCATCCCCTTCTTTTCTTCTTGATTTTGGGGGTGCATTAAATTCATAATTCAAAGTATCTCTTAGTTCAACTCCAACTGGAACACCTGCAATTGATAAGTTTTTTTTTGATCCGAAATTAGATTGAACAATAGCTCCAACTGTATATGTTGAATTTTTTATTTTAATAACTCTAGAAGAAGTTCCTGTTCCTCCTTTAAAACCCAAACACATCATTCCAGTTCCACCACCAACATTACCTTCAGCAATTTTACCACCAGACGAGTTTTCTATAGCTTCTAATACATTATATTCTTTGACATGAAAACCATATATATCGTTAAGAAAACCATCATAAGTTTCAGCAACCACAGGATAAGTATACCACCAATCTTCTCCACTGTACCAATCTGTATCTACATACCATTTCAACACTGCATCTCTTACTACCCCAACACTATTGGTGTTAGTTATCATAATTGGAGTTTCTAAAAAACCGGATTCTGTTACCCAAGTGGTTCCTGTCATTTCTCCATTTCCATTAAGACTGTACCAGTTCGCGTAAACAGGACTGAATTTCTTTTCTTTTCCTCTTGGAAATATGGCAGTAACACCAGTCCTTATAGGTCCTTTACCAACAATATTTTTTCCTTTTCCAGAAATTATAGTACTATATCCAACCTCAACTCCTTTAACGTCTGTGATTGCATTGAATTCTCCAGTTTCACCCACAAATGGCACTCCTAAATCTCTTGCTCTTGGTTTTTGCCCGTAGGATTGCAAGGAAATTAACATAACTGTAAAAATTATAAATATTTTTTTCATGTTATTTAATTACTTTAATTAATATTAAGTCCAATTTCTAGGAGTTTTTAAAACTTTTAAAAGTCTTTGTTCTTCAGAATGTTCTTTAGGTTGATAATTATATTTCCACTTTACAGTAGGAGGTAAACTCATTAAAATACTTTCTATTCTACCGTTAGTTTTTAAGCCGAATAAAGTTCCTTTATCATGCACTAAGTTAAACTCTACATAACGACCTCTTCTTACTTCTTGCCAATCTTTATGTAATTTAGTGAACTGAATTTCTTTTCTTTTCTCAACAATTGGAATGTAACTATCTAAAAAACTATTACCGATTTCAGTTACAAAATTGTAACGATCTTTAATTGTAAACTCTTCTGTTTTTTTTAAATAATCAAAGAATAGCCCTCCTACTCCCCTGGCTTCATTTCTATGAGTATTCCAAAAATAAGTATCACAAGATTCTTTAAATTTTTTATAAAATGATTTATGATGTTTATCACAAGCTGTTTTACAAGTCTTGTGAAAATGTATTGCATCTTGTTCAAATAAGTAATAAGGAGTTAAATCCTGTCCACCTCCAAACCACTGAGTTACAACTTCGCCCTTCTCATTATACATTTCAAAATAACGCCAATTTGCATGTACAGTAGGAACAAAAGGGTTTACAGGGTGCAAAACTAAACTCAATCCACAAGCAAAAAAATTTCCTTCGTCAACTTTAAATTGTTTTCTTAGTGAATCTGGTAACTCTCCAAAAACTTTAGAAATATTTACACCACCTTTTTCAAATATATTACCATTTTCAATCACACGCGTTCTTCCACCTCCACCATCTTTACGTTGCCATAAATCTTCTTTAAAATTAGCCTTTCCATCAAGCTTTTCTAGTTTAGAAGAAATCTTATCTTGTAAATTTTCTATATAAGTATAAAAAGTATTTTTCATAAACTATTATACATCTTTAGTATATTATCTTTAATATTTAAGATGGGCTTTTATATTCTTTCACAGCATCTATAAAGGCTTTTGCATTTTCAACTGGAATATTTGGTAAAATTCCGTGACCCAAGTTTACAATATATTTATCTTTTCCGAATTCATTAATCATTTGATTAACCATTTTCTTGATTTCTAATGGTGGAGAAAACAACCTAGATGGGTCAAAGTTACCTTGTAAAGTAATATTTCCTCCAGATAAATAACGTGCATTTCTAGCAGAGCATGTCCAGTCTACTCCTAATGCAGAAGCGCCTGATTTAGACATTTCGTTTAAAGCAAACCAACATCCTTTTCCAAAAGTAATTACAGGTGCACTATCCTTTAAAGCATCTATAATTTGTTGAATATATTGCCATGAAAATTCTTGATAATCTACTGGAGACAACATTCCTCCCCATGAATCAAAAACTTGAACAGCATTAACTCCTGCTGAAATTTTTGCTTTTAAATAACTAATAGTGGTATCGGTTATTTTCTGTAGTAACTGATGCGCAGCAATAGGGTTTGTAAAACAAAATTCTTTTGCTTTATCAAAGTTTTTCGAACCTTGACCCTGAACCATGTAACATAAAATTGTCCATGGTGAACCTGCAAAACCAATTAAGGGGATTTCATTATCAAGTTTTTCTTTTGTAGCCTTTATTGCCTTATAAACATAATCTAATTCTACATTTACATCTGGAACAATTACATTATCAACATCTTTTTGAGTACGAATTGGATTTGGTAAATAGGGACCAAAATTGGGTTTCATTTGAACCTCTACATTCATTGCTTGTGGAACAACTAATATATCAGAAAATAAAACTGCAGCATCCATCCCAAATCTACGAATTGGCTGTACAGTAATTTCTGACGCTAATTCTGGAGTTCTACAACGAGTAAAAAAATCATACTTTTCTTTGATTTCCATAAACTCAGGTAAATATCTTCCCGCTTGACGCATCATCCAAACCGGAGGTCTATCTACAATTTCACCTTTTAGTGCCCTTAAAAATAAATCATTTTTTATCATGGATTACATCTTTGAAACAGCTAACATTGCTTTATCAACTGCTGTTGTTATTTTTTTAATATCCTTTTCTGTTATTGCTGACGATAAAAACCAAGCTTCAAATTGAGATGGAGGTAAAAACACTCCATTTTTTATCATTTCCCAAAAGAAGATAGCAAACTTTTTAGTATCTGAAGTTAAAGCCTGATCAAAATTTGTTACTTGAACATTTGTAAAAAACGGATTCATCATTGAACCGAACCTATTTACTACAACATCTACATTATATTTTCTTGCAGCTTCTACTAAAACTAGCTCTATAGAGCTACCTATTTTATTAAGTTTAACATAAGGGTCTTGTCTTTTTAACTCGGTTAATGTAGAAATTCCACCAGCCATTGCTATTGGATTACCACTTAATGTTCCTGCTTGGTACATTTCCCCCAAAGGAGCGACCTGCTCCATGATTTCATTTCGTGCTCCGTAAGCACCCACAGGAAAACCTCCACCAATTACTTTTCCTAAACAGGTAATATCAGCAGTAGCACCCAGTAACTCTTGCGCTCCACCAAACTTAGAACGAAAACCTGTCATAACTTCATCAGCAATTAACAATGCTCCCTTACTTTTAAGGAAATCTTTTAATTTTTTTAAAAAATTATCTTGTGGAATAACAACTCCCATATTTCCGCCTATTGGCTCAATGATAACGCCTGCGATATCATCATGGTCATCAAAATGCTTTTTTACGCTTTCTAAATTATTGTATTCTGAAATTAATGTATTTTTTACTGCTCCATTAGGAACTCCTTTACTTCCTGGCAAACTCAGAGTTACTAACCCAGAACCTGCTGCAACCAATAGCGCATCTTGATGACCATGATAACACCCTGCAAATTTTATAATTTTATCTTTTCCTGTAAATGCTCTAGCTAAACGAATTCCACTTAAAACAGCTTCCGTTCCTGAATTAACAAAACGAACTTTATCCATTTCTGGAAAAGCATCACAAACGATTTTCGCTAATTTAATTTCACTTTCAGTTGATGCGCCAAAAGAATAACCATTTTTTAAAGCTTTTTTTACTCCATTTTGTACTTTTTTATGGCGATGACCTAAAATCATTGGTCCATATGACAAAACTAGATCTATGTATACATTTCCATCTACATCTATAATTTTACTTCCTTTTGCTTTTTTAATAAACAATGGATTACCACCAACAGATGAAAATGCTCTTACAGGGGAATTTACCGCTCCTACAAGATTTACTAAACCTTCTTCATATAGTTTTTGAGATTTATTAAACATTTATGATGTTTTTTTTATTTGTTTGATTGAATTTAAATTAATCAGATAACCTTTTCAATAGTAGGTTTGCGGCATCCTTTGCGAAATATGTAATTATAATATCAGCTCCTGCTCTTTTCATAGAAAGTAAACTTTCCATCATTACTTTATCTCCATCAATCCAACCTTTTTCTGCTGCTGCTTTTACCATTGAATATTCTCCACTTACATTATAACATGCTATTGGTCTGTCAAAATTATTTTTTAAATCACGAATAATATCTAAATATGACATCGCTGGCTTTACCATTAATATGTCCGCTCCTTCTTGATCATCAAAATTAGCTCTTCGTAATCCTTCGTCTCTGTTGGATGGATCCATTTGATAAGTTCTTCTATCCCCAAAAGTTGGTGAAGAGCCTGCTGCATCACGAAAAGGACCATAAAAAGCAGATGCATATTTTACAGAATATGACATAATAGGTAGATTCATATAACCCGAATTATCCAAAGATTCACGAATCATAGAAATAGACCCGTCGATCATTCCAGAGGGAGCAACCATATCTACTCCAGCTTTTGCATGAGAAATAACTTGTTTAGCAATATTAACTAAAGTAGCATCGTTATCAACATCGTTATCCTGAATTATTCCGCAATGACCATGAGAAGTATATTCACAAAAACATACATCTGTTATTACATATAAACTAGGATAATTAATTTTTATAAAACGAATTGCCTGTTGAATAATTCCGTTATCATTCCAAGTTTCAGTTCCTTGCTGATCTTTATTTGAAGGAATTCCAAATAATAAAACTGCTGGAATATTTAAGGAAACTACTTCATCAAGTTCCCTTGAAATCCTGTCCAAGGAAAAACGTTTTATCCCTGGCATTGAAACTATTTCTGTTTCTATTGCTTGACCCTCTTCAATAAAAAGTGGATAGACAAAATCATCTACAGACAATTTTGTTTCTCTAACTAGCCTTCTAATTCCCTCAGATGTTCTTAGTCTACGTGTTCTAAACATTTTCTAATATTTATTTTTATAATAATTATTTGCCAATTCTAAAATACTACCTATTTCTGATGTGCTTGCAACTTGCACATTTTTAAAATATTTTCGTGCTTCTAAAGCAGTAGTTTCTCCAATACAAAAAGCTATTTTATTATTATGGTTTTTCTCTAAATAACTCTGGACACCAGATGGACTAAAAAATAATAATCCAGAAACAGAATCATCAATTTTTAGTGAACTCGACGTTGTCTTATATGATTCAATTTCATTAACTATAATATTATTTTCTTGTAAGTAATTTGGCAAAAAATCCAACCTTATATCACTACAAAAATAAGTAAGCTCCTTAATTTTTGTCTCCATTGATATATGCTCAGCTAGTTTTAACGCGTTTTTAGAACAAAAAACAACTTTGCCTATTCTTTTTTCAATTAATTCTTTAGTCTTATTTCCAACACAAAAAATATTTTTAAAATTGATTTCATTTTTATCAAAAGAATTTAAAATTGCTTCCACTCCGTTCTGACTTGTAATTACTACATTTTCAAGTTGAGATTTCATTACTTTTTTAGAAATTCTATTGTAATGTGTTTTAACAAAATCACTGTCTTCTAACAATATACTTTTACCTAAACTTTTCTTTTGAATTTCAGAAAGTTTTTTAGTAGAATAAATTCTACTTTCTTCATTTAAAAGGACACGATCTTCTAGCATTAACTCTTTACCTCCATTATCAATTATATATTGTGCACAATCTTTTGCTAAAAATTGATGATTTCCTATTTTTATATTTTTTGAAATTGTAATTTTTTTTGATCCATCAGTTTTAAGTAAAACTCCTTTAAAATTAATTTCATTTGTATAATTATTAACATAAGCTAAAGCTCCAATTGGAGCAGAACATCCCCCCTCTAATAATCTTAAAAACTCACGCTCAATGGCAACACATTTCTCAGTCTCTTTGTCATTTAATCTTTTACACGCATCATTTGAAAACTTATCATTTTCTAATGCAGCTATCATGATTGCTCCTTGAGCTGGAGCTGGTACCATCCAAGGAAGACTTACTGACTCTTTTGGAAGTTTTCCAATTCTTTCTAAACCAGCTACGGCAAAAATAGCGCCGTTCCAATCGTTGTTTTCAATTTTTTGTAGCCGTGTATTTATATTTCCTCTTAAATTTACAACCTTATGTGTTGGATATTTATTTAGCCACATTGCCTTTCTACGTAAACTTCCAGTAGCTATTATACCATCAGATTTTTCTAAAAAATCTTCTGTGTCTTTTAAAACTAAAACATCATTATAATTTGCTCTTTTTAAAACAGCAGCTTGTACAATTCCCTTGGGTAAACAAGTGGGTACATCTTTTAATGAATGCACCGCGATATCAATATCACCATTAAGCATAGCGAGATCTAAATTCTTAGTAAATACACCTGCAACACCTAACTCATACAAAGGCTTGTCTAAAACAATATCTCCTAAAGATTTAACTGGGACTAAGACCGACTGAAAACCCAACTCGATTAATTCTTTACGCACTTTATTGGCCTGCCAAAGAGCTAATTGACTATCACGAGTTCCGATTCTTATCGTTTTTTTCATTTCCCTGTGTTAGGATTGAAATACTTTTTCTATAACTTTTAAGCTTTGTGATACAGAAGTGTCGTCTTCTTTAAGGTGTCTCACAAAGTGTGTAGTGATTTTTTGAATGAAACGAGAGGTTAAGATTTCTGCTTGATCTTCATCGAAATTACTTATTTTTTTCTTCTGAAAATTAATCTCATCGTTCTTGATTGTTTCTAATGATTTTTTTAATGCTGCAATTGCCGGAGTGAATCTTCTATCATTCAACCAATCATTAAATTCGTTTTTATGTGTCTCTATTATAGCTTCAGCAGCTGGAATTTCTTTTTGTCTTACTGCTAAAGTTTCATCAGTAATTTTAGAAAGCTCATCTAGATTTACTAAAGAAATATCTTTAAAATCTATAACATCTTTTGAAACATTTTGTGGCATCGATAAATCTAGTATTAATAGTTTTTTATTTTCACAAATATGTTCTTTTAAAATAGTAGGTTTATTAGATCCAGTAGAAACGATTAAGACATCAGCATCCTTTATTTCTTGAGGTAAGTTTTTAAATTCAGATTTTCTAATTGAGGCATATTCCTTAACAAATTCAGTAGCTTTTTTTTCTGTTCTATTGATCAAACAAACAGTTTTATTTTGTGTATATTCTGCTAAGTTTTTACAAGTATGTTTCCCCATTTTACCTAAACCATAAACAAGTATATTTTTTGAATTATAGTCTGGTAAATTTTTAATAATAAATTGTACGGCAGCATAAGAAACAGATGTTGTGCCTGAACTTAATTTTGTTTCGTTTTTGACTTTCTTGCTAACTTGAAGTACATTATTTAATAACCGTTCCAAAAAGGCATTTGTTGTTTTTTCTGATTTTGCCATTTTAAAAGATTGTCTTAACTGACCTACAATCTCATAATCTCCTAAAATTTGACTTTCCAAACCAGTACCAATTCTAAAAAGATGATTGATAGCTTCTTGATTTTTATGTACAATTGAAATTGTCGCAAATTCCTCTACTGTTCCTTCTGAGTAATGACATAGTAACTGAATTAATTGGTATGGGTGTTCTGCAAAACCAGAAATTTCAGTCCTATTGCAAGTGGATAAAACAAAAACTCCTTCAAATTTTTTATCTTTAGCAGACTTAAGTAAGGCAATTTGATTATCCTTTGACAAGGAAAACTTTCCACGTTTTTTTGCATCTGCCTTAATGTAACTAACTCCAATATTATAAAAGTGCTTTTGTAAAGTCTTTTGCATATTTGATTTAAATATTATTCAAAAATAGAAACTTAGTAATGATAAAAACATCGCTTAAAGTACTTTTAATAACGTTATATGTTTTTTAAACAAATATTTTTTTAATAAGCTTAAGAAAAGTCTTATTTTTGAGGAAAACTAATTGTTTAAAGCCAAATTTATATAGAATGATTCTAAATAGAAAGAAATAATCAATTAAAAATCTATGATAAAAAATGTCGGTAAAAGTTCAATAGATGAAATCAATTTAGAAAAAGGATTTTATGTAATCTATTTTCAGAACGAAAGTGATAAAGTACAGAATTTTGAAAGAGAAATAGACAATAGCTATATACAAATGCACTTTTGTTTAAAAGGTAATTCAAAATTTCTATTTAACAACGACTCATATTCGTTTGATGTTTTAGACAACAGATCAATACTTTTGTACAATCCCCAAAGAACCCTTCCTATAAACTTATGCATTCAACCAAAAACTACCTTGGTCTCATTAATGATTTCTATTGAAAAATTTCATTCCTTATTCTCAAAAGAATCTGGCTATATACCATTTTTAAGTAATGAAAATAGTAATAAAAAATATTATGATGATTCAGAAATAAAGCCTACTGTTTCAATTGTATTACAACAAATTATAAACTCAAACATTAATAGTTCTATTAGAGGATTGTATGTAAAAGGAAAGATTTATGAACTACTTAGTTTACACTTTCAAAAAGAAGAAAGTGAATCCCTAGAATATTGCCCTTTTTTGGTGGACGAACAAAATGTTATTAAGATTAGAAAAGCGAAAGAAATTATCATCTCTAGAATGGCTGAACCACCAAGCTTACAAGAGCTGTCAGTTGAAATTGGTTTAAATTTAAAAAAATTAAAAGAAGGTTTTAAGCAAATTTACGGTGATACAGTTTATAGTTTTCTATTTGATTATAAAATGGAGCACTCTAGACAACTACTAAAAAGTAATAAATTTAACGTGAATGAGGTTGGCCTACAGGTTGGTTACAGTACAGCTAGTCATTTCATTTCTGCTTTTAAGAAAAAGTTCGGGACAACTCCAAAAAAATATGTAATGGGTTATAAAAAGTAAATATTCATATTTTGAAGCAAATAGAAAATAATTATAAAAGTATAAGTATTCAAGATTTAGAATTATAAAAATTCAATCTACTTTTGCAAATTGATTGAAAAAATAATAAGCAAATAATTTCAAATAAAAAATGAAGGGTATATTATTAAACAACTTAGGATCACCAGACAGCACTGAAAAAAAAGATGTTAAAAGATATTTGGGTGAATTTTTAATGGACGAACGTGTTATAGATATTCCATTTTGGCAACGTTGGATTCTTATTAAAGGAATTATTCTGAAAATTAGACCTAAAAAATCTGCTACCGCCTATAAAAAAATATGGTGGAAAGAAGGGTCTCCGTTAGTTGTTATATCTGAAAGATTCACTAAAAAAGTGATAGAAAAAACTAACATTCCAGTAGAATTAGCAATGCGCTATGGTTCTATGAGTATGGAAAAAGGTATTAAAAATTTAATCGAAAAAGGAGTTACAGAAATATTTTTAGTTCCTTTATATCCACACTATGCAATGTCATCTTATGAAACTGTTGTAACGTTAGCAGAAGATATTTTATCAGAAAAATATCCTCATGTAAAGCTAGACACACTCCCTCCGTTTTATAATAAGCCTGATTATATAAAAGCTATGAGTGATAATATAGCTAACCATTTAAAAGGGTTTGATTACAATCATATTTTATTTTCATATCATGGGATTCCAGAACGTCACATTAGAAAATCTGATCCAACTAAAAGTCACTGTAAATTAGATGGATCTTGCTGTGAACGTAATTCCGTTGCTCATTACACTTGTTACAGACATCAATGTTTTGAAACTACAAAAGGAATTGCTAAATCCTTGAACTTAAAAGAAGGAACATACAGTAACTCATTTCAATCTAGACTATTAAAAGATCCTTGGTTAAAACCTTATACTGATTTTGAATTAGAGAAGTTTCCATCTGTTGGAAAGAAAAAACTAGCAGTTATTACACCTGCTTTTGTATCTGACTGTTTAGAGACTTTAGAGGAGATTGCTATGGAAGGTAAAGAAGATTTTATTGAAGCTGGCGGGACAGACTACAAACACATCCCTTGCATGAATGACAATGATGACTGGGTAGATGTAATGGTGTCCTGGATTAATCAATGGAAAAAAGCTTAATTTCATTAAATGGATTTCTTATACATTAAATCATTACATATAATATTTATAATAACCTGGTTTGCAGGTTTATTTTATATAGTTCGGTTGTTTATATATCAAACAGAAGCAGAAACAAGAACTGAACCTAGTAAAGAAATTTTGCAAACACAATACAAATTAATGAGTAAAAGACTGTGGTATATAATTACATGGCCATCAGCAATTTTATCAAGTCTCTTTGGTTTTTGGATGTTATACAAAAGTCCTTACTATTTACAAGAACCTTGGATGTTGGTGAAACTTATATTTGTATTTACTTTATATTTTTATCACGGCTTTTGCCATTACATTTATAAAAAACTACAAAATAATATTATTAAATATTCATCTTTAAAATTGCGAATATTTAATGAAATTTCAACTATTATTCTTTTTGCAATCGTTTTTTTAGTAACTGTAAAAAGTGCTATTAATTGGATTTGGGGCGTTGTTGGAATCATAATTTTTGGAGTTTTATTGATGTTAGGAATAAAACTCTATAAAACCATTAGAGAAAAGAAAAGTTAAAATCAAATATTTTAATTAACTTTTTTTAAGACTATTGGCTGAACCCAAGCTTGCTTAGTGTCCCCTATCTTGGTGGGATTTTCAATAAGATCATTTGAATTTATTTTTGCTCTAACAAAAAGATCATTTTTTTGAAAGGTATAACTTGACGAATTACCTTTAACTCTTTTCAATTCCTCTATCTTATAACTTCCTTCACGGTAACCCATGAAGATGATTTCATAATCAATTCCATCATTGGGTTCAATTTCTATAAATAACTTTTCCTTATTGTGATAAACCTTTTTTAACAAAACTCCAGATGAGGAATAGAAATCTCCTGATTCCATTGCATTTATTAGACTTGCTGTTTCTATTTTTTTTGAATTAACCATTACCCAACCTCTTCCTGTATTACTATTATTAGCTGATTTTATATGATAGTTATGACTGTCATCTGTTGCAATTCCCATTAACAATGGTTTACTATCATTATAATAAGAAATATTGATTAAATCCCACATAGTCTCTAAGTCTAAATGCATGTCATCTCCGTTGTTATTCACACTAGGATGTCCGTTATAAAGCTCAAAGAACCGTTCTCCGTTTAGTTTTTTTAAATCTTCTACATTAATACCATATCCAAAGTTGGGGTGATTAATATGAGCAAACATAGGGACATTAAGTCTTTTACTTTGAGCATGAACCTCGTCTAGGGTTTGTTGCATAACATCATACACTGAATTCCCTTTAAATGGGTCTATTTTTTCCTTTATATTGGTCACATTAATATGAATAGGTTTATTTTCAAAAGATGAGGTAACCTCCTCAGATCTTATTATTAAAAATGAATCAGGATCCTCAAGTTTTGATTTATATTCTTCAAATGTTTTTAATCTAACATACGTTCCAATGGAATCAATTTTTGTTTCCACCCAGTCTCCAAAACTTTCTTGATATTTATTAAGAGTCTTGTTTTGTAAATCTGAAGTTTTTAATTTGTACCAATAATTCCCACTAGCAATTGTATTATGATCAGACAGAGCAGTAAATTGATAGTTGTTGTCTTTATACCACTTCAGTATCATTTCCGGAAAATCATCACCATCACTCCAAAAAGAATGGGTATGTAAATTTCCTTTTTGCCAATACTGCTTAGGGGATTCTTGCTTACAAGAAACAAACAGAGTAAATAACAGAGGGAGAAGTAGTTTTTTCATATTTATAAATATACTGATTATATAAGTATTGTCAAATAGAAGTATTTGAAAAATGTATGAATGTGTCAATTAATAATTTACATGTTTATGATTCAATGCATTGTTCAAATGTGTACTTTTGTCAACTTTAAAAGAATGAAAATTTTATGAATCTACTATCTGTTGAAGGTATTTCAAAATCATATGGAGAAAAAGTTATTTTCACACCTATTTCTTTTGGAATCAATCAAGGTCAAAAAATAGCCTTAATCGCAAAAAACGGAAGTGGAAAGACCTCAATTTTAAATATAATAGCTGGTCAAGACACTCCAGACCAAGGTAATGTTGTTATAAGAAAAGGAACTCGAGTTGCATATTTAGCACAAGAACCAAATTTAGATCCTAAATTAACTGTAGAACAAAGCATATTACAGGCTGACAATCCTATTTTAAAAATAATAGCTGAATATGATAAATCTCTAGAAAACCCTGAAGATCAAGAAGCTTATCAAAAAGCTTTTGAAGCAATGGATCAATCCCAAGCTTGGGATTTCGATACGCAATACAAAAAGATATTATCTAAACTAAAACTTGATGATTTAAACGCTTCAGTAGGGAGCCTTTCAGGTGGTCAAAAAAAAAGAATAGCTCTATGTAACGCCTTACTTATACAGCCTGAATTATTGATTTTAGATGAGCCTACCAATCACATAGACTTAGAAATGATTGAATGGTTAGAAAGCTATTTTGCTAAAGAAAAAATAACCTTACTTATGGTTACCCACGACCGTTATTTTTTAGAGCGTGTGTGTAATGAAATTATAGAATTAGACGAGGGTAAACTATACTCCTATAAAGGAAATTATTCTTACTATCTCGAAAAAAGAGAATCTCGAATTGCTCAAGAAAATATTGAAGCGCACAAAACTAAGTTACATTTCAAGAAAGAATTAGATTGGATGCGAAGACAACCTAAGGCTAGAACAACGAAATCAAAATCTCGAATTCAAGATTTTAAAGAAATAAAAGAAAAAGCGAGTCAAAGACGTAATGATCATCAAGTTCAATTAGAAATTAACATGGAACGCTTGGGAAGTAAAATGATTGAAATGCATAAAGTTCAAAAAGCTTTTGGAGATAAAGTTATTTTAGATTGTTTTGATTATATGTTTCAACGCAATGATCGAATAGGGATTATTGGTAAAAATGGAACTGGTAAATCCACTTTTTTAAATCTTTTAACTTCTAATGACACTGCAGATTCAGGTAAAATTGTTTGGGGAGAAACATTGAAATTCGGATACTATACTCAAAAAGGTATTACCATTAAAAAAGGACAAAAAGTAATCGATGTTATTCGAGAATACGGAGAATTTATACCTTTAAAAAAAGGACATAAAATTTCTGCACAACAATTATTAGAGCGTTTTTTGTTTGATCGTAAAAAACAATATGATTTTGTTGACAAACTAAGTGGAGGAGAACGTAAACGTCTTTATTTATGTACAGTTTTGATTCAAAATCCAAATTTTTTAATTCTAGACGAACCTACCAACGATCTGGACATCATCACTCTTAACGTACTAGAAAGTTTTTTATTAGACTTTCCAGGATGCTTACTGGTTGTATCTCATGATCGTTACTTTATGGATAAAATCGTAGACCATTTATTTGTGTTTCAAGGTTCAGGTATTATTGAGCATTTCCCTGGAAATTATTCAGACTACAGAACATATGAAGATTCTAAAATTCTGGAGAAAAAATTAAATCCTAAACTAGAAAAAAAAGTAAAAAACGATTGGAAAAAATCTCCAAAAAAAACAACCTTAAACTTTGAACAACAAAATGAGTTTAAAAAAATCGAAAAAGAAATAAAAATAATTGAAACTAAAAAAGAAGAAATTCAAAATCGGTTTACTAGTGAATCACTAGATCCTAAAGAAATCGAAGAATATTCAATTAAACTCGGTGTTCTTGACAAAGAACTAGAACAAAAAACTTCACGTTGGTTTGAACTATCTGAAAATTAACACTTTACATACGAGTTTGATATGTATATAACTCATAATACCTTCCTTTAGAAGTAATTAATTCATCATGTTTACCGCGTTCTACTATGTCACCATTTTCGATTACCAAGATCTGATCTGCTTTTTGAATAGTGCTTAGACGGTGAGCAATAACGAAAGTTGTTCTATCCTTCATTAATAAACCTAAACTTTTTTGAATAAATGCTTCACTTTGAGTATCTAAGTTAGAAGTAGCTTCATCTAAAATAACAACCTTAGGTCTTGCTAGTAAGGCACGTGCAATTGAAATTCGTTGTCTTTGTCCCCCAGACAACTTCACTCCGCGCTCACCTATAAGTGTGTTTATACCATCCTGAAAACGATCTGTAAATTCATTAACATAAGCTCCATGAATAGCTTGTTGTAACTCATCTTCTGAAGCATCGGGACGAGGGAAAAGAATGTTTTCCCTTATTGTTCCTTCATATAAAAAATCATCCTGAAGGACAACTCCTAGTTGATTTCTATAACTCTTAAGATCCACGGTTGACAAATCCACTCCGTCAATAAAAACTTGACCAGAACTTGGATTTAAAAAGGCAGTAGCTAACCCCGCAATAGTAGACTTTCCTGAGCCTGAAGAACCCACCAAAGCGATTACACTTCCCTTTGGAGCTTCAAATGAAATATCATGTAATACATTTGTTTTATTATCATAACTAAATGAAATATTTTTGAAAGAGACATTTCCTTCAATTTTTTTAAGAACTACATTTCTAATAATGGGATCATTCTCCTCAGATAAGTTCATTAATTCTTGAGTACGATCTAAGCCAGCAAAAGCTTCAGTAAGTTGACTACCTATATTGCTCATTTGAACAATAGGCGCAATCAAAAAACCAAGAAAAAGTGTGAACGATACAAACTCTCCGTAAGTCATGTTATCATTCATAATAAAGTACCCTCCCATTCCCATGATACCAGCCGACGCTAGACCTAATAAAAATGTAGAGGAACTCGTCATAAATGCTGTAGCTGTCAAACTCTTTTTGACGTTTTGAAATAAATCATCTACTCCTTTTTTAAAAACTTTCAGTTCTTGAGCTTCAGCATTAAACCCTTTAATTACACGAATTCCATTTAAAGTTTCTGTTAAACGGCCAGTAACTTCTGCATTTATTTTTCCTCGAGCTCGAAATATGGGGCGGATATAACCAAAAGCCTTCAAAGCAATTAATGCAAAAACCCCCACAGGCACTAATACAAATAAGGTCATTTGAGCATTAATTCTAATCAAAATAAATAAAGAAATAATTGCAGTAATACTACCTCCTATTAACTGGACTAACCCTGTTCCTACTAAATTTCGAACTCCTTCAACATCAGTCATAACACGAGAAACTAAAGCTCCAGATTTATTGTTGTCAAAAAAACTAACTGGAAGAGTTAATAATTTTTGCTGAACTTTTGCGCGTAGAACAGATATAAGGAGCTGTGCTTCAACACTTAAAATTCGAGTTAAAGAAAAAGAGCTAATCGACTGAAATAATAATGCAGAACAAACTATAGTCAATAAAAACACAAGAGCTTCAATATCTTTTGAAGGTATTACTTCATCGATTAGTGTTTTGCTAGCATAAGGTAAAACTAGTCCCGAAAGACTCCTAAATATTATCAGCAACAGACCAAAAGAAACTACTTTTCTTCTTGGCCAAATAAATTCTTTAAAGGCCCACTTAAAAGAAACATTGTTTTTACTCATATAATAAATTAAACAATAAAATTAACTAAATAGACTCATTACCTTAACTTATAACTGAATTAAAATTTATAATAATTAATTACTGTTTAATATAAATAGTGGCACACTATTTGTTTACAATAAGAAAAACAAACAAATGAATAAAATTTTAAAATTATTATCGGTTCTTATTATGGTTTTTACTCTTCAATCATGTTCAGACGATGATCAGGGTTATGAAATGGTTCCTAAATCAGTATCTGAAATTGTTGATTCAAGTATGAATTATACATTTCTAACTTATGCTTTACAACAAACAAATCTTTATTCAGTTTTAAACGGTTCAGACATATACACTTTGTTTGCCCCATCTGATATGGCTTTTAGAAGATTTTTAATGACTAACGGCTATCAAGATATTGATGAGGTTCCATTGAAAGTCTTAAAACAAATTCTTTTAAATCATGTTCTGGCAGGACAACTAGAGTATCGTGATATAGAGTCTGGATATTATAAAACAGCTGCTCCAAGCGGACCTTCTGCCAAAACCCTTTCAATGTATATAAAACAGATAAACATGAGAGTTACAATTAATGGTGAGTCTGTTATAACTCAAGGTAATGTAAGAGCATCGAATGGTATTATCCACGCAGTAGACAGAGTAATTCCCTTACCCTCAGTAGTTACTTTTGTGACTGCAGACCCTAATTTAACTAACTTAACTATTGCCCTTACAAGATCAGATTTAACTGTTGATTTTGTAACAACCCTTAGTACTAAATTAGGAGCTTCTCCTGCCCCATTTACGGTTTTTGCCCCTACTGATCAAGCATTTATGAATCTATTAGTTGAGCTTAGTGCTCAATCGCTAAATGATATTGATGAGCCTACTTTAAAATCTACGTTAAGCTATCATGTAATTGGCGGAACAAATGCTCTATCTACAGATTTGACAGATAATCTACAATTAAACACTTTAGGAGGACCAATAACTGCTAATGTTACTGGAGGAGCAACTTTAACAGATGGAAACAATAGAGTTAGTAAAATTACAGCTGTAGATATTCAGGCTACAAACGGAGTTATACATGTAATTGATAAAGTAATTTTACCTAACTAACATTATTTTTAATGAGAGATTTAATTTTTTTTAAATCTCTCATTATTCATTTCTAAAGTCAAATAAAACTTGACTTCAAAACATTCTTATCTTCTAATACTGTAACATGATTTTTGTTAATAATACTATTTTATTAATCACATTCTTTTTTTGTAGATTTCATTCTTAATTTATTAAATTTGAATTAATGTTAATAAAGGTCTACCCTTTTTGTATGTTTCAAAATATCAAGAATCGAGATTCTTATTCTTCGCTATAATTCTTTTTATTTCATCTTTTCAATAAGAGTTTTTTTTATATTTTTTATTCACTAAATCAATTTTACATGCAATTACCTTACATAGAACCCTACAAGATAAAAATGGTAGAATCCATTCAGCAATCTACACCAGAACAAAGAAAAAAATGGATCGAAGAAGCTTCATATAACTTATTTAAATTAAAGAGCAATCAAGTTGTCATCGACTTAATTACTGATTCTGGAACAGGAGCCATGTCTGATAAACAATGGGCAGAAATCATGCTTGGAGATGAAAGTTATGCAGGATCGAGTTCTTTTTTAAAGTTAGAAAAAACTGTAAAAAATATTACTGGTTTTAAGTATTTTATACCCACCCACCAAGGAAGAGCTGCAGAAAATGTTTTGTTTTCAGCTTTAGTTAAACAAGGGGATTTCATTCCTGGAAATGCTCATTTTGATACAACAAAAGGACATATAGAATATCGAAAAGCTACTACACTAGACTGTACAATTAAAGAAGCTTTTGATGTAGAATTAGATCATCCATTTAAAGGAAATATTGATTTACAAAAACTAGAAAAAACACTTAAAGATACCCCAAAAGGTAAAATTCCATTTGTGCTTATCACCATTACTTGTAATTCAGTGGGTGGACAACCTGTATCTCTGGAAAATATACGTTCTGTAAGAAAATTATGTAACCAACATCAGATTAGTATGTTTATTGATGGGGCTCGATTTGCTGAAAATGCTTATTTTATTAAAATTCGAGAAAAGGAATTTGCCAATCACAGCATAAAGGATATTGTAAAAGAAATGTTTTCACATTCAGATGGCATGACTATGAGTGCAAAAAAAGATGGAATTGTAAATATGGGCGGATTTATAGCATTAAATAATTCTAAAACTTATGAGATTTGTTCAAATTTCGCAATTATGTATGAAGGTTTTGTTACATATGGCGGAATGTCAGGAAGAGATATGGGTGCTTTATCTCAAGGGCTTAGTGAAGGAATATCCTTTGATTATTTACAAAGCAGAATTCAACAGGTTTCATATTTAGGTCAACGTCTTGATGAATTTAACGTTCCTGTTTTAAAACCTTTCGGAGGACATGCAATCTATATTGATGCAACAAAATTTGTTCCAGATATTCCAAAAGAAGAATATAGAGCTCAAGCATTGGCCATAGAATTATATATAGTGGCCGGAATAAGAGGCGTGGAAATTGGAACCTTATTAGCTGATCGTGATCCAATAACTAGAGAAAATCGTTTTCCTAAACTAGAGATGGTTCGTCTTGCGATTCCTAGAAGAACCTACACCCTGTCACATATGGAATATGTCGCTGTAGCATTGAAAAACATATACGAAACAAGAAAAGATGCTAAAAGTGGTTATAATATTGAATGGGAAGCTCCAATAATGAGACACTTTTCAGTAAAACTAAAAAAGAAATAGACTCATAAATATTTTACATTAAACTCAAGCTGTTTATGTATTTTTAATATCATTATATTTAAATATCAAAATGAATTAAAATGAAATACATAAAAGCATATCTAATTTTAACAGTTTTAACTTTAAGTTTAATTGCCTGTAAGGATCAAAAAACAACTACTACTTATTTAGTAGCAGAACTAGATTTAAACAGAGGACCCTTATTACTTTGTGGTGATTCAGAATTTGGAGATGTAAATTTCACTCTCTCATGTCGCTATGACTTAAGGGAAACATTTAATGTAGGATTATCTTTAATTCACTCATTTGAATACGCAGAAGCTGAAAAAGCATTTGTAAGTGTTTTAGATCAAGCTCCTGATTGTTTAATGGCCTACTGGGGAACTGCTATGAGTATTTTAAATCATCCTTTATCATTTAATCAAAACCCAAAGGCTCTAGAACGTGGCGAAGCCTTACTAAAAGTAGCACATACCTTAACTCCAAACAATGAACGTGAACAAGATTATATTGATGCTGTATCTGTGTATTTCAAAGACTGGAGAACAGTTGACACTAAGACTAGGAAGTTAAAATACGCAACTAAAATGGCGGAATTATACACTAAATATCCAGAGGATGTTGAGACTGCTGTTTTTTACTCATTAGCTGTTCTAGCTACATCAGATCCTAATGATAAAACTTATAGCAAGCAAAAAAAATCTGGAAAAATACTAGAAGAATTATTCATAAAGTTTCCAAATCACCCTGGGATTGCACACTATATTATACATAATTACGATTCACCTGAATTAGCACACCTAGCATTAGAAGTTGCACGAAAATATGCTGTAATCGCTCCAGCCTCAGCTCATGCTCAACACATGCCATCGCATATATTTACACGTTTAGGATTATGGAATGAATCTATCAGATCCAATAATGATTCTGCTAATTCTGCAGTTTGTTATGCCGAGTCAGTGAATCCAGACGCAACATGGGTAAGTGAAATCCATGCAGTAGATTATTTAGTTTATGCGTATTTACAAAAAGGTGATAATACAAGAGCAGAATTAGAATTAGAAAAAGTACAAGCCATTAAAAAAACATTTCCAGCTAATAGTTACGCTTCTGCCTATGCCTTAATTGCCGTACCATCTAGGTTAGCTATAGAAAACAAAGACTGGAAACGTGCGTCCGAACTTCAGTTACCCTTAACCGAGATGAACTGGGATAAATCATATTGGCCCAAAGCAATGCTTCATTTTTCGAAAATATTAGGTTTTTCTAACTTAAAAAATATTTCTTCTGCCCAAAAAGAATTAACAATATTAAAATCAATACATCAAGAACTTATTAAATCTGAAGATGATTATAAATCAGGCCAAGTTGCTATTCAAATTAATTCAGCCAGTGCCTGGATTGAATTAGCTAAAGGAAATTCTGAAAAAGCTTTAAACTTCATGCTAATAGCTGCAGACTTAGAAAGTAAAACCTCTAAGCATGCTGTCACACCTGGTGAAATAATTCCTGCTGATGAATTGTTAGCAGATATGTATTTAGCTCTAAATAAGCCTAAAGAAGCACTTGAGACTTATAAAATAAATTTAAAGGGACACCCTTTCAGGTTTAACGGCTTGTATGGTGCTGCCAAAGCTGCACAGCAAATAAATGACAATAAACAAGCAGAGTTTTATTTTCAAGAATTAATAACACTATGTAAATCCACTAATAGTAATCGTCCTGAATTAGATGAAGCAGAACAGTTTCTTTCAAAAAAACTTATATAAAATACCTTTAGGATGTCAAGACTAATTAAGTTCTCGTTATTTTTATTTGTTTTAAGCTCTTGTAATCAAATAACACAAAATCAGTTACCTATTTACAATCCATCTGATTTCAGTCCTGAATTAGTTGATATAACTTTAAAAAACAAAACTAAAAATCATAAAGTAGAGGACTTTAAACTAATAAATCAAAATGGAAATGTAGTAACTCAAGATAATTATAGAGATAAAATCTATGTAGTTGATTTCTTTTTTACAAGATGTCCAAGTATTTGCCCTATAATGACCGATAACCTAGTCAAGGTTCAAAATCATTTTATTAAAGATGATAATATCATGCTTTTATCTCTTTCTGTTACACCAGATATTGACAGTGTGTCTGTTCTTAAAAATTATTCAGAAAAAAAAGGAGTAATAGATAGTAAATGGAATATTACCACAGGAAACAAAAAACACATATATAATCTTGCTAGAAAAAGTTACTTTGCCGTAGTTGAACAAGGAGATGGTGGATTGCAAGATTTTATTCACACACCTAACTTTATACTAGTAGACACTGAAAAACAAATAAGAGGAGTCTATGATGGTACGGATGATCAAGCTGTGGTTCAATTAATTAATGATATTGGAACTTTATTAAATATGGAGAAATATCAAAAGCAATTTTAATAGGTGCATCCACAAAATCCATATAGTAAGCGTTATGATCTTAAAAGGCTAGTCAAACATCATACATTATTACAAAAGTATATTATCTTAAATCCTACGGGAGAAGAGACGATTGATTTTAGTTCTTCAAAAGCAATATATGCATTAAATAAAGCAATGCTACTCGCTGATTTCAAACTAGAGAATTATGACTTACCTGAAGGTTATTTAATTCCACCTGTTCCAGGAAGACTAGATTATCTATTACACATTCATGATTTTATTTTAGAAAAATTCAATATTCCTAAGGATACTCAATTGCGAGGTTTAGATGTAGGCTCTGGAGCTAATGGTATTTATTGCATTCTAGGAGCTCAACACTTCAACTGGAAAATGGTTGGAATAGACAGTGATGCAAAAGCTGTTGAAATATCAAATAATAATATAAGTCACTCAAAAGAATTAAAAAATAAAGTTGATATACATTTCCAAGAAAATAAGAGTTTTCTTTTTAAGAACATCATAGGTTCTGATGAATTATTTGATTTTATGGTTTGTAATCCACCTTTTCATAGTTCTATTGAAGAAGCCACAAAAGGATCTCTTAGAAAGCTTAATAATTTAAGTAGCAAGAAAGAATTCACACTTAATTTTAATGGACAAACAAATGAACTTTGGTGTAATGGTGGAGAAACACTATTTATTAAAAGATTAATTAAAGAGAGTGTCTTATTTAAAAAACAAATAAAAGTATTTTCTTCACTAGTCTCTAAATCAGATAGCTTAACTAAAATAGAAAAACAACTTAATAAAGTAAAAGCGAATTTCCATATCTCCCCTACAATTACAGGGAATAAAAAAGGACGTTATCTTTTTTGGTGGTTTTCATAAAACTAATCTTAATCAACAGTTTGGCTTATTGAATTTAGTTTTAAAACTACAGTATTCTTACTCTGACTTTTTTCTTTTTCAGTCTGGTGTTATTTAGCTTATCTATCAATTCGTCAGTAATTGATTTAGGCACTGCAACAAATGCACAATCTTGCTTTAATTCAATAGTACCTAGTTGATCTTTTGTGATTTTTCCTTGTTTAAAAAAGAGTCCTGCTATATCTCCTTTGGAGATTTTATCTTTCCTTCCACCTGAGATAAATAGTGTTTCCCAAAATTGAGGTTTTCTTACTGATTTTTTTGATATGTTAACAACCTTAGCATTATTAACAAATTCAGGTAAGTCTTTATTTTCAAACTTCATTACATAAGCAGTTCCCTTAGCATCTATCCTACCCACTCTACCATTTCTATGAGTAAACTCTTCCAAAGTTCTAGACATTTCGTAGTGAATAATAAATTTTAATTCTGGAATATCAATTCCTCTTGAAGCTAAATCAGTAGCAATTAAAATTTGATTCGTTCCGTTTCTAAATTTAATTAACGAACGCTCTCTATCTTTCTGTTCCATTCCACCAGAAAAACAACTGTGATTAATATTATTTTTATCTAAAAAGCGACTTACTTGATCAATACTTTCTCTTACATTACAAAATACAATTCCTGTTTGATCGCCTAAATACTCTATTAGATCTAACAGTGCTTGTAATTTGTTGTTGTTAGATAATCGCACTGTTTTAATCTCTAAACTTGAACCAGTCTTTTCTTTCAAGTAATTTACAGTTGTTGGGTTGTTTAAGCGTACAAATCCTGGTATTTCTATATTATGGGTTGCTGATGTTAAAACACGTTTGTTTACATGAGGCAATTGATTAATGATTTCCATCATTTCTAATTCAAAACCAACTTCAAGAGATTTATCAAACTCATCTAATATGAGAGTTTTTATGTTTTTTTTGGAAAACCGATCATTACTAAAGTGATCTGCAATTCGCCCTGGTGTTCCTATTAAAATAGCAGGTACATGTTTAATTTCAATTTTGTCTTTAGACATGGGACGACCCCCATAAACAGCGTTTACTTTAAAACCTGATCCCATATTGCGAGCAACCTGTTCTATTTGAATAGCCAGTTCTCTAGATGGAACTAAAATCAACGCTTGTATATCACTGCATTTAGAATCCAAAATTTTAATAATCGGCAATAAAAAAGCTAATGTTTTTCCAGTCCCGGTAGGGGAAAGAAGAATGGTATTGGTTGTTTCACTAATAACAGAAATAGCCTTCTCTTGCATGGGATTTAATGCGTTGATATTTAATTTTTTTAAAATATCTTTTTGTTCTTTAATGCTATTTGCCATTATAAGTAATTCTGTTTTAAATAATTTATTATTAGCTAAAAAAAATCTCTAGAAATTATCTTTTTCAAAATCTTTCAAACTCCATACTAACTCTGGATTATCAATGAAATCAGGACTTATATCCACTGCTTTAGCGTGAATATCTATATCTGTCCCATCTAGTTTAACGACCCAGTAATCAATTTTATTAATTCTAGAAATACCTTCCACTAATTCTGCATCAATTTTATGTTTTTTCTTTAAGAAATAAGCAAAAAAATAGCAGCTTTTCCAACTCTGATCTTTTTTAGGTTTAAAATCTAAAAGAAATTTGTCTATTAAATCTTTTGTATCCATTGTTTTAAAAAATAAAAATATTATTTGCAAAGAAAGTCAAAAAAAACAATTTAGAATGTTTATGTTTATTTATATAATCATAAAATGAATAAAATAATTGAAGAAAATTTTAATCTTGTAATTATTAATATAAAAAAACTTAATGGTTATGAAAATGAAAATTACTTAATAGAAACTTCAAATAGCAAATTTATATTTAAAAAATACCCCTACTCAACCGAACTAAAATCGATTATTCAAGGTGAGAATGAGACTTTAATTTACTTATCTAATAAATCCAGTCAGTTTCCTAACCCAATTAGTACAGTTGATGGAAAATATCTTATAGTTCAGAAGCTAAATGGAAAAAAATTTATATTTAGAATGTTGTCTTTTCTAGATGGAGATATGCTTGGTAGTATAGTTAACACTAAAGATGCGTTCAAGTCCTTTGGAACATTTCTTGCAAAAATGAACAAGAAACTTCTTTTGTATAATAACAATATAATTAAAGCTAGAGTTTGGAACTGGGATTTACAATACTTTAAAATGAACGAGATTTATATTAAAGACATTCCTTATAAAAAAGACAGAACTTTAGTTAAATATTTTTTTAGTCTTTTCAAAGAAAATGTAAATCCGCTCTTACCAACTCTTAGAAAATCTATTATTCATAGCGATGCAAATGAATGGAACGTACTTTTAACAAATCACAAAGTTTCTTCTATTATTGACTTTGGAGATTTAGTTTACTCTCCTTTAATTAATGAATTGGCAATTGCTATGACTTATGCCTCTTATGATAAAGATAAACCTTTAGAATGGGCTCAAATAATTTTAAAATCATATAACAAAGAGCTTCCAATTCTAGAGGTTGAAATAAAAATTCTTTATTACTTAATAGCAGCAAGATTGTGTGTTAGCCTATGCAATGGAGCTCATTCAAAAAAAATAAATCCTAAAAATAAATATGCTTTTTCCAGTGAAGAGTCAGCATGGAAAATGCTTAATAAATGGAAAGAATTTAACCCTCTGTTAGTTGAACATGCTTTTCGAAAAACAATTGGTTATTCTGTGTAAAATATTAAACAGTTTTATAAAATCAAACTACTTAATTAATATTTTTCTTTAAAATAAATTCTACTTACAGATAATTCAATAATAATTTATGTCATTTTTTGATGAAACCACAATAAATCAATACACTGTTTTAGAATAAAGTAAAAAAACTCTAAGTTTCATATTAAGAAGGACTTACAAATAGTAAAAAGATTAGATTTGCGCGTTTAAAAAATAAAAATCTTTTACTTTGATGAATCTTTTCAAAAACTTTACTCAAAATCCCAAAAATGATATTCTTTCTGGATTTACAGTTGCATTGGCTTTAATTCCAGAAGCAGTAGCTTTTGCTTTTATCGCTGGTATTGATCCCCTAGTTGGTCTTTATGGTGCTTTTATCATGGGAATAATAACTGCTCTTTTTGGAGGAAGACCTGGAATGATTTCAGGAGCTACAGGAGCTATGGCCGTTGTAATGATTCATATGATCCAAAAAGGTAATGAAGTTGGAGATACTCTTATAAATCCAGTAGAAAATTTAGGATTACACTGGCTTTTCATAACACTATTAATAGTTGGTTTAATTCAAGCATCAGCAGGAGTTTTTAAATTGGGTAAATTTGTTCGTTTAATTCCGCATTCCGTAATGATGGGATTCGTTAACGGATTAGCAATCGTAATTTTCTTATCTCAATTGGGTTTGTTTCAAAAAAACACATTAGAAGGAACGCAATGGATTAGTGGAATTGAATTATACACTATGCTTTCTTTAGTTGCAGTTACAATGCTTATTATGTATTTTCTTCCTAAAATAACAACTAAAGTTCCAGCAGCTTTAGTGGCTATAGTCAGTGTAGCTCTAATTACTATAATTGGAGGTCTTGAAGTTTCTACAGTTGGTTCTTTTATACTAGATGGTGGTGGTGAAGGTCTTAAAGGTGGTTTACCTGTCTTCCAAGGCCAGATCTTTGAGCTACTATATACTCTTGAAGGACATTGGGGGTTGATTTTATCTACCGCTATATTATTAGCAGCAGTAGGTCTTATAGAGTCACTCATGACGCTTAACCTAGTAGATGAAATTACACAAACTAGAGGGAGTGGAAACCGTGAGTGTTTGGCTCAAGGCGGTGCTAATTTTTTAAACGGACTATTTGGAGGAATGGGAGGATGTGCTATGATTGGTCAATCGATTATAAATGTAAATTCAGGTGGAAGAGGACGTTTGTCTGGACTAATTGCTTCAATGTCCTTATTATTTTTCATTCTTTTTGGCTCAAATGTAATTGAACAAATTCCTATTGCTGCTCTTGTAGGAGTAATGTTCATGGTTGTAATTGGCACTTTTGCTTGGAGTAGTTTTAGAATATTACATAAAATACCAAAATCAGATGCTTTTGTTTTAATCTCCGTATCCGCTATAACGGTATGGCAAGATTTAGCAATAGCAGTAATCGTTGGAGTTATAATTTCTGCTTTAGTCTTTGCATGGGAAAATGCAACAATGATTAGAGCAAGAAAAAGAATAAAAAAAGATGGAACAAAAGTATATGAAATTTGGGGACCATTATTTTTTGGTTCAATTCAAAATTTCAATTCAAAATTTGATATTCAAAATGATCCTGATGAAATTGAAATAGACTTTATCGAGTCAAGAGTAAGTGACCATTCTGGAATAGAATCAATTGAAAATCTAATTCAAAAATATTTGAGTTTAAATAAAAAAGTTAAACTTACTCACCTTAGTCCTGAATGTAAAACATTGTTATTAAAAGCTAACCCATTAATGAAAAATAACATTAAAGACTCTATAGACGATCCTCGTTATTACGTAGTAACCGACCTTATTGATCGTCAAGTTTAAGTTTAGTAAAATTTAACGATTATTATTGAACTAACATTAGTGCTGCCATTATTATCATTACAGCATTTTCAATAAAAGTAGCCTCAGTCATTGGTAATTTTAAAGCAGTACCTAAACAAGCACATTGTATAGATTTTTTACTTAATAACGTTCTAGTTACTCCTACTGTTGTAATTCCTAGGATTAAAAGCGTAATCCACAAGGCTATATTCAACTCTAAACGCATCAAAAACATAAAACTTAATGCTATTTCTATAAATGGATATAACCAGGCATAAACAGAAAACTTTTTTGCTAATGGATCATACATTTGAAAAGCATTATGAAAACCATTCAAATCTAATATTTTAAAAAAACTAAAAACTACAAAAAATAAACCCATATAATCGTACATAAAACCACTCCAACTCCAATTATAGTAATTCAAAAAAAAAGCTGCACAAGTGATATAAAGAAGAATTAAAAACAAAGGTTTTAATTCTTTTAATTTCGTGTTTTTTTCTTTAAAAGATGTTTCAATATCAGTATCTATATTTTTATTATTAGAGGTTATTATGAATTTTTTTGGTAATGCTTTTTGAACTAATTCATTAGCTATATATACGTGGGTGTTTAGTTCAACTTGATTTTTATTAAGGTCAACAAACACCCCAGTAACGTGTTTCAATTTAGACAAGTGATTTTCCACTGAAGATTTACACCCTGAACAAGTCATTCCTTTAACAGTATATGTTTGTTTCATAATTATAAAATTTTTCTAATAATCATATTTTTCCTTCCATAGATTCTTTAAAAAATTTCGTTGTGAAATTTCTCTTGAGCTATTTCCAGGTTCATAGAATTTTGTTCCCTCTATTTCATTTGGTAGAAATTCTTGATTCGCAAAATTATTTTCATAGGCGTGTGCATATTTATAACTATCTCCATAGCCCAATTCTTTCATTAATTTTGATGGAGCATTTCTAATTTCAATTGGGACTGTTAAGTTACCTGTCTGTTTGATTGTTTCTATTGCTTTACCAATAGCCTTATAAGATGAATTACTCTTAGAAGAGCAAGCTAAATATGTAGCGCATTGACTTAATATTATTTTAGATTCAGGATGACCTATAACAGAAACTGCTTGAAAAGTGTTGTTGGCAATTACAAGAGCAGTCGGGTTGGCATTTCCAATATCTTCACTTGCCAAAATAATTAACCTTCTTGCTATGAATTTCACATCTTCACCACCTTCAATCATACGAGCTAACCAATATACTGCAGCATTTGGATCACTTCCACGAATAGATTTTATAAAAGCTGAGATAATATCATAATGTTGGTCACCTGATTTATCATAATGCGTGGTATTGCTCTGTATAACTTGAAGAACAATTTTATCATTTATTATAATTTCATTTTCTTCTTGAGAATTAACAATGAGTTCGAAAATATTAAGAAGTTTTCTTGCATCTCCACCAGACAACCTCAAAAGAGCACTTGTTTCATTTAAAATTATTATTTTTTTGGATAAATATTCATCTTTATTAATAGCACGCTTTAAAAGCATTTCTAAATCTTTTTTGTCAAAAGAATTCAAAGTATAAACTTGACATCTAGATAATAAAGCTGATATAACTTCAAAACTTGGATTTTCTGTTGTAGCTCCAATTAATGTAATCCAACCTTTCTCCACAGCTTGCAATAAAGAATCTTGCTGAGATTTACTAAATCTATGGATTTCATCAATAAATAAAATTGGTGACTTAGAACTAAACAGCTCACCGTTTTGTTTAGCTTTATTAATTACATCACGAATATCCTTAACGCCTGAATTAATAGCACTTAAAGAGTAAAAAGGTCTTCCAGATTCTTTAGCAATAATACTTGCAAGTGTTGTTTTTCCTGTTCCAGGTGGTCCCCAAAAAATCATAGATGGAATAAGCCCCTTTTTAATATGCTGAGTTAAAGCACCTTCATCTCCTATCAAGTGGCTTTGACTTATATAGTCTTCTAACTTAATGGGTCTTAAACGTTCTGCTAATGGTTTATTCACTTAAATATTATAGGTTAAATTTTATACATATAAATAGTGGTCTAAATAATATCATTTTAATTCGAGATAATAATCTAATATATATTCAATAGTTATCATCTATATTCTTCTCTGGTAGGACTAAAAACATCGATTAATTTACAATTAGTTAAAGCTTTTCCAGAATGTGACATATTAGAAGGAATCACTACAATATCACCATCTGTATAAATATTATGTTTTCCGTTGAGTACAAACTCAAACTTTCCTTTAACAACATGCATTATTTGTTCATTAATATGTTGATGTTCGTTCACTACTGAACCTTTTTTAACGTCCCAAAACACCCAACTCATTTTTTCACTGTGCACGAATTTTCCTTTGAATCCTGGGAAAATTTCTCTTTCCTCTATTTCATCTAAACTCATAATTATATCTTAAAAAACTAAGTTATAAAAATAAAATATATAGTTTGCACTGAAGTTGATAGATTAACGATATTTGATTATAAATTGAAAAACAAATGAAAAATATTGCCATTAAAAAAATATTTGAACGATTCATTATTTATATTCCATTTATAATATGTTTCACAATATTGTATTACAGTGAGACCTTTAATTTAATAAGTTCTTTAAATGGCTTAACACAATTAATTCTTTTTATAGTTGTGGTTTGTATACCTGCATTTATTACCAAAAGAATGTCATATGTTGACATTGGTTGGCCTTGGGGACTTGTTTGTATTGGTGTTTTAGTTTTAATGAATGGAGAGGGTTATTGGGTTAGAAAATATATTATATCTGGAATGTACCTATTTGCTGGATTAAGAATGGGTATAGGAGCTTTAATATTATTAAAGAAAGGGCATTTAAACAAAGAATTACCTAGGTACGAATTTCAAAGGAAAAGATGGGAAAAATCAGGTTTTTCCAATGATGATATTTCATTACAATATGAAATTATGATACAATGTTTTGCGAATGTTACTTTTCTAGCTCTTCCTGCAATAATACAAAGTTATAATCCTCAAAAATTTATATCTACTTTAGAATTATTTGGATACATTTTATGGACAATATTTTTTATAATTGAACATTTAGCAGACATTCAAAAGCAGAAATTTTTAAATAAATCTTTCTTAGAAGGAAAGAAAAAACAAGTTTGTAATGTTGGGTTCTGGAAGTATACGCGTCACCCTAATTATTTTTCAGAATGGATGGTTTGGAATTCGCTAATTATTTCATCCTTACCATCTCTAATATATTTCTATTCAATCGAATCTTCGATAATTTGGGTAGGAATGCTTGTGTCTCTTGTTTACATTTCAAGAATAATGTACAACACTCTTGTTTATTACACAGGAGCGATTCCGTCTGAATATTATTCTTTAAAAAAAAGACCGAATTATAAAAACATTCAAAAAAACACTAATATGTTTTTTCCTGGATTTCCGAAATCAAATAATCCTGATACTTAGATTTTTTTAGATAGTTTTTCTAATGTTAATCCTTGAACTAATATTGAGAACAATACAACAGAATAACTCAAGAAAAGAAGAAGATCTTTACCTTGACCCAGTTCGTCTGGTAAGTTAAGAGCCAAAGCAATACTTAAACCTCCCCTTAGACCTCCCCAAGAAATTATAAATGCTGTTCCTTTTTCAAAAGTTTTAAAAAAAGAAAGGAATTTAATTGGAACAAATACACCAATAGATCTAGAAATCACAACAATAAGTATTGTTAAAATTGAAATAATCAAATAGGTTGAGTTAAAGTTTTGAAAAATAGGAATTATGGCCAACCCAATTAAGATAAATAATATTGCGTTTAAAGTTTCATCTAAAAGGTGCCAAAATTTATACACATAATCTCCCATAGCTTTTTGCACTCCAACCTCTCCACTATCAGTATCAATATTTCTATTTAAAAATAATCCCATCATAACAACTCCTAAAGGACCAGAAAAATGAAATTTACTTGAAATTATTGAAACTAATAAAACTAAAGAAAGAGTTATTAACACCTCTAATTCAACATGTTCATTTTCAACATACTTAACTAGTTTTAAACCTAAATATCCTAAAAGACAACCAATAAAGATTCCGCCAAACACTTCATTAGCAAAAAGAGAACTTACGTTTCCTATTGTTACATTTTCAATGCCTGACATTTTAACTTTTAAAAGAGTTAAAAAAACAACCACACCTATTCCATCATTAAATAAAGATTCTCCAGCAATTCTAGTTTCAGTAGTTGGCGACAATTTCATTTTCTTTACAATTGAAAGAACTGCAATAGGATCTGTTGGAGCTATTAAAGATCCAAATAATAAGCAATCAACTAAGGTCAAACCTAAAGTGTCTAAACCAAAAAAAGGCTGCTCAATTAACCAAAAAACACCTAAACCAACTGCAAAAGTTGAAAATACAACGCCAAAACTAGCTAATAATAATATTGTGAGTTTATCTTTTAATAACTGGTGAACATTAACACTTATGGCTCCTGCAAACAGAAGAAATGGAAGCATGATATCAATCAATAAGACACTAAAATCAAAACTGTTATTCATTTCAATAACTGATTCTAAAAACTTTGGAAAGATTAACCCTATTATTAAAATAGCCACAGATAAACCAATAGCTAAAACCATCAAACCTATAGTTTGAGGTAATTTCAATAGTCTTAAATTAATTATTGAAAAAAAAGAGGCTAGTAATAAAAGTATTCCTGTAAGTTCAAGTACGTTCATTTAAATAAAGATTAATTATCAATAACTAAAATAGAAAAAATAAGAATCTTATTATGAATATCTAAAGATTTATTTTTTGTTTAGAAATAACAGCATCATTTGTAACAAAAGGCATAGCCATCATGTGTTCAGATCTAGGTTTAATATCAAATAAAGTATTTGATAATAAATCAAAAGATGTTTCAAAGATTTGTAATGACGGTTTTACTTCTTTATTAATTACCAAATCAATTTTCAGATTATCATCATAGGGAGTATAATAGTAAGTGAATAAGTTTCTAATTGATTTTAATTCATCTCTGTTATTAATAAAAACATTCTGAATGCCGATATTTTCAAAACTAATTGGCTTGTCAGAGTAAAATTTAAAAATATTAATTGAACGCTGAGGTTTTATTATTAACGTAATATATCTTAAATCGTCTCCAACAGAATCTCTAACCTTAACAATATTAGATGGTTTAATAGATCTATTGGCAGTTTTGTTATAATGTTTATATGAAGTATTGTACTTACTAAAAAAAGCTTTATCATTTAAATTGTCTTGACCTATATAATCTTCAAAAAATTGTTGTGTAAAATCATCTAAAACATTATCATAAGTTGCCCAATATGACTCATTTTTATCAACGTCATTTATGAAAACTATACTATTTGGCTTTCTATTATTCACATTATAATCACTATTAAATGATGCCATTAAAAAAAATAAAAAGGAACAAGAGCCTACTGCTATGATATAAAATTTATTTGAACTAATTGATTTAAAAACAGGAACAAGAAGTCCAAACATTAAGACAATAAATCCGCCAGTGATAAACAAATTACTTAAACCTAAACCAACAGGGAACATCCTTAACTGAGGAGCG
>Ga0209816_1000327_pt1 | contig 38664 bp, 30 predicted proteins | sample CoawatmetaG01DNA_FD_187509 | JGI IMG/M metagenome (GOLD analysis project Ga0209816, IMG submission 187509) | Marine microbial communities from the West Antarctic Peninsula - Coastal water metaG017-DNA (SPAdes) (version 2) | ecosystem: Environmental > Aquatic > Marine > Coastal ...
CCTTGCACTTTAAGTGCACTAAAGAGTCGTTCAAGACCAGGACGTTGATAGGTCAGGTGTGGAAGTGCAGTAATGCATGAAGCTAACTGATACTAATTGCTCGTGAGGCTTGATCCTATAACCTTAAGACTTAACTAAGGTTATAGTTGAAACTAAAGCAAAAACGCAATCAAAACACATACAAATGTTTACTTCTTCTTATATTTTTATAAAAAATAATTTCAAATTATTAGATAATAATAATTTACAAGTTTGCTTGGCGGACATAGCGAGTTGGACCCACTCCTTTCCATTTCGAACAGGACAGTGAAACGATTCAGCGCCGATGATAGTGTAGTATTTTCTATGCGAACGTAGGACACTGCCAAGCTTTTTAATATTAAAAACCCACTTTAGAGTGGGTTTTTTTTTAATTTTTTTTAAGTGATAGTTTGTGAGTAGCGGAAAAATGAATATAAGGCTATATTTCAAAAGGTACTGATAATTATGAATGTTACTTATGTATAAGGTTTAATGAAATATAATAAGAGAAGAGTTTCTAGGTGTTATTGCCAATTATCTCGTAAAGTTACAGTCCTATTTATTTGAATATCTGTGGCTTTTGAATTTAAATCTGAAATAAAATAACCGTGGCGCTCAAACTGAAACTGCTCTCCTGGCTTAATAAGCTGACAATTCTCTTCCAACTTAGCTACGACTTTTTTTATTGAGTTTTCATTTAAATCATCTAAGTAATTACTACTTACAGAACCAGGTTGCTCCACTTTAAATAGCCTGTCATAAAGGTTAACCGTTGCTTCAATCGCATGCTTAGTTGACACCCAGTGTATATTTCCTTTAACTTTAATTAAATCAGATCCTTGTGTTCCAGATTTTGTGTTTGGTAAGTAGTCACAAAATACTGTTGTAATATTACCTAAAGAATCTTTCTCAAAACTAGTACAAGTTACTACGTACCCGTATCGAAGCCTAACTTGATTTCCAGGAAATAACCTAAAATATTTATTTGAAGGCACTTCCATGAAATCATTGCGCTCGATCCATAATTCCTTTGTGAGCTTAATTATCCTTTTACCTAAGCCTATATGTTGCGGATGGTTTGGAGCAAAGCAATCCTCCTCTTGATTGTCTGGGTAATTATTAATAACTAACTTTATTGGGTCTAGAACAGCTACACGCCTATGAGTGGTTTCATTTAAAACATATCGCATACAATCTTCAAATATTGTGTAATCAATCCAAGAGTCAACTTTTGAAACTCCAATACGATCCGTAAATAATTTAAATCCAGCAGGAGTATAGCCCCTTCTCCTAGCCCCTATTAAAGTAGGCATTCTGGGGTCATCCCAACCAGAAACAGAATTACTTTCAACCAACTCTAAAAGCTTTCTTTTTGATAAAACGGTATGAGTTAAATTTAATCGAGAAAATTCATGTTGCCTTGGAGGCGGATCATTTATTAAATTATTTTTCAATAACTGTTTGAGTAGCCACTCATAAAATGGACGCTGATCTTCAAATTCTAGAGTACAGATTGAGTGGGTAATCCCTTCCAATGCATCTTCTATTGGATGAGCAAAAGTATACATGGGATAAATACACCATTGACTTCCTGTTTTGTGATGCTTTACATTCTTAATCCTATATATTGCCGGGTCTCTAAGGTTCATATTGGGAGAAGCCATATTAATTTTAGCTCTTAATACCATTGCTCCATCTTTATACTTTCCTGCTTTCATTTCTCTGAACAATTTTAAGTTTTCATCTATATCGTTATCTCTCCAAGGAGAATCTTTTCCTGGAGTTGTTAGCGTTCCTCTATTATTTTTTATTTGTTCAACTGTCTGCTGATCAACATATGCTTGGCCTGAATGTATTAGAGATTCTGCTGCTTCATACATTAGTGCGAAGTAGTCACTTGCAAAATAAAGATTAGACTCATTATTAAAATGCCAATCAAAACCCAACCACTTAAGACTATCTATGATGCCATTTACAAATTCCTTATCTTCTTTTTCTGGATTGGTATCGTCAAATCTTAAATGACAAGCGCCTTTATAATCTTGCGCTAAGCCAAAGTTTAAAAAAATACTTTTAGCATGACCTATATGCAGATAACCATTAGGCTCAGGCGGGAATCTTGTTCGAATTACAGCTTTATCAATTAACCCCTTATCATGATGAGACTTATTTCCAGGGCTAGTATTCCATTTTTTCTTTGCAAAACGACCTTCTTTAATATTTCTTTCGATGACTGTTCGAATAAAGTTGGATTGTTTCGTGTCTGTTGGCAAGAGTTTTGTCATAATTTAATAGTCATTTTACACTTTATTTTTTAATAATTTAAGTAATTTACTTAGTACACATAGTTAATAAATGTGCTAAGTTATCTTCATAAGAATTTAATTTGATTTTCTCATTAAAGAAATCTAATTTTTTTAAAATAAAAATCAAAGTAAATTTTTTTATTTTTATTAACTACGTATTTTAAACAGGAGATTTTTTATGTTAGATCCACAAGATTTTGTCGGGGTAAGCTTTTGGCTTTTATCTGCGGCAATGGTAGCTGCAACGTTTTTTTTCTGGGTAGAAAGAGATAGAGCTGTAGGAAAATGGAAAACATCACTTACAGTTGCTGCAATGGTTACAGGGATCGCAGCGATTCACTATTTTTATATGAGAGGTATTTGGGTAGATACTGGTGCATCCCCAACGGTATTTAGATATGTCGATTGGTTGTTAACAGTTCCGCTTCAGATTGTTGAGTTCTATTTAATCTTAGCTGCTATTGCAGTTGTTGCTGTATCAGTGTTTTGGCGATTACTTATTGCTTCAGTAGTTATGTTAGTAGCTGGTTATCTTGGCGAAGTTGGCTCTGTAGGTGTTTGGTCTGGCTTCACTGTAGGAATGGTGGCTTGGATTTATATCATCTATGAAGTATTCGCAGGTGAAGCTAGTAAAATTAGTGCCTCTAAGGGTACGGCAGCTAGTAAAAGAGCATTTAATGCTTTAAGACTTATTGTTACTGTTGGTTGGGCTATATATCCAATTGGATATTACCTCGGTTACACTGGCAGCGCAGATGCTGGTACTTTAAACTTAGTTTATAACCTAGCTGACTTTGTTAATAAGATAGCGTTTGGTGTGGTTATATGGGCAGCAGCAACATCAGGTTCAAAAGCTTAATAAAAGCTTTAGTACTTGAATAAGTAATTAAGAGAACGCGTCAGAAATGGCGCGTTTTTTTTAAATGTATAATTAAGGGGATAAGATGGAAGTATTAGGTTTTAACTTAGTATATAACTCACTATCTTTTGCTATTGCAACGTTTGGCGCTAGTACCGTTTTCTTTTTTTCTCAGCGATCTCAAGTTGCCCCAGCTTATAAAACAGCGCTCACACTATCAGGTCTAGTATGTCTAATTGCCTTCTATCACTACCTAAGAATGTTTGAAAGTTTTAATGATGCCTTTACTTTGATATACGGAGAAGTTCTTGTAACGGGCTCCGAATTTAATGTGGCTTATCGTTATGTAGGTTGGTTGTTGACTGTACCTTTACTCTTACTTGAGCTAATTCTTGTGATGCGATTAAGTAAAGATGAAACATTTTCTAGAGGGATAAAACTTACTTTTGCTGCAATACTAATGGTTATTTTAGGCTACCCTGGAGAAGGTTTAGTTGATGTAAGTCAGCTTGGTACTCGATGGGTTTATTGGTTGCTGGCTATGATTCCATTCTCATATATTCTTTATAGTTTGACGGTAGGCCTAGGAAATTCAATTTCTAGGCAGCCTAAAAATGTTCAGGGGTTAGTAAGTAATGCAAGGTGGTTGCTGATTATTTCATGGGCTTTCTATCCCATAGTATATTTATTTCCAATGATTAACCCCAGTGCTTCGTATGTAAATGTCCAGGTTGGTTATACAGTTGCTGACGTAGTTTCAATTGGTATGTTTGGTGTGATGATTTATATTATTGCGCAGCGTAAATCTGATGCAGGAGCTTAATCAGTTATAAGGTAATAAGTAAAAAATGGGACTATAAGGTTCTTTTAAAAGTTAAACAATTATTATGAAAAAAAAATACAGGGATGAATTTTTTACGCCGCCAGAAGCAGATGAATTTTTAGATAGTGTTAAAAATGAATTTTCTAAAAGCTTTGAAGTAGAAGATAAATTTCTATCAGCTTGGCTAAGTCATCATGGAGAGTCACAGGGCAAATGGTTGAGGGCAAGATTAGCTCTAGCAACAGGCGGCCTATTAGGGTTATCTAGTCAAACCGCAATAAATTGGGCAGTGGTTTGTGAATTAATTCATAGCGCATCATTATTGCATGATGATATATGTGATGAAGACTCTCTTAGAAGAGGCCAAAGTAGTTTGTGGAAAGAATACGGGATTTCCGCAGCAATATGTACAGGCGACTATCTTATTGCTGAGTCCTTTAGAAAAATAACTGAGATTGAACAAGGCTGGCATCAAACAATTTTATTAAAATTACTATCTTGCTCAGTTAAAGAAATAATTTTTGGCCAATCTAAGGATGTAAGCCTTAATCCGTTTAGTATTAATTGGCAGCAGTATGAAAAAATTGCAATTGATAAAACTGCACCATTTATCGCCTTACCAATGATGGGCATGTTTAAATGTAAAGAATGTTCAAGCGATGAATGTGATGGGCTTCAGTTGGCATCAAATTACTTAGGTTTATGTTATCAATATCTTAATGATGTCGAGAATTTAATTGGAATTAATCAAGTTATGTTTACAGATATTTACAAAGGACATCCTAATGGTATGCTTATTAAGATTCTAGATGAGCTAGATCAGAAAAATAAATTAAAGGTCCAAAAGAACCCAAAATTATTAATTAATTTTATTGATAAAAAATTATTTCTTGAACAAGAAAAAATTATTAAAAGCTTCCTTAAAATTGCAGAAAATGAATTTCATAGGGTTCCTAAGGTGGTTCAACCTGTTTTAATTTCAATTAAGAATGAAGTCAGGGGAAGGTTAGAAAATATGATGAGCAAAATATTATGAAAAAAGTTGCTGTTATTGGAGGCGGGCTAGGTGGAATAGCGTCAGCAATTAGATTTAAAGCCAGAGGTTATGACGTTTCAGTGTATGAGAGATTGAACGAACTGGGCGGGCGCGCCCAAAAATTTAGTAAAGATGGGTACCTCCATGATGCAGGCCCAACAGTTATAACCGCCCCGTATTTATTTACAGAATTATTCGGGCTATTTAATGAAAATATTGATAATTACGTTAACTTTCAACCATTAGATCCTTGGTATAGATTTCATTTTAATGATGGTACAGAGTTTGATTATGGTCCAGATAGAAATAAAATGCTTGAGAGAATACATCAAATATCCCCAAATGATGTTGATGGATACCTTATGATGCTTAAGCGAGCTGAGACTATATTTGAGATAGGGTATGAGAAATTAGCCAGCGAACCATTTAACAAGTTTTTTAAAATGTTACGTTATGGCCCAGATATTATCAGATTGGGGGGCTATAAATCAGTCTATAGTTTTGTTTCAAAATATTTAGAACATCCAAACTTAAGGCAAGCCTTTTCAATTCAACCACTCTTGGTCGGAGGTAATCCTTTTACGACATCTTCAATTTATGCTTTGATTCATGCACTAGAGCAAAAATGGGGTATATCGTTCGTAATGGGCGGGACTAATCACCTTGTTACAGAACTAAGAAAATTAATGGAGAGGCATGACATAAAAATTTATTTACAACATGATGTTGATGAATTTATTACAAATAAAAATTCCGTCAAAAGTATTAAATTTTTAAATGGTAAGGAAGTAGAGGCTGATATTGTTGTAAGTAACGCTGACCCAATACAGGTGAACAGTGAGTTCCTTAAAAAAAGTAAAATATCATGGCACAACCAATTACTTAAAAAATATGCCAAACATTCAATGGGTCTATTTGTATTATTTTTTGGATCAAAAAAACAATACAACAATGTTGCGCATCATACAATTTGGATGGGGCCTAGGTACAAAGAATTACTTAAAGATATTTTTGATAAGCATCACCTAGCCGAAGATTTTTCAATATATCTCCATAGACCTACAGCTACCGACCCCTCGTTTGCTCCAGAGGGACATGACTCATATTATGCTTTGGTGCCAGTCCCAAATTTAAAAGGTAACTATAATTGGGATGAAATAAAAAAAGATTTTTCCGAGAAAATATTAACCTCATTAGATAAAACTATAATGCCTGGTATTTTAACGAATGCTGTTTCAAAATTTTGTATGACACCAGTAGACTTTAAGAATGATTACAGGACGCCACATGGCAGTGGATTTTCTATTGCACCAATACTGACACAATCTGCTTGGTTTAGGACCCACAACCAAGATGATAAATATAAAAATTTATATTATGTAGGTGCAGGCACTCATCCAGGAGCGGGAATTCCTGGCGTATTAAATTCAGCGAAAGTAGTCGACAACATAATTCATTCATGATAAATCAAGGAAAAATTATTCAGAAATATGGTAAGACTTTTTACTGGGCATCTTTTTTTCTTGAAGAATCAGTTAAATTAAAGTTGTTTTCAATATATGCTTTTTGCAGAAAAATAGACGATTTGGTTGATAGCGATGATAAAAAATTAGATAAATATCTTAAAGAAAATTTTCATAAAATAACAGAAGAGGTTGCGGGGCTAGAAAAAAAATTTCATCCATCTAAAGATATAATTAATCAATTCATGTTGGGACAACAGAGTGATTTATCTCATAAACAACCAAAATCAATTAATGAATTGATTATTTATTGTTATAGGGTTGCGGGTATTGTTGGATTAATGGTTTGCGATGCATTGGGGGTGAAAGATACTAAAAAGCGCCTCTATGCAATTGACTTAGGTATTGCAATGCAGTTAACTAATATATGCAGGGATATTCAGGAAGATGCAGCTATGGGGAGGGTATATTTACCTCAGAGCTTAGTAGGCAAGTTAAAACCTAATGAGATAAGTAATCCTAATAAAATTATTTTTAAAAGAATCAATTTATGCCAAAGGAAACTACTTAATTTAGCTGACAAATATTATGAAAGTGCTGAACATGCAATTCCATTCCTACCAGGCAAGACAGTACTAGCAATAAGACTCGCATCCAAAATTTATCAAGCAATAGGAAGGAAGATTATTAACAAAAATATTTCGTATTTAGAGGGAAGAGTATTTATTACTAAATATCAAAAATTACAAATAACTCTAATTAATGTCTTCTCTATTAAAAAATCTTATAATAAGTTAATAATGCATAAAATTTCAATGCACAGAGCTATTAAGCATTTACCAGGAGCAAATAGAACTTGAATAAAAGCTATGATATCGTAGTTATCGGCGCAGGGCTTTCAAGCTTAATGTTTCTATCGAGATATATTATTAATAACAAAGATCAATCAATACTATTGATTGAAAAAGATGCCAATAAGAATATTAATCAGACTTTTTGTGTTTGGCAGGGTCCTGGCTTAATTGATATTAAAAATACATACAATCTGAAACCAAAGCATGTGTGGAGTAAAGTTGAAGTTTCAAATGAAGGTTTGAACATTCAGAGGGACATTAGTCCATACTCATACGAATGTTTTGATGGTAAAGAGACGCTTAGTAAACTTTTAAGCCAATGTAAAAAAAACATTACCTATAGAAAAGGATTTGACGTAAAAAAAATTAAGAATAATAAAAATTTGATTGAGGTTGTTACTAATGAGGAAACTATACATACTAAATTTATAGTCGATAGTCGAAATAAAATTTCAAAAAAACAGTATGATTCACCACCAAACCTCAAGCAAGTTTTTGTCGGTAACGAGATATTATCCAGTAAAGACCAATTTAATCCTGAAATAATAAAATTAATGAGTTTCAAAAAAAATAGGAAAGATGTTGAGTTTACCTACACCCTCCCTTTTTCTAGAAGACATGCATTAATAGAAACCACTTTATTTTCAAAAAGCTCGTCCTTCGTTAGTATTAAAAAAATACACAACGAATCGCTTTCAAAATATAAAAAATTTAAATCTGTAAAAGAAGAGAAGGGGATAATACCAATGATTTTGGATAGAAATATTATAATTAAAAATAATATACCTATTGGTTTATCTGCAGGGATGGCTAGACCATCTACAGGATATTCAATGATGAGAATTGCTTTATGGGTAAATTCCGTTGAAAAAAAGAAAATAAAAAACACTAATATTAGTGAGTTTCAATTCAGACCAAATAAACTACTGGAATGGCTTGATAGTATTTTTCTTACGGCATGTTATTTTTGGCCTAACAAAGCACCAATTATATTTATGAAATTATTCGATAATGCCGATATAAAATCTATTATTAGATTTATGTCTGATGCCCCCACTCTAAGTGATATTTTTTTTATAGTCTTGGGCATGCCAAAAAAACTAATGATTCGCAGTTTTATTAAAAAATATGTTGAATAAAGTCATTACACATCAACTTCTTTTCATCATGTTTGTATTATTATTTGTGGTGGCAAAAACGACTGTAAATTTTGACGATAGCTATCTAAGTTATTCAATTTGGATTGCCCTTTTTTTCGTAAGCTCTATTGGTATTAGTCATGGCGCTTTAGATGGAAAATTAATATGGAAAGGATCAAATAGAATTTCCCAAAGGGCTATTCTACTAGGAATATATTTAACGCTAGTTTTATTAGGCTGGGTTTTGTGGATTAGTTTTCCTATCCTTGGTTTATTAATGCTACTTACTATGGCAGTTTTTCATTTTGGCAATGCAGATTTAAAATTCATTAAATTAGATGATATCAATATCAATTTATCATGGGGCTTCTCTATGACTTTTTTACCTATGCTTTTTAAAAAAGATATAGTTGGCTCAATTTTTTATAATTTAATTGGTTTTAATATTTCTGACACATTTATCGCTATGATTTATTGTATTTTAATCCTTAGTATCATCAGAATATATTGGGTTATTATAAAAAATATTTTTAAGCAAAAATTAAGAATTATTTGGTTTAAAAATAAAGATGTATTGTTGTTATTTGAGATAACTTTGCTTATCATTCTTTCTTACTTCACCCACCCCTTTGTATGGTTTGCGATTTATTTTTGTGGGCTCCATGGTGTTCGCTCCTTAATTAATTCTAATTTTAATTGGCGTAATGATTTAAAGTGGTTAGTGTTGTTTACTTTACCGGTACTACTATTTATAAACTTTACATATGGTAAATATTGGAATTCTGATACTTATTCGATAATATTTCCAATCTTAGGTTCATTGACTATTGCTCACATGTCTTTGCCAACTATATTAAACTTCATAAAAAAATGAGTATGAATTATGTTATTTTATTTTTAATTAAACTTTGAACAATATTTTATTTCCCGTTTTGTCTATTTTATCTGATGGAAAATTTCATTCTGGTGAGAAAATGTCAGGCCAACTCAATGTTTCTAGGTCATCTGTATGGGTGGCTGTCGAAAATGCAGGCCAAATTGGGGTTAAAATATTTTCTGTTCGAGGAAAGGGCTATAAGTTAACCCACCCCATTCAGCTTTTAGATAAAAATAAAATAAAATTATCACTCGGTGAAATTTCTAGCCGGGTAAATATTCAGGTACTAGATGTTGTTAACTCTACTAATAGTTACTTATTAAAAGAGTCAGCAAAAAATATTCCACATGCATCATGTATCGCCGCAAATATTCAAACTCATGGAAAGGGGAGGAGAGGTCGTCATTGGCAATCAGCGCTAGGTGAGAGCTTAACTTTCTCATATTTATGGCGCTTTAACCTTGGCCCCGCCTCATTATCAGGACTAAGTCTGACAATTGGAATAGCTTTGATTAGAAGTTTAAAAACAATTGGTATAAATGATGCGCTTGTAAAATGGCCAAATGATATTTTAATTTTTAATGATAATTCTTATAAAAAAATAGCGGGTATTTTGATTGAATTACAAGGAGATTCAGTCGGACAAAGTGCAGCTATTATTGGTGTTGGTATCAATTTAAATTTATCAAAAAATCAGTTAAATAAGATTGATCAACCGGCGATAGATATCAATCAATGCTTGGGCAATGAAGTTAATCCAAATGAATTTCTTGGTATATTACTTAACAATCTCACAGAAGTTTTATCTATCTTTCAAGACACACAATTTTCTAGTTTTAAGGATGAATGGATAAGTTATCATGCCTATCAAGATAAACCTGTTAAATTGATTTTAGGTAATAATGAGGTGGTTGAGGGCCGAGTGTCAAATATTAGTCCGGAAGGCTCCTTAGTAATTCAAACAGATAAAGGTGAGCGATCTTTTACCTCCGGTGAAATCTCAATAAAGGAATTTATATAATGTATTTACTAATTGATATCGGTAATACAAGAATTAAATGGCAACAACGTGATGTAAAAAATATTTTATTAACAGATTCAATTCTTGTTGAGGAATTCATGGACATTGATTTCTCTTCAATAAAATCTGTTGATAAAATTATTGTTTCCAATGTTAATCATTCTATTGTTTTAGATAAACTTAAAGAAATTTTATCAAAGTTTAAGTGTCCTATTATTGAGACTTCAACAGACTCTAATGAGTATTTGATTAATGATTATGACGATAGTACATTATTAGGTGTTGATCGTTGGATTGCAGCCTTAGGGGCATGGAAGCTCTATCAAAAACGGTTACTTATAATTAACGCTGGTACAGCTATCACTGTTGACTTAATTGACCTTGATAAAAATAATAAAGCTCATTTTAAGGGCGGTATGATATTACCCGGTATAGCAATCAGTCTTGCAGTTTTGAACAACAGTACGAACTTAATTGATACAGAGATAGGCAAAAGTCAATACCCAAGCTTAAATACTAAAGATGCAGTGACAACTGGAATAATGATGAGCATTCAAGGCGCTGTAAATCTTGTTTGTAGAAAACTACCATCAAGTTTGCCAATTTTATTGACTGGCGGAGATGCTAATTTAATCTATGAGCAATCTGAAGAGGACTGGAAATCTCGTATTAAATTAGAAGACGGTTTAATTTTTGAAGGACTGATGTTTTATTTATAATTTAACGTTTTTTAATGTATAAATCGGTGATTGTTCCTTCTTTTATTTCAGCTGCCATCGCAACTGACTCAGATAGAGTAGGATGAGGGTGAATTGATAGCCCAATGTCATGAGCATCTGCTCCCATTTCAATTGATAACACTGTCTCAGCTATAAGCTCTCCTGCATTAGTACCTACAATTCCTGCACCGATGATCCTTTGAGTTTTTTTATCGAAGATCAGCTTTGTCATACCTTCAGTTCGGTTCGTTGATATAGCCCTGCCACTAGCAGCCCATGGAAATACTGATTTTTCTATTTCTAAATTCTGAGCTTTTGCTTCTTCTTCTGTAACCCCTGCCCATGCGATTTCTGGATCTGTGTATGCAACTGACGGTATTGTCATAGCTTGAAATTCTACTTTTTCTCCCGCAATTACTTCTGCCGCTATTTTCCCCTCATGAGTAGCTTTGTGAGCTAGCATAGGTTGACCAATAATGTCCCCAATTGCATAGATATGGTCTACATTTGTTTTCATTTGCTTGTTTGCTGCTATAAAGCCTTGCTCATCAACATTTACTCCAGCTTTTTCGGCATCAATTTTGTGTCCATTAGGCTTTCTACCTACTGAGACTAATACCCTATCAAACATTAATTCTTTAGGTGCGTCTGCTCCATCAAAATGAACAACAATCCCTTCTTTTTTTGTTTCGATTTTTGTCACCTTAGTTTTTAGCCAAATATTTTCAAAACGTTTTTCCATTCTTCGCTGAAGAGGCCTAACAATATCTTTATCACAGCCCTGAATTAAGCCATCAGTGAGCTCAACAACTGTGACTAAGCTACCAAGCGCTTCATAGACAGTTCCCATTTCAAGACCAATGATTCCACCACCAATAATGAGTAATTTTTTTGGAATGTCCTTAAGCTCTAAAGCACCAGTCGAATCCATAATTCTCTCGTCTTCAGGAGTGTTTGGAATTCTAGAGGGCTGAGATCCAGCAGCAATGATGGCTGAATGAAAACCAATAATTCTTGTTGACCCATCACTTAATTTAACGATAATTTGATTGGGCGATAAAAATTTACCTTCACCCTCAACAATTTCTACGCTTCTTTGCTTCGCCATCTGGGCTAAACCCATGGTTAATTTCTTTACAACCTTATTGGTTTTCCAGCTACGTAATTCTTCTAAATCTATTTTGGGAGACCCAAAAGATACACCGTGATTAGCTGTATCTTCAGCATCGGTAATTACTTTAGCAGTATGAAGTAATGCTTTTGAGGGGATACAACCCACATTTAAACAAACACCGCCTATGGTCGAATAACGCTCAATTAATACTACTTTTTTACCTAAATCTGCTGCTCTAAATGCTGCTGTATAGCCACCAGGACCAGACCCTAAAACTGCAACGTCACATTCAATATCTGATTTTTTGTTTGAACTTAACGGCTGTGAACTAGAATTTTTCTCAGACTGAGGTGTTAATGTCGGCTCCGATTCGAGCGAGCTATTTTCTTGACCTTGAATATCTCTCTCTTCCAAAATTAAAACTGTTGAGCCCTGCGATATTTTGTCCCCAACCTTGACTTTAATTTCTTTAACAATCCCTTCAGACTCTGAAGGGATTTCCATTGACGCCTTATCAGACTCAACAGTAATTAGTGAATCCTCTTTTTTTATTTCATCTCCGGGGCTAACCATGATTTCAATAACCTCTACACTATCAAAGTCACCGATGTCAGGAAGGATAATATTTTTTAATTGTGTCATTTTATATATTTATCTTATTAACATCAGAAAGTAACATTGAGAGGTGACTTGTAAATCTTGCTCCATCAGCTCCGTCAATTACTCGGTGATCATATGATAATGATACGGGAAGAATTAATCTTGGATCAAACCCACCAGATTCTTTATTATGAACTGGTTGCATTGATGCCCTTGAAACTCCCAAAATTGCAACTTCTGGGCAGTTAATAATAGGCGTAAACATTGTTCCACCAATACCTCCAAGACTTGAAATGGTGAAGCAACCACCTTCCATTTGTGACATTTTCAGCTTCCTTTCTCTGGCTTTTTCTGAAAGCTGACTTAAATCATTTGCAATTTCAATTATATCCTTTTTATCAGCATCTTTGACTACAGGAACCACAAGTCCATCTGGAGTATCGCAAGCAAAACCAATATTAAAATAATTTTTTAATATAAGTGTATCTCCGTCCGGAGCTAGCGACGAATTAAAGGTTGGGTATGATTTTAATGCACTAACTATTGCTTTAATTACAAAAGCTAATAACGTAACCTTAGTATTTTTTTGAGAGGCTTCTTTTTGCATTGATTTACGGAATACTTCAAGATCAGTGATATCGGCATTATCAAATTGTGTAACATGTGGAGCAGTCACCCAGTTTCTATGTAAATTAGCACCTGAAATTTTTTTTATTTTAGATAAAGCTTTTTCTTCAGTTTCTCCAAATTTTGAGAAATCTATATTAGGCATAGGTATAGGGGCAAATTGTGTTCCCATATTCTCAGTCCGAGGCTTGCTTAATTCGCCTTTTACATAGACCTCAACATCATGAATAAGGATTCTATTCTTTTGTCCGGTTCCATTAACAAACGATAGATTAACACCTAAATTACGAGCAAATTTTCTTATCGATGGTGACGCATGATTAGATCTGTCTCCAGCAACAACCGAACTTTCTCCAATAGGTATTGGGTCTTTTTTGGGTAGAATTTTGGCGGGTGGTTCTGGAGCTGGCTTACTTGCTTTCAAAGTTACTTTTTCTACTTCTTCTACTTCTACTTCTTGAACTACCTCCTTCACTACTTCTACTAAATCTAATAGCCCTATGACGCTTCCTTCTTTAACCTTATCTCCAACACTAATTTTAATTTCTTTAATCACCCCACTCTGGGTGGATGGAATATCCATTGATGCTTTATCAGATTCAACAGTAATAATTGAATCTTCTTTTTCGATTTTATCCCCGACGCTCACAGTGATTTCAATGACTTCGACACTATCGAAATCACCAATATCAGGAATTAAAATTTCTTCTATTGCCATTATTAGCCTTAAATATCTACGGGGTTATGTTTATTAGGGTCAATTTTATATTTTTTTATTGCATCAGAAACTAATTTTTTATTAATTTTACCTAAATCAGCTAATGAATTTAGTGCTGCAACCACAATATAGTATCTGTCCACTTCAAAAAAACTTCTTAGAGCTTCTCGGCTATCCGATCTTCCGAAGCCATCTGTTCCAAGTGCTTTAAATTTATTTGGAATGAATGAAGCTATTTGTTCAGCGTAAGCTTTCATGTAATCAGTTGAAGCAATTATTGGACTTTCATCATCCGTAATAATATTTTTAATTACAGAGTTTTTTTGTGGCTTTTCTGGGTTTAACATATTCCATCGATCTACATCCATTGCGTTTCTTCTTAATTCAGTAAAGCTGGTTACACTGTATATATTTGATTCAATATTAAAATCATCTTTTAGTAATTTAGCTGCTTGCTCAACTTCTCTCAAAATTACTCCACTTCCCATCAATTGCACCATAGGATTTCTAGCTGCAGTAAGTAAATAAATTCCATCAATTATTCCTTGCTCTATATTTTTAGGCATCTCAGGGTGAGTATAGTTCTCATTCATTATTGTAATGTAGTAATAAATGTCTTCTTGATTTTCAATCATTCTTTCTAGTCCATTTTGAATGATAACTGCAAGTTCATATGCGTAACATGGGTCATAAGACACGCAATTTGGAATGGTCGCTGATAAGATATGACTATGACCATCTTCATGTTGTAAGCCCTCTCCATTTAAGGTTGTTCTCCCTGCTGTTGCACCTAGCAAAAAACCTCTAGCTCTTGAATCCCCGGCCGCCCAAGCTAAGTCACCAATTCTTTGAAAACCAAACATAGAATAAAAAATATAAAAGGGAATTGTTTGTATGCTTGAATTACTGTAAGAAGTCGCAGCTGCAATCCATGATGAAAAGGCGCCAGCTTCATTTATTCCTTCCTCTAGAATTTGCCCATCTTTTTTTTCTTTATAGAACATGACTTGATCTGAATCCTGCGGCTCGTAAAGTTGTCCTATAGAAGAGTAAATTCCAAGCTGCCTAAACATTCCCTCCATACCAAAAGTCCTTGCTTCATCTGGAACAATAGGCACTATATATTTACCAACCTCTTTATCTTTTACGAGTGTAGTAAGTATTCTGACAAATGCCATGGTTGTAGAAATCTCTCTTTCCTTTGAACTTGTTGTGACGTTTGCAAATGCTGCTAATTTTGGAACTGATAATTTATTGCCTTGTTTTTTTCTTGCCGGAATAAAGCCACCAAGCTCTTTTCTTCTTTCCATCATATATTTAATCTCAGGGGAGTCTTTAGGTGGCTTATAAAAAGATAAACTCTCTACTTCCTCGTCGCTAATTGGCAAATCAAAACGAGTTCTAAATGTTTTAAGGGATTCTATATCCATACTCTTTTGTTGGTGTGTGATGTTTTGACCTTCACCTGCGTCTCCCATCCCATAACCCTTTACTGTCTTTGCAAGGACTATAGACGGCTGACCTTTATGAGAGGATGCAGCAGCATAAGCTGCGTATACCTTATGAGGATCATGTCCACCTCTATTAAGCCTCCAAATATCTTTATCATTCATTGCTGCAACTCTTTCTTTAAGCTCAGGGTATTTGCCAAAAAATTCTTCTCGAGTGTAGGCCCCACCTTTTGCTTTGAAGTTTTGGTACTCACCATCAACACATTCTTCCATTCTTTTTTTCATAAGACCATCTTTATCCATGGCAAATAAGGGGTCCCAGTAAGAGCCCCATATAACTTTAAGAACATTCCAGCCTGAACCCCTAAAATTTGATTCAAGTTCTTGGATAATCTTTCCGTTACCTCTTACAGGCCCATCTAATCTTTGTAGGTTGCAATTGACTACGAAGATAAGGTTATCCAAATTTTCTCTTGATGCAAGAGATATAGCACCTTGAGACTCTGGTTCATCCATCTCACCATCACCACAAAATACCCAAACCTTTCTGTCTGAGGTATCAGCGATTCCTCTGTCGTGAAGGTATTTGAGGTATCTGGCTTGATAGATACCCATAATAGGACCCAGCCCCATTGAAACAGTTGGAAATTGCCAGAAGTCTGGCATAAGCCATGGGTGAGGGTAGCTTGATAAGCCATTACCTTTTGATTCCATCCTAAAATTACTTAACTGATCCTCATCAATTCTCCCCTCAAGAAATGCTCTTGCATAGATTCCAGGGGATGAGTGACCTTGAAAATAAACTAAATCTCCTCCAAATGAATCATTGGCGGCGCGAAAGAAATGATTAAATCCTACATCGTAAAGCGTTGCTGCTGATTGAAAGCTTGCTATGTGACCCCCAATTCCTGGTGATTTTGTGTTGGCCCTTAATACCGTCATAACTGCATTCCATCTTATTAGGGCTCTAATCCTTCTTTCCATCCCAGGATCACCTGGATGTTTTTGTTGAAGATGGTTAGGAATAGTATTTACGTAAGCTGTTGTCGCATTGTATGGTAAATTAGTTCCTGAGCGTCTTGCTTGATCTATCATCATCTCAATTAGGTGGTGGGCACGCTCAGTCCCATCTGCCTCTATCACTGAGTTTAAAGCATCAATCCATTCTTGCGTTTCTTGAATATCACTGTCTGGAAATGAACCCATATTAAAAGCACCTATTTTGATGAAATTGTTTAAAAGTTGATAATTCGTTTAGCAACTAAATGATAATTTTTTAGCAGCCCAATCAAATAAAGTAGAATTATTTTGATTAATTCATGTCTATCGAATGAAATCACAAGGGTAGTTTCTTACTTTTATGCTTTTTGGTCAAGTATTATTTATAGTTAACTTATGATAAAGTATAACTTAACTCATTGTTTTTAATGTAAAAAATTAATAGGGCTACTCATGAAAATAAAAATTAGTAAAATTAGTAAAATTCCAGAAGAAAAAGATCTTGGTAAGAATAAACATAATTTAATAATTATGGATTTAAAACAAAAAAAAATTCCATTTGAGGCGTTATTAAAAGCTAAGCTCAGTAGGGCTGGGAAAAAAATTGATGACCTTAAAAAAAAGGCAGTTACTACTGAGCTAGCTAATGGATCAGTTGTTAGCTGGGTAGTTGCTTCAGAAGATATTAATACATTTCAAATGCATGCGCTACTAAGAAATGGATTTGCTAATTTATTATTAGAAAACCCAGAGAGTGTAAATGTAATTGTTTGTCTGGAAGCTAAATTAAAAGATATTTGGGCTAAAGCTGCGACTTATGTTTGCCTAATTAATTCTAAAGACTTGCCCTCATTAAAAAAATTAAATAAAAAAAGTGTCTTAAAAGATTTTAGGTTATTTGGAGTTGATAAAAACCTTGATTTATTGACAGAAGAAGCTGTAATAGTTGGGAATACTTTGGCACGAGAGTTAACTATGACGCCCCCGAATCAACTTACTCCTTCTATATATAGAGCAAAGGTTAAGAAATTAGCAAAAGCTAATAAATGGATGGTTAAGGAATACACAATGCCTCAGTTAAAGGCGATGGGCGCAGGAGCTTTTTATTCTGTAGGTCAAGGCTCTGAACCTCAGGATGCAGCAATTGTACATTTAACTTATTCGCCTAGAGGGGCAAAACATAATATTAGTTTAGTTGGGAAGGGTATATGTTTTGATACAGGTGGGCACAACTTAAAACCAGCAAAATATATGAGTGGCATGCACGAGGACATGAATGGTTCTGCTATTGTTTTAGGTATTCTTCAGGCAGCTACACTCGCGAAGATTCCAGTAAAATTAGATTGCTGGCTAGCTATTGCTCAAAATCATATTGGACCTAAAGCCTATAAACAAAATGATGTAGTTAAGGCGCTTAATGGAATGACGATTGAGGTAGTTCATACCGATGCTGAAGGCAGAATGGTCTTAGCAGATACTCTGACTCTAGCCTCAAGGAAAAAACCAAAAGCAATAATAGATTTTGCTACCCTAACTGGTTGCATGCATGTTGCAATGGGTGACAGGTATAGTGGAGCGCTCAGTAATCAACGAGAACTTTCTTGTATGGCTGTGGGCGCAGGAGCTGAAGCTGGAGAGCGAATAGCTTCCTTTCCATTTGATGAGGATTATGAAGAAGATCTGGATAGTCAGATTGCAGACATCAAGCAGTGTAATTTAGAGGGCGGACCAGATCATATTCATGCAGCTAGATTTTTAGGTAGGTTTGTTGAAAATAAAATTCCTTGGTTACATATTGATTTGTCATCGAGTAATCGCAAGGGTGGGTTGGGTGCAGTAAGCAGCGATGTGAATGGGTTTGGTGTTAACTTTGGAATTAATTTGATTCAAAAATTAATCACCAGTAGATTTTAATAAAATTCAGAAATAATTTATTTGTTAGTTTTATTAATTCTAATTTTATCTTTCGATGATAAGGTAAAAATTATTTTTGTTTCTTGACCAATTTTACGCGCATCACTTAACTCAATTGTGATGTGCTTCTCCCCTCTTTGGAAAACCATTAAGTCATTTTCTGACCTAAATGCTGTAATTGGTTCCCAACCATTTTGTTTGTAATTTTCAGCCACATGGATATAAATTTTATCTTTCGTTATATCTGAGAATAGATTAATTCTACCTACCCAATTGTCACCTACCCCAATAATAACTGATTCATTAACTATAACTTTTGTCCCGGCCGGAAAATATAAATAACTTGAAACGGATTCATCATAAATACTTAACTCATCAAGTGTAGTTAATCCTAATTGAGATTTTGAGGCGCAGCCTATAAAAAGAACCAAGGCAAATAAAATAAATATTTTTTTAAAAAACATATTAAATATAGTACAACAGAATTTGTATCTTAAATAAAATAAATTTTATTTATATTTAAAGTTCAAACGTTATAACAGATATATAATATCCTATTATAATTGTTTAATTTTGCCTTCGTAGCTCAGGGGATAGAGCATCCCCCTCCTAAGGGGAGGGTCGCACGTTCGAATCGTGCCGAGGGCACCATTCACGCATTAAGATTTTGTAATGTTGAAAAAAGCTTTGAAAGGTAAATTACTATGATCAGTCTAAAAAGAAACAGTAAGCTGGAATTAGTTGAAGCCAAGGGTAAGCGTAGCCGAGCATCTTCGATTTATAATCCTGGCCAAACGGATGACTTTAAATTAAGTAGGGGAAAGTTTAGTAACTTCATTACCTGCCCACGTTGCTTTTATTTGGACCGTGTAAAAGGTTTGGCTGAGCCAGGTATGCCTGGGTGGACATTAAATGAGACGACCGACCACCTCTTAAAGAAAGAATTTGATGAATGTCGTGTGCATCAAAAACCCCATCGTTTATTTGCCCAGTACGGGCTTGATCATATTTTGCCATTCGAACACCCCGCAATGGATGATTGGCGCGACTCACTACGTAAAGGACTGATGGCACGCTATAACGATTCCAATATTATTCTGTCTGGTGGGGTGGATGATATTTGGTTCGATACCAAGAAAGAATGTTTGATTGTCGTGGACTACAAGTCCCAGGCTAATAGTAGGCCGGTGGAGACTGAATCGTATCTTGCGTCACCATATCATGAAGGCTACAAGGTTCAGATGGACTTCTATAACTACCTCCTAGATCTTATGGAGTTCCCTATTGGTGATACCTCCTATTTCTTGGTAGTGAATGCTAATAGGGGGGCTAGTGGCTTTCATGGAGTAATGGAGTTTGAAGAAACCATAGTGCCCTATGACCATGATATATCTTGGATTGATGAGCAGGTGCAAAATATGATTGATTGCTTGAATTCAGAGAAAATGCCAAACAGTCATTTAAGTTGTGAGAACTGTGCTTATGCTCGCCAAAGAAATAATTGTGAATAATGATAAAGACTGACTAATTTTAGGGTAAAAGAATAACTTCTTTACAATCCAATAATTACTTAACCCAATTTATCATCGGCAATATGGTAACGAGGATCCTCTAAGACATTTATTTCTACCATATCTTTTGCATCTTCTAGAACATCTAGGCAGTCAGGACTTAGGTGGACCAGGTGAAGCTTTTTGTTAGCTGCTTTATATTTTTTTGCCAAGTTATCTATTGCCATGAGCGCTGAATGATCCGTAACTTTAGATAATTTAAAGTCAATGATAACTTCTTTTGGATCAGTTTTTATTTCAAACAATTCATGAAAATTTTTCACCGATGCAAAAAATAACGTTCCCTTAAGCTCATAAGTTTTCCAGCCCTTTTTATTTTTTGAGGTTTTTACTTCAATAATTTTTGCGTGTTCCCAAGCAAAAATAAGAGTAGAGACAATAACTCCAAGGATCACTGCAATAGCAAGGTCAGCGATAATAGTTACGCCTCCAACTAAAAGACCGACAAAAATATCTTTTCTGGGTATTCTTCCGAATAATCTTAAACTTCCCCACTCAAAAGTTTTCTCTGCAACTACAAACATAACACCAATTAATGCTGCCAGCGGTATCATTTCTATCCATTCTGAGAGAAACAATACGAATGAAGCTAGAAATACAGCTGTAGCAATTCCCGATAATCTTTTTAATGCACCATTATTGATATTTATCATACTTTGTCCGATCATTGCACAACCACCCATACCTCCAAATAAACCGGTTACGATATTACCTAAACCCTGAGCCATCGATTCTTTGTTAGGTTTACCACGTGTATCTGTCATGTCATCTATTAGGTTAAGGGTTAAAAGCGTTTCAATTAAACCTATGGCAGCAAGAAGTAACGCATATGGGAATGTTATTTTGAGTGTTTCTAAGTTGATTGGCACATCAGGAAATTTGAATTCAGGGAATCCGCCGGCAATTGAGCCTAGATCGCCCACAGTTTTAGTATCAATATTAAAGATAGCCACTATTGCTGAAACTACCATAATAGCTGTAAGTGTAGATGGTATTGCCTTGGTAATTTTTGGAAAAATATAGATAACAGCTACAGTTAAAATAGTTAAAGCACCCATAGTGTAAAGGGGATAACCAGTCATCCATACCAATGCTCCATAACTATCAATCGTCTTAAAGTGACCAAATTGGGCCATAAAAATTACAATAGCTAATCCATTAACAAACCCAAGCATAACTGGATAGGGAACCATACGTATAAATTTTCCCAACTTAAATAAGGCAAATATTAATTGAAGTAGGCCCATTAATATAACTGTAAAAAATAAATATTCTGCACCGTGCTGAATAACTAATGCAACCATAACTACAGCAAGTGCACCTGTAGCACCCGATATCATTCCAGGTCTTCCACCAAAGACTGATGTTATCAGGCAAACTATGATTGCAGCATAAAGTCCTGTTAGTGGTGACACTTGAGCAATAAGAGCAAATGCAATTGCTTCAGGTACCATCGCTAAAGCAACCGTTATGCCACTTAGTAAGTTAATTTTTATTTCTGTAGGGCTATATGAAGTTGCCATTATTTTTTATTCTTGTTTGAGTATAAGTTTGAATTAGGGCGTCAATTTAGCACACTTTTATTGCATTCTAATTTTTTGAAGAGCTTATATTAATTTTTCAAATTCTATTGCAGCATCATTCCAGCTCCAATTTCTTTGATTTTCTATTGCAGCTTTGTGGTGAGATAGCCAAATTGAATCGTCCTTAAGAATCTTTAGTGCATATTTTGCAAAAGTAATATCATCCTTTGCAACAAATCCTGTTTTTTTATCAATTACTCTTTCTGCAACACACCCAATACTTTGAACAACGCAGGGAACACCTGATGCTTGCGATTCTCCTACTGCAAGACAATATGTTTCACCTGGATCCCCTCGGTAGAGAAGAGCTCTAAATTTTGAAACCTCTAATGCTAGCTTATTTTTAGGAAGAGGTTTCCTGAGAACAACTCCTTGCTCTTTCATTGAGCTTGCTTTATCAAGAACAGCATTCATTTTTTCAATTCTTGCATTACCGTGCTCGCCGTAGGTTTTTGGACTTGAGAAAATATGAAGCTCTCCGCCTGGCAGGTCTGGATAAATTTTTTCAACCCAAATATTTAATAACCAGTCAAGAGATCTAAGCGGGCTTGAGGTAAATACAACTCTCGGTAAAGGTGGAGTTTTTAATACAGGCGTATCTAAAAAGGCTGAAGAAATACCATAAGGTATATTTACTCTTTTGCCACTTGGGCACCATTTAGGGTAGGATTTCACATGAAAGTCTGAAGAGAAAATTATGGTCGGTTTCCATCTCCAAATTTTCAATAAATATCGCCATTTTAAAAGATAGTTAGCTGGGTTGTGAATCCAAAATATTCTAGATTTAGCTTTAGGAAAAAGAGCAAGAGTTGTATGGCCACGGTTAGCAATATATAAGTCGCAACTGAGTGATGTTATGTCCTCGAAGGGCTTCCATGTAACATTGTTACGAATCATTGATTTTTTACACCGATTAAATATTGTGACTTCATGATTTTTATTTGCAAGAGCCTCTGCCAAAGAAATAAAAGCAGTTTCAGCCCCACCTAGCGGGCCTTTTGATAAAGTATCTCCATCAAAAGTAATACCATCATCTACTAATATAATTTTAGACATTATTATTTTTCGAGCTTTGCTTTTAAAAAGGAGAGCAGGGGGTATAGGCCAGCAAATAGAGCTATGAGAAAGCCATACTTTCCCTCTTTATAGCCCTTACGTAAAACGTAGCACTTCCAAGATCTAGAAAAAATTCTCCTGATGTTGTGACCAAAAGTCCCCCCGTCATTATTTTTTCTTATGTCTATAGCTCTGGCAGTAGTATATGCGTCCAATCTTTTTATCATGTCAGAGATATTACGGTCGACGTAATGATCAATTCTATGAGTTAAAGTCTGACCTCGTGAACCCTTAAATGTTAGCTCGGGATGAATTCTTTGATTTCCCCATTTTTTTGATCCCTTTTTAAATAAACCTGGATATTGGCTCTTACCAAAATAAGCTCCCCAACCATATCTAACCAAATGGTTTCCAACATAATTATCAACCGGAATGGTATGCCAATCGAACTTAGTTGAATTAATCGTTTCTTTTATTTCTTGCGCTAAAGAAGCTGGCACTCTCTCATCAGCATCTATCTCAAAAATCCATTTACCTTTGCAAGCATTAATTGCCGCATTCCTTCTTTGCCCTTCTATAGCCCAACTTCCTTCAATAATATGAGTGGTAAATTTTTTTGCAATTTTTTTTGATTGATCTGTGCATTTATCTAGCACAACTATCAATTCATCACCAAAATTTAGCCCACTTAAACATTCTGCTAGCTGGGCCTCTTCATTATGAATTGAAATTACTATTGATAATTCTATGTGACTATTATTTTTCCCACTTTTTTTCATATGATTATTTTATCTACTTAAAGATGTTATCGTATCATTTTAGTTTTAAATAAATGCAAATTTCTCTAATGAAGATATTTAATTTAATCTTAATATTATTTTTTGCAGATATAAGTCACTCTAAAAATATTACTTTACCTCCTTCCAAGATCGATTCTTTAAACCTATTTACATTGAATTCGGCTTGTATGGAGGTTAAAATAATTAATGGCGAGAAATACTGTTTAAGAGAATCTAGTATTACATTGAACTCATGTGGCCCCTCATCAGATTGGCCATGTTTAGAAGATAAGGGGTGCTTAAAAATCAATCAATTTATTAAAGATTGATTTTTCTTTATTTAAGTTACAGTTTAAGTAAGCATTTAAATTGTTTAAAAAAAAGGACTGTTGTATGAGTAATAAGAAGTTTTTATTTATATTATTATTTATTCCTATTTTTTGTTTAGCGGGTGATTTACGAAAATATGAATATAAGGTAGAAGGCTTAAGGGGTGACCTTGAAAAGTCTGGAACTATTTCTATTCAAACACTAAGCAAAGAAAATAAAAATTATGAGTTAGTAACCGTTGAGCTGGCTGCAGATTGGGGTACAGATAATTTTTCTACAGAAAAATTGTTGAATCAAGATTTGGTAATCTACGATATCAAGGAAAATAAACAGCCACTGGGTTATTCAATTTTTGCTCCTTATATTAATTTAAAGAATTATCCTATAGGATATTCAACAAAATTAATCACATTAATTGATAGGCGCCAACCTCATTTTGGCGATAAGGATTGGGTATTTAAGTTTGAAATTAAGCGCATTGATAAACTATTAATTGGTCAAAAAACATATGAATCAATCTACTCTGTTTTATGGGGTAACAGGCCATCAGGGTTCTCTCAAAACTGCCCAATAAAATCTGGTAATGTGGGCGAGATAAAAGTTGAAACATGGCATTCTTTAGTGGATAACAAGATTGTGAAACAAGTTTTTCATAAATATGGCTGTGTGCCCACTAAAAATTCGTTGACAAAAGCAACTTTACTTCTTAAAAACTGATACTTACTAAGATTGATACTTACTAAGATTTACTTTGAAACCTTATGTTTCTTGATTCTGGTGTTTCGAGACTAACTCTTCCGAGTATTCCCTGCCGATAATCATTAATAAATACTATTGCTGCTTTCTGTATATTAAGTTCACCTCCTTTAATAATAAAGCCTCTATGCTTTGCAATTGAAGCTAGAAACTCTTCATCCTGAGGGAACGGCGGATCTATTTTATAGTTGGAAGTAATTGATTTCGGATATAGCTCTTTGATAACATCAAATAAACCTAATGCTATTTCTATTTCATCATAGGCATTAACGCCAATCGTATGGGAGGCTGCTAGGAAAATTCCATCCAGTTCATTGTCAATCTTAGGCCACATCATACCTGGCGTGTCTGTTAAAATCATTTTTTCATTAATATCAATTCTTTGCTGATTTTTTGTCACAGCGGGAACATTTCCAACTTTCGCTATTTTTTTATTTTTAAGTACATTAATAATTGTAGATTTTCCAACATTTGGTACTCCCATAATTAACATACGCAGTGGCTTAATAGGACTGTTTCTATGAGGAGCAATTTCTTGACAATAACGCAAAACTTTTTTAACTTCCTTTGAATTTTTTGCTGAGAGACTGATAGCTTTAGTTTTAGGTACTTGATTGAAGTACTTAAGCCATTTTTCAGTAATCACTGGATCAGCTAGATCAGATTTGTTTAGTATCTTTAAATGCGGCCTTTGTCTTGATGTGCGAAGTGACTCTATTAATGGATTTATTGAGCTGCCAGGTATACGAGCGTCTAAAACCTCAATAACTACATCATTAAATTCCATCGCTTCTTCAGCCTTTTTAACGGCTTTAGTCATATGTCCTGGATACCACTGAATACTCATTTTACTTATCCTCAAATTTTAAATGCGTTACTTTAAAGGTATGGCCCAATAAAGATTGGGGTAAACTAATGCTATGCAACTAATTGAAGAAATTAAACCTCAGCAATCTATTGAGCTACTAAAGTCACTACATATATTAACCCGTGATGGGAAAATAAATCAGGACTCACGAAGAAAATTAAAACAAGTTTATCATTTATATAACTTTATTGAGCCAGTACTTAAAGCTATCGACGATAAAAATAAGAATTTTGTTATGGTTGATCATGGCTGTGGTAAATCCTATTTAGGTTTTATTTTGTATGATTTGTTTGTAAAGACCACCCTGGGAGAGGTCATTGGTGTTGACTCAAGAAGCGAGTTGGTTGATAAATCTAAGAAATTAGCAAATAAGTTAAAGTTTAAAAATATGTCTTTTGAGGCTTCTAATATTGAAGCATCCAAAGGTATTTTCCCAGATTCTGTAGATATGATTACCGCGCTTCACGCATGTGACACCGCCACAGACGATGCAATTTCTTTTGGCTTATCAAAAAAAGCTAAATATTTTTTTTTAGTACCATGCTGTCAGGCTGAATTATCGAGGCACTTAACTAAAAACAAATCTATTGCTTTAAAAGCACCTTTAGCCGAATTATGGAGACATCGTATACATACTCGCGAGATGGGCAGTCATTTAACCAATGTTTTACGTTGCCTTTTGTTAGAGTCGCAAGGCTATAAGGTCACCGTGACCGAACTTGTTGGCTGGGAACATTCCATGAAAAATGAATTAATTTTTGCTGAGTATGTGGGCCCTAAAAAAGGGAACGCACTTGATAGGATAGATGAGATTCTAAACGAATTTGGTTTGCAAGAATTAAAATTTAGATTTTCATTTTAACAGTCAATACAATCCAGATTAATGATTAAAAATATTTAAAAATGCTTAAAAATATTCCTTCAAATATTCAATTTCCATCTGACCTTCCTGTCAGTCAAAGAGCTAATGACATTAAGCAAGCGATTAAAAAAAACCAGGTTACGATTATTTGTGGAGAAACAGGATCAGGAAAAACAACTCAATTGCCAAAAATTTGTTTAGCTCTCGGACGAGGCCAAAAAAAAATTATTGGCCATACGCAGCCTCGAAGAATTGCAGCTCGCTCAGTAGCTACTAGAATTTCTGAGGAACTTAAGACTACTCTTGGCGATTTAGTGGGTTTTAAGGTCAGGTTTACTGATAAGACCTCTAAGCAGACATCTATTAAAGTTATGACTGATGGAATCTTATTAGCTGAAACCCAAAATGACATTTTACTTCAACAATATGACACCATCATAATTGATGAAGCTCACGAGAGAAGTCTCAATATAGATTTTTTATTAGGCTACCTTAAAAATTTATTACCAAAGAGACCTGATCTCAAAGTTATCATTACTAGTGCAACTATAGATGTCGATAAGTTTTCATCTCATTTTAATGATGCACCAATCATAAGGGTAACAGGCAGAACGTACCCAGTTGAAATTTTATACCGCCCACTTCAAATTAATAGTGACGAGGTATCAGAAAGTATTGAGGAAGCAATCCTATCTTCAATTCAAGATATATCTGAGCTAAAGGGAGATGTTTTAATATTTTTACCTGGCGAAAGAGATATTCATGATATTAGAAGATTTTTAGTTGACCAGTTAAAAGATAATTTTGATGTTCTTCCACTATTTTCAAGATTACCGGTCAAGGAGCAACAAAAAATTTTTCAAACTAATGGCGCCAGACGAATTATTTTATCAACCAATATTGCAGAAACCTCACTCACTGTTCCGGGTATAAAATTTGTGATTGACGTTGGTTCTGCAAGAATTGTTCGTTATAGCCCGCGCCTTAAAATTGAACAGTTACTAATTGAAAAAATATCAAAAGCCTCAGCTAATCAAAGGGCAGGAAGGTGTGGTCGAATTGCGCCAGGAACTTGTATTAGGTTATATGAGGAGGATGATTATGAAAATCGTCCTGATTTTACTGACCCTGAAATTATGAGAACTTCACTCGCCTCAGTTATCCTCAAGATGGCATCATTAAACCTAGGGCCTGTTGGAGAATTCCCATTTTTGCAACCACCAATTCATAAATTTATCCAAGATGGATATCAGTTGCTATATGAATTACGAGCAGTTGATAAAGATTTTAAAATCTTACCGATGGGAACTAGGCTTTCCAAACTCCCTCTTGACCCATCATTAGGACGCATATTGCTTGAAGCTAAAAATCAAAACTGCTTGAAGGAAATATTAGTAGTAATAAGTGCTTTGAGTATTTCAGACCCAAAAGAGAGGCCTTTTGATAAAGCTGAAAAGGCAGATCAGGCTCACCTTATTTTTCATGATCCCGATTCAGGTTTTTTAAGTTATTTAAAGCTGTGGAAGCTTTTAAAAAAAGAAAATCAATCACAAAGTAGTAAAACCTTAAGAGTTTTTTGTAAAAAGTATTTTCTGTCTTACACTAGGATGCGTGAATGGCAAGAACTTCATAAGCAATTATCAGAAATGGTTAAAGAATTTGGCTTCAAGCCAAGTGAAAAAAATGCAGCATATGAGCAGATTCATACCTCACTTCTGTCAGGGTTATTAGGGAATATTGGCTTTAAAATTATAGATGAACATTATTACCAGGGAACCCGAAGTATTAAGTTTCTAATTGGCCCAAAATTATTTCGTAATAAAAAATTCAAATGGATTATGGCAGCAGAGATTGTAGATACTGGAAAGTTATATGCGCAATGCATTGCAAAAATTGATATTTCTTGGGTAGAGCAATTATCAGCTCATTTGGTTGACTATGAATACAGTAATCCGAGGTGGGATAAAAAATTAGCGCGTGTTAATGCAACTCAAAAAACATTACTCTATGGCTTGGTTATTAACCCCTCAAAAATAATTCACTATGGATCTATTAATATAAGTGAGTCTAGGCAAATTTTTATTAGACAAGGTTTGGTAGAGATGGAGTATGAAACAGATGCTGAATTTTGGAAATATAATTTGATGCTGATTGACGAGGTCCAGCAGTTAGAGCATAAGTCACGTCGTCAAGATATTTTAATTAATCATGATGTATTATATGAGTTTTATGACAGTAAGATTGATAAAGATATAGTTAATGGCTTAGGTTTTGAGTTTTGGAGAAAGGGCGCTGAAAAAAAAGACCCCAAATACCTATTCTTAAATAAAGAGTTCTTGATGCAAAAAAGCGCAGATAGAATTGATGGAATTCAATATCCAGATTCCATAAAGCTAAATAATAGCCAAGTAAATTTTAACTATCGCTTTGAGCCAAATCATCAAAACGATGGTTTAACCGCCTCTTTTTCTTACTCCATTTTAAGTCAAATCAAACCAGAATCATTTGATTGGCTAGTACCAGGCATGATTCGAGAAAAAGTAACGGTACTTATAAAAAGCCTGCCAAAACCATTAAGGTCTCAGTTGGTACCAGCTTCAAAAATAGTTACTGAATTTTTATCAGAAACTAACGTTGATAGTAACTTTAATGAGTCCCTAACTCAATTTATTAGAAAAAAAACTAATAGCAATTTTAGGGTTGATAAAAAAATAATTGAGCTTCTTCCTCAGCATCTTAAGGTAAATTATTTAATTACGGACGAGGATGGTTTAGAAATTGATTCATCAAGAACCCTTTCCTTGCTTCAGAAAAAAAATAAGGAGAGAGTCGTTGAAGTCATTGAAGAGGTTAAATTTGAAATTGAAGTTGAGAATTTAACCTATTGGCCTAACTTTGATATCCCTGAAACTGTAGAAGCTAATTGGAATAATGAAAAAATAATTGGTTTTCCTACACTGATTCCTCGAGAAAGCACAGTCGATTTAAAAGTTTTAGATGATGCCGGTGAGTCAGAAAGCCTCCACTTAAAAGGGGTAAAAGCTTTACTAAGACTTCAAAATAAAGACCGTATCAAATCGCTTAATAAATCTTCCCCTCAATTAATTCAATCCGCACTCCTTTTAAAAACTTTTATTGAGCCCGACCTACTTAAAAATAATTTTATTGATGTTGTAATTAATGAATCTATGGAATGGGATAAGCCTGTACCTCGAACTAAAAAATCTTTTGATGAATTAGTCATTTTTTCAAAAGGAAGAATAGGTAAGTCTATACTTGAATTATCAGAAATATTGTCTGACTTAGCTATGATTTATCAAGAAATTTCTTTGCTTTTAGATAATACTAAATCGCTACCAAATTTTTTACTAGATGATATTGAGGAGCAGTTAGAGGTTTTATTACCCCCTTATGAAGCTCCATTATTTATTTTTAATAATTTAAGTAATTACCCAAGATATTTGTTGGCTTTAAAAATTCGTATTGAGAAATTTAACCAACGGAAAAATATAGATCAAGTAGCAAGCAGCCAAATAAATCGCCTTCAACAAAAGTGGATTGAGAAAGTTGCGGAGTATGTTGAGGAGGACCTTAAAGTTCCCAGTAGCTTTGTAAGTTTTCAGTGGGAATTGCAGGAATTACGCGTATCTATTTTTGCTCAAGAATTAAAGACTCCATCTCCTATTTCTATGAAGCGCCTTGATAAAAAATGGCTAGCTTTAATTAATTAATATAATGAAAACTTTAAAAAAAATTATTACAAATTTATTTTCTATTAATTTAAATGATGACTTATTTTTTAAAGATACTCCAGTTGAAGTAAGTGAGGCCGACGGCATTAGATCTATGCACATTGGGTCAGTTACAATTCAGAGCTCAATGAATATTAATTCCCCTTATTCATTAGAGCTTGATTACACCCAGGCCATGGCATTAGTTACTTTATTTTTGAATAATCCTTCAGAAATTTTATTTATCGGCCTGGGCGGCGGAACTATGCAAAAATTTTTCCATAGAGCTTTCACTAAATCTAAGTTAACAGTTTTAGAAGTTAATCCCCAAGTAATAAATATTGCAAAGCATTTTTTTAGATTACCAAAAGAGTCTTCTAGGTTCAAGATAATCGAAGGAGATGGAATTAACTATATTGCTTCAACCGACTGTAAGTATGATTTATTTTTGTCTGATGCTTTTGAGGAGTATGGGCTGCCTGAGACATTTTGTACCCTTACATATTTTGAAAGTTGTAAAAAAATACTGTCGGACGATGGTATTTTTGTCATTAATTTGTGGGGATCTGACCCCAAAACTCCAATTTATATTAATCGAATTATGGATGTATTTAATCAGCAGGTTTTTTATGTTCAATCAGATAAACCAGGTAATATAATTGTATTCGGATTTAATTACTTACTTCCATCGCTCAAAGAAAGCGCAGTAAAGAAAAAATTAAAATTGTTAGAAAGAAAGTTTAACCTTAAATTAATGTTATATTTCAACCGTTTGATAAAAAATAGCTCTATTCATCCCTCTGATAACGCTCTATTTAATAAGGAATAATTTTGAAATTTGATTACTTTGCATCTTGTCCAAGGGGACTAGAAAAAATTCTTAGCGATGAACTTAAGGTATTAAAAGCTTTATCTATAAGTGAAGTTGACGGGGGTGTAAGTTTTTCTGGGTCCTTGGAGACCATGTATAGAGCTAATTTAGAAAGCAGGGTTGCAACTAGAATTTTATTTCGTTTAGAAAAGGGAGTATATGAAAACGAAGAAGATCTTTATAAGTCTGCATTAGCTATTAAGTGGACAAATTTATTTGATGTGTCAAAGAGTATTAAATTAAGTACAACGGGTGTGAAGTGTCCTCTTAAGAGTATAGATTTTATGACATTAAGAATAAAAGACGCGGTATGTGATCACTTCAGAAGTATTATTGATCGTCGCCCAGATGTCGATATCAGAGAGCCTGATGTAAGAATTCATTTGTATTTACAAGAAAATGAGTATCAGCTTTATCTTGATACTTCTGGAAAAGCTCTATATCAAAGGGGGTTTAGGAAATCAAGTGTTGTGGCCCCTATTAGAGAGAATTTAGCTGCAGGTATTCTTGGCCTATCAGGTTGGGTTCCAGGTGACACTCTTCTAGATCCAATGTGTGGCAGTGGCACTTTTTTAATTGAAGCAGCAATGATCGCTCAGAATCAAGCACCGGGACTCAAAAGAAGTTTTGGTTTTGAGCATTGGAAAAACTTTGATTCAAATCTTTTTAGTAAATTAAAAGCTGAATATAAATCAAAAATTAAGCCCATAAATTTTGCGAAAATTTATGGGTCAGATATTGACTTGCGTTCAATTAGAGTCGCAAAATCTAATTTGCAAGAAGCGGGTCTTGCTGAAGCAGTTCAACTAACCTGTAAAAACTTTACTGAAATCGATCCCCCTATAAACGAAGGTAAAAGCGTTTTGATTACCAACCCACCTTATGGAGAAAGAATAGGCGAAGACAATGAATTGGGAGCGAATTATCCAATATGGGCAACTACATTGAAACAGAAGTTTGCTGGATGGAGAACTTATTTTTTAACCAACGATTTAAGAATGCCAAAGCTTATGAGATTAGCGCCCTCAAAAAAGACGCCACTTTACAATGGCGCCCTAGATTGCAGGCTTTTTGAAATTATTATGGTAGAAGGAAGTAATCGTAAATAAATTTCTACTTAATAGGTGCCTAGTTTACTTAAGAGCCTTTAGTGCTTCTTCATAGTTAGGTTCTTCTGTAATTTCTGTAACCAATTCACTATGTATAACAATATTAGCTTCATCTAATACAATTACAGCTCTAGTTGTAAGACCTTGAAGACTTGAATCTAATATAGCAACACCATAGTCAGTAGCAAACTTTTCAATATTTCTAAAAGCAGATAATGTTTGAATGCTGTCTGTTCCTTCAGCACCACAAAACCTTTTTTGGGCAAAAGGCAGGTCTGCTGAAATGCATAATATTATGGTATTTTCAAGATTAGCTACTTCGTCGTTAAATCGCTTGACTGATAGCGCACATGTTGGAGTATCTATACTGGGGAAAATATTAAGTATTTTTCTTTTATCTCCAAAAGACTCTAAATTCACATCTTCCCGCTTAGCATTCGCTAAATTAAAATCCTTCACTGTTTCTCCAGTATTTGGAAATGAACCCCCTATACTAACTGGACTACCTTTGACTGTTACTTGGCTCATACTAATTCTCCTTGAACTGTTAAAAAAACTTATTTAATTTTTAAATTTACATCTATTCTACCAAAGCTTCTAAGGTAAAATAAAATTATATGCAAGAATCAGAAAAAAATGAATTCGTACACTTAAGGTGCCACAGTGAATACTCAATCACCGATGGAATTGTAAGAATTAAAGATTATGTTGAAAAAGCTTCAGATGATGGAATGCATGCAATTGCTTTAACTGATTTAAGTAATATCTTTGGCGCTGTTAAGTTTTATAAAGCAGCTACTTCGAGTAAAATAAAACCTATTATCGGTTGCGATATCTGGCTAGAAAATGAATCTAATCGTGACCAACCATATCGCCTTCTATTATTGTGTCAATCTCAGAAGGGTTATTTAAACATATCAAAACTACTTTCAAAAGCTTATCTTGAAAACCAATACCGTAATAGAGTCGAAGTAAAAACTGCCTGGCTACTTGATGATTTTAACGAAGATATTATCGTTTTGTCTGGAGCAGTAAAGGGGGAACTAGGGCAATATATTCTTCAAGACAAGCTAGATCAGGCTGAGGAATATTTGTTGAAATGGAAATCCAGTTTTGGCGATCGATTTTATATAGAAGTTCAAAGGCACGAAAAAGACAAGCATGAAATCGAGCAGGAAAAATATATCCAGCAAGCTTTATATTTTGCAGTTAATCATGACGTTCCTGTCGTTGCAACTCATCCTATTCAATATATGGGCGAAGAGGATTTTATGGCGCATGAAGCAAAAACATGCATTGCTGATGGCTATGTATTAGCAGACAAAAGAAGACCTAAGCTTTTTTCTTCACAACAATACTTTAAAGATATCAACGAAATGTATGCTCTGTTCGACGACATACCCTCAGCATTAAAAAATTCAGTTGAAATTGCTAAACGCTGCAATTTTAAATTTCAGTTAGGTGAAATTTATTTACCAGATTTCCCGGTCCCAGATTCTTTAAAAATTGAAGACTTTTTACTTTCTGAAGCTCTATCAGGATTAAAAAAAAGGCTCGAGAGCTTGTATGTGAGTAAAGTGCAATATGATGAACAGTTTCCTAGGTATAACGAGCGCTTAATTTTTGAAACAAATGTAATTAATCAAATGGGTTATGCTGGGTATTTTTTGATTGTTGCAGATTTTATAAGCTGGTCAAAGAAAAATAAAATACCTGTCGGTCCAGGAAGGGGTTCTGGAGCAGGTTCGGTAGTTGCTTTTAGTTTAGGTATTACCGATCTAGATCCATTGGAATACAATCTGCTTTTTGAGAGATTTTTAAATCCTGATAGGGTTTCAATGCCAGATTTTGACATTGATTTTTGTCAAGAGGGGCGTGATCGCGTAATTGATTATGTAAAAGAAAAATATGGGTCTAACTCAGTATCTCAGATCGCCACATTTGGTACAATGGCCGCTAAAGCTGCTATCAGAGACGTCGGTAGGGCATTAGATTTACCTTATCTTTTCGTAGACAGTATTGCAAAGCTTGTTCCTCCTGATTTAGGTATAACGCTAACAGAGGCAATTAAAAAAGAATCACAAATTAAAGAGCGAATTGCTAATGAGGAAGAGGTCAAAGAGTTGTTTGATCTAGCTCTAAAGTTAGAGGGACTGGTAAGAAATGTAAGTATGCATGCTGGAGGTGTTCTTATTGCCCCTACTGAAATATCTAAATTTTCACCTATTTATTGCCAGCCTAATGGCGAAAATATTGTAAGTCAATTTGATAAAGATGATGTTGAGTTGCTAGGGCTGGTAAAATTTGATTTCCTTGGACTGAGAACACTAACTATTCTTTCAATGGCGGTTCAAAATGCAAATAATGTCAGGAAAAAAGAGAATTTATCAGACATTAATTTAGAAACCATTCCGCTTGACGATGAGCTAACTTATAAATTACTGAAGTCTTCAAATACAACAGCTGTATTTCAACTAGAATCAAAGGGCATGAAGGATATGCTTAAGAAAGCAAAACCAGATTGTTTTGAGGATATTATTGCTTTAGTAGCTCTTTATAGGCCTGGCCCTATGGATCTAATCCCTGATTTTTGTGAAAGAAAGCACGGGCAGCAAGCAGTAACATACCCCCACCCATCTACAAAATCTATCTTAAAGGAAACTTATGGTATTGCCGTTTACCAGGAACAAGTAATGCAAATAGCTCAAACTGTTGCGGGATATAGCTTAGGGAGCGCAGATCTTTTGAGGCGAGCAATGGGTAAAAAGAAAGTTGAAGAAATGGACGCTCAAAGAGCTGATTTTATTTCTGGGGCAATTAAAAACAATCTTAATGAGAGGCAAGCTGGGGATTTATTTGACTTACTAGAAAAATTTGCTGGATATGGATTTAATAAATCACACGCAGCGGCATATGCAAAAATTGCATATCAGACTGGTTATTTAAAAGCACATTATCCATCTGCTTTTATAGCTGCATCTATGTCAGCAGATATGAATAATACCGATAACGTCCACTTACTATTTGATGATTGTGGGCTAAACAAAATTGAGTTATTACCCCCTGATATCAATGAAAGTGAGTATAAATTTTTATCTTTAAACTCAAGTCAGATTTTATTTGGACTCGGAGCAATAAAGGGTACAGGTCTTAGCGCTATTGAAATTATATTGGAAGAAAGGAATGAGAATGGTGATTTCATTTCTTTATTTGACTTTACATGCAGGCTCAACTTAACAAAAGTAAACCGCAAGGCAATCGAGTCTCTTATCCGTGCAGGGGCTTTTGATAAGGTTGAGAAAAATAGATCCTCTTTACTGGCAAGTGTTGATTTAGCAATAAAAGTAGCAGATCAAGCAGATAAAAATAGCAAGCAAGAAGGTTTGTTTGGAGACTCTGAAAGTAAAGAGGTTATGTTAGAAAAAAAAGATTTGTGGGATGAACGAACACAGTTTTCTCAGGAAAAGGTAGCGTTAGGTTTTTATTATAGTGGGCATCCTTTCAGCCACTATCGAAAAATGATTAGGGAATTTATTCCGAACAACCTAAAAGCTCTTGTTCCTCGACAATCATCCTGCCTCATTGCAGGCATTATTGCAGCTGTTAAATTTAAACTTACAGCTAGAGGAAAAATTGCAATTGTTACGCTAGATGACGGAGAAGGTCGAATTGACATGTTTGTTGGAAGCAAGATATTAAACGAATACTATGACCTAATAAAGGAAGACAAGTTGATTTTTGTTGAAGGCCGAGTTCAATTAGACGATTTTACTGGCGGTAATAGCATGCTCGCAGCAAAAATTTACGAGTTACTTACTATCCAAAGTTCAAAAGCCCAATTATTAAAAATTTCACTTAACAATAATCATAGTGCAAAAGATTTGAAAGCGCTGCTAAGTCCATACTGTAATGGCAGTTTTGGTCATGAGATAAAGAAATGTCGTGTAAAAGTTGAATATCAAAATCAACATGGAAAAATTGAGCTTTTACTCGGACCTGATTGGGAAGTTGCTCTTCATGAGGATTTAATTTCTGGATTAGTGGAATCGTTTCAAGATGATAATGTAAAAATACTTTATAATTAGACCCCAACAATAATTTATTAATATATATTTTGATGAAGCGAACTTATTTAGAATTTGAAAAACCAATTGAAAGTTTAGAGACTAAAATTAATAGCCTTCAAACTGCTCATAACGATCACCCGTCCTTGGATATTACTCGAGAGCTAAGGCAGCTAGAAGAAAAATTAGAAAGCCTTCAGCATGACATATACGATAATTTAACTGCTTGGGAAGTTTCACAAGTTTCAAGGCACCCGCAAAGACCTTATACACTTGATTACATAAATTCTATTTTTACAGATTTCAACGAACTACATGGAGATAGAATGTTTTCTGATGACCCAGCAATCATTGGGGGTTTGGCAAAATTTGACGGGGAGTCAGTCGTTGTTATTGGTCATCAAAAGGGCAGAGATGTAAAGGAAAGACAGTATCGTAATTTTGGAATGCCGAGGCCCGAAGGTTACCGAAAAGCCTTAAGACTTTTCAAGCTTGCCGAAAAATTTTCATTGCCAATTATTACTTTAATTGATACACCTGGGGCTTACCCTGGAATCGGGGCAGAGGAAAGAGGGCAGTCAGAAGCAATCGCAAGAAATTTATATGTTATGGCTGACTTAAAAACTCCTATTATCGGTATTGTTATTGGGGAAGGAGGTTCAGGAGGGGCTTTAGCTTTAGGTGTTGTAGACCACTTAATGATGCTTCAATTTGCAACTTATTCCGTCATTTCCCCAGAAGGCTGCGCTTCTATTTTATGGAAAAAGCCTGAAATGGCATCTACAGCTGCCGAAACATTAGGTATTACTGCATTAAGATTAAAAAAGCTAGGTCTCACAGATCAAATTATCCCCGAACCTTTAGGTGGCGCACATCGAGATATTGAGAAGACAATGAATAATATTAAAGTCCCACTTAAGAAAGAATTAAACCGCTTGAGAAAAGAGCCTATAGCTTTAATTTTGAAAAATAGATACGAGCGTCTTATGTCCTTTGGACAATTTAAAGATGCTGAAAAATAAAAGCGTACTTTTTTTAGAGGTATTAGAGTCATTTAAGCAACATTTTTCTGATACAAAAAAACCAGTAGTATTTGACATTGGCCTTAGTGGTGGAGTTGACTCGATGGTCTTACTTCATATCATCAGCCTTCTTCGAAATAATATTAAATTAACAATTAATGCCATTCATATCAATCATGCATTAAGTAAGAGCTCTCTGGATTGGGTTAAGTTTTGTGAAGAGCAGTGTGAAAAACTAAAAATTAATTTTATTTCAGAAGAAATTGATATCACGAAGGATCTTAAAATGGGTATTGAGGGGGCAGCTAGAAAAAAACGCTACGAAGTTTTTAAAGCATACCAGAAAGGTGATTTAGTCTTGGCGCACCACCAAGACGACCAGACAGAAACTCTTTTGCTTCAGCTATTTAGGGGAAGTGGCTTAAAGGGATTAGCATCAATGCAGCAATACGATACTGAAAAAAGAATTTGGCGACCTTTTTTGAAAATAAAAAAAGAAACAATTGAGGATTTTGCTAAGAAACATAGTATTCAGTTTATAGTCGATGAAAGTAATGAAGATTTAAATTTTGATAGGAATTTTTTGAGGAAGAAGGTTTTACCATTAATAAAAACTAGGTACCCCAATATAAGTCAAACAATAAGCCGATCTGCAAGTAATATTGCTGATGGTTTAAATCTTAACGAGACGATTGCAAAAGAGGATGCCCAAAAATTTATTTCAGATAATCAATCTGTATTATCACTATGTATGCTTAATGAAATTCCTAAAGAAAGAGTCGTTAATCTGATTAGGTGGTGGTTGGGGCGTAACCAACAACCTATGCCAAATAAAAAAACTATGGATGAACTGTTTAGACAAATTATCTCTGCCAAAAAAGATTCTATGATTAACATAAGTGTATCCCCATTAATGTCTGTTAGAGGGTATCAGGATCAAATTTTCTTGGTAGCCAAAGGCGAGAAAATTCATCCTTATGAGGTTATATGGAGAGGAGAGGATGAGATTAATTTACCTGATAACTCAAGACTTCTTTTTAAAAAGAAAAAGGTTAGAGAGACCAAACTTTTAAAGCTTGAGGTCGGTGCGCTGAGAATTCAAAATAGAATTGGCGGTGAAAGATTTAAGCCTAAAGAGAAGCAACCAACTAGGACGCTAAAGTATTTATTACAAAGCTCAAGGATTCCTCCATGGGAAAGAGAAGCTATCCCACTATTTTTTTCTGAAGATCAATTGGTTGTAGTTCCAAATTTTGGTATTCATTATGACTTTCAAACTCAAGAGGGTGCCATTGGGTGGGATATTGAGTGGGAAAAAGAGTGGGAAAAAAAAGTAATTAGGAGTGATTAGGAGTTTAACTTGTTAGAAAATTTGTATATTATAATGCTTTCTTAATTTCATTTGTTTATTTAAATTATGATATCAGCTTTAAAAAAAACTTTCTGGTTAGTACTTTTGTCTGGATTATCTATTTTTTCTGGAGCACTACTTTCTGAGGAAATTGTAAATACAGGCAATAT